>MDTC01130134.1_pt1 | contig 10387 bp, 9 predicted proteins | sample 811181 | NCBI WGS metagenome assembly MDTC01 (sample SAMN05326644, study PRJNA326480) | marine metagenome | isolation source: seawater | place: Pacific Ocean: North | collected 2011
GTCCATATATCCGCATTAACTGATAAATTATATGGTGTTGGCATTAGCCTTTCTATTGTATAATTTTTTCCTTGATGATTTAAATATTCCTTGTTTGTACTGTCGTATGCACGTTCACGTATGTTGACCTTACTTATAAATGAACTATCACTCAATCTATCTCTATCTAGTTCTAAAGTTGTTATATAGATTGTTATCTTTGGAGCATTTAATAATTTTAATTCTGAATTATCTTTAAGGATTGATCCTACTTGACGTGAAAGATCTCCATATAATACAGGTATTTTTACAAGAGCTCCTTGGCCATCTTTATAAGAAAAATTACTCAGCATACGAACCATCTGTGTTATATATCGTCTAATTTGGCCATCATAAAAATGCTGCATCAATTATCCTTATACTGAATCTGTTTTTGCTCGCAATGCCTTGCTTAGACTCTGTCTTTCTTGCACTGTTTCTCCACCAATTTGTGCTGTAGCTGTATTGTTTACAAATCCTGCTTTTTGAGTGTTTCTAGTGTCGGTTTGAGTCATTGTCATCCTTACATTATCTTCTACCTTGATCCATCTTGTGCCACTATATCTAAACAATCGATTAGGAATCATATCTGTTCTTAAAAAATAATCGCCTGTAACATTTTTAGCAGGGAAAGTTATGCCATGCCCGAATACTTCACCATTTGGTGCTATGCCATCTCCGAGTATGTAGCCACTATAACCAATTCTTTCTGGTGTTTGCATGACTCGATCTGCTAATTCATTAGCAGTACTAGCATCTAATTCAGTCGTATCAGTAGTTACAAGCTCTACTTTTCCATCTTCTCCAACTTGCAGACTGAAAAAATGACTGGTTTCATAGCCACTTTTTTTAGCATCTGCTTCTGCTTGTTGTATTACTGCTGTGTTACTTTGCATTTCTTTTTCATAAGTTGATAATAAATCACGCAGAGAACCTTGTCCGGGATTTTCTTCGTCCATTTTGATGTTAAGTATATCTTTAAATTCTTGACTATCAACTATTTGCTTCAACTTTAATCTATAAATGTGCGGATACCATGTGGGACTATATCCCTCAGCAGCTCTAGACACATCATCTACTACATAATATGCTCTCAATGCTAATTGGAAGTCATTTGCAGCATACTCATCCTTTAAATGTGGTAACTCAATCACATCACCTGCCATCAACTTTCTACCAATAACTTTTACAGAACTATTAATGTGTACCGTCATAAACAGTGTTTCATTATTTAAAAATAATCCAAATTGTGTAAGGTTAAAATCAATATCTTGCACATTGTACACAGCACGAATTGTGTATACATCCTCATCGTATTTTCTGTCTCTATTTTCTAAAAACAACAAATCTTGTATATTTGTTTCTGCAACAGCACTATAAGTAGGTACAGTAGCAGTAGATTCTCCTGCGAGGGGATTTTTAGGGCCAAGATATTTGTGTATATTAATATCTGTACCACCTACAGTAAACATTTCATAGATACTATTATCTATAAATTCATAATCGCGACCCTTAGTTGGTCTATATAAAGATAGTCTAGGCATATGTATATTTATCGAACGATAAATACAATTGGAGAACTATTTTTATGGCTACTATTAGCAAAAAACAAGAAGTATTTGATTATGTACACAACAGATTGGGCGGAGGTATGGTTGATGTTGAGCTTGATCCTGTACATTATGAAACTGCATTGAATAAAGCATTTACTCGTTTTAGACAGAGATCTGAAAATAGTGTAGAAGAAAGTTATATTTTTATGCCTACTATTGTAGATGAAAATGCTTATATACTTCCAAAAGAAATACAAGAGGTAAGGAAAATATTCAGGCGTAGTGTCGGTTCGAGAACTGGTGGCGGGGACGGCGGAACATTGTTTGAACCATTTAATTTAGCTTATACAAATGCTTACTTACTTGCCGGATCAAAAGTTGGTGGATTGGCGACTTATGATATGTTTAGTCAATACCAAGAATTAGTAGGTAGAATGTTCGGATCATTCATTGAATTTAACTGGAATAGAACAACAAAAAAATTGACTATATTGCAGCGTCCTAGAGCAGAAGAAACTTTACTATTAGAGTGCTATAATTATAGGCCAGATGATCAACTTTTAGAAGATTACCTTGCAAACAGTTGGATCCGAGATTATACCTTAGCAGTAAGTAAACACATGCTTGGAGAAGCTAGGTCAAAGTTTGCCACAATTGCAGGTCCACAAGGTGGCGGACAACTAAATGGAGACACATTGAAAAATGAAGCAGCACAGGAAATGGAAAAATTAGAGGCAGAAGTAGCAACAGCAGTACCTGGTGGAAGTGGTTATTCTTTTTTAATTGGTTAATATGGAAATTTTACTTGCTAGTGATCATGCTGGATTTGAATGTAAAAACAACATCTATTTATGGTTGCTTAACAATAAAAAAATAGATTTAGGATTCAAAGCATCACTGTATGAAAAAACATTACATAATATGTACAATGTAAATAATAAATTCAGTGATTTTACGGTAAGAGATCTAGGCTGTAAAGGAACAAATAGTGTTGATTATCCAGACTTTGCAAACAAGGTATGTGCTGAAATGTTAGGCAATGTACAGCACATAGGCATTCTTGTGTGTGGTACTGGTATTGGAATGTGTATGGCAGCAAATAAATTTTATCATATACGTGCTGCACTATGTCACAATGTGCATACAGCTTCCATGACACGGAAACATAATAACGCAAATGTTTTGTGTTTAGGTGCACGTACTTTAGAATCTGATCAAATTATTCCAATTGTCGAAACTTTTTTGACAACAAGATTTGAAGAAGGAAGGCATCATCAAAGAATAGACAAATTCAGCCGCTAGATTCATTATGCCTATCGTGCAAATATAAAGACATTAGTGCATAATGTAAAACTTTTAATAAATCTTTTCGATTATACCCATCTTTTTTTCCATATCTTTGTGCATATTTAATTACATTGCCCAAAGTAAATCCTTCTCCTAATCCCGCATCAATTATGAATTCTGTTGCTTGGATATTTTGCATAGAATAATGTTCGCTATATGTATTATCAATATATTTTTGCAAATCATTAAGTAATTTTTTTTCGTTGTATTTGTACTTTATTTCCATTTTTAAAAATCAGGTAAGAGATCTCCTTGTTTCCAAGTTACACCATGTTTACATAAAATACGCTGGCAATTTGCACATATAGTTTTTAAATTTTTGAAACCACAATTAAGCAAATTTCCGTCAATGTGATATACATTAAATTGCTCTGTGTGTTTACTACGAAAGTTACATTTTTCACAATATGTTTTCATTCTATAGCCAGCGGAATACCATTTCGGAACATTAAACTGTCCAGAAGGAAGACGTAAACATCTATCACACTTGCTTCTATAATATATACGATTATTTTTTTTATAATTTATTGCTGCAGGATAAAAACCACAACCACATAAAGGGCGCATACAGTATTTATATTCACCTTTTTGACACCTTTTCAAACTGAGCAAAAATACTATTTTCTAAAATTTTTAATAAATATACTTAGAATAGATATAATAATCCAACATGAGGAGATTTGATTATGGCATTAGTATCACCAGGTGTACAGGTCAGTGTAGTAGACGAAAGTTTTTATACTCCAGCTGAACCAGGTACCTTACCTATGATTTTTGTTGTCTCGGCAGCAAACAAAAAGAATGGTGCTGGCACGGCTACAGCACAAGGAACAATGGCAAAGAATGCTGGAGTGCCTTATCTACTTACTTCGCAAAGAGATTTAGTAGATACGTTTGGCGATCCTATTTTCAAAACAGACAACAATAACAATCCAATCCATGGAAGTGAACTTAATGAATACGGTTTGCAAGCTGCATATAGTTATTTGGGAGTAGCAAATAGAGCATTTGTAGTAAGAGCAGATGTAGATTTATCTGAGCTTGAATCTGCAACTGTTGCTCCTGGAGCTGATCCTACTGATGGTGCTTACTGGTTTGATACTAGCACTAGTTTATGGGGTATCCAACAATGGAACGGAGATAGTGTTATTAACAAAGGGCAAATTTTCACAAACAAAGTACCAACAGTAATCACTGATGCTACAAAAGTTAGTAATACAGGCACACTTAGTGCGAATGGTATTGTTGGTGACATTCCTTCAGGTTCAGTAGGTGCTAACGGAGAATATGCTGTTATTGCTACAACTACACTAAACAAAGTTTTTTATAGAAATTACAGTGGTACATGGGTATTAGTAGGCAGTGATGCATGGACTAAAAGTTGGCCAACAGTAGCAGGCACAGTGGCTAGTCCTCAAGTGGCTGAAAGTGCTAATTTAACAATTAATACAGTGCCAGTAGCTTTAGCAGCCAACGATGATGCTAATGCTGTCAAAACAAAGATAGATGCTGCTAACATCAGTGGCATTACAGTTGCTGTTGTAGATAACCAGTTAGAATTATATGCTGACATTACAAATGCAAGCGGTCAAATCATTATACTTGATGGTGCAGCTAGTGCTGCTAATGCAAAAGCACTAGGATTTTTCCCTACAAGTGCAAGTTATGCTACTAAAACTTTTTATGCTCCTAAATTAACAATAGCAAAACATACACAAGTACCTTTGTACAAAGATACAGATGCAAATCCTCGTCCTACAGGATCTCTTTGGTTAAAAACAACCACTGCGAATTTAGGACAGAAATTCCAAGTGAAAAAATGGAATGATACAACTAAACTTTGGGAAACAGACACTGTGTCAGTGTATGATACTAATGAAGCTGCAATATATGATTTAGATCGCACTGGTGGAGGAGTAAACTTACTCACTGGCAAAGTATACATGAAATTTAATGTAGCTGATGCTACAAATCCACTTGGCACATTTACATTATTTAGACGCAACAGTATATATCCAACTACAATTGCAGGATCAGCTGTGACAACTGCAACATTTACCGGCAAAACTGGATCAAACAAAACTTTTACAATGGCTGCTACGGCTGCAGGCTCATCTGCCTTTAGTAGTGCTGCCACTGTTACAATGAATTTCAGTGGCACTGCTACTACAAATGCTGCAGACTTTTCAACAGCAGTAAATAATGCAGGGTTGGCTAATGTAACATCTGAAGTTACATCAGACAATCGAATTGTTATAAAACATGCACTAGGCGGAGATATTAAGTTTACTGATACTGACGGCATGTTGACTGCTGCTGGATTCAGTGCATATGTAAGTGCTACCAATGGTACATTAAATCTTTATCATCAACCAGGCACAACAAGCGCAACTGATCCTTTACAGTTACAAGCAAGTTTGTGGAAAACACTTACTTATACCGCTAGCGACAATGCAGTGACAAGTAAAACACTTGATGGTAGATTATGGTATAGTTCTGTGGTAGACGAAGCTGACGTACTAGTCCATAATGGATCAGAATTTGTCGGTTATCTATATAATGGATCAAGTGGACAAAGCTCTACTGCTAGTCAATTTTATAATGCTAATGCTGCACTGCAAACAGATCCTGCTGGACCGTTAGTGTCTGCCACTAAGCCGCTATTGCAGAGTGATGGCACTGCATTAGTTACCGGTGATCTATGGATTGATACAACAGATTTAGAAAATTATCCAAAAATTTATAAATTTAACGCAGCAAGGACTGACTTGACTTTGGAAAATCGATGGTTCCAAGTAGATACCTCCGATCAGACAACAGAAAATGGAATGTTATTTGCTGATGCAAGATATAATACTGCTGGTGCAAATAGTAATACAGTTGGAAAAATTACTGATTTACTAGCGTCAGACTTTGTAGATTTTGATTCACCTGATCCTGCTTTATATCCAAAAGGCATGCTTTTATTTAATCTGCGACGAAGTGGGTTTAACGTCAAAAAATATGCACGATCATATATAGATGGATCTGCGAAAAATACTAGATACAACGATGAATCAATGGCAAGCTACTTTGTTGATAGATGGGTATCTGAATCTGCAAATAAAGACGACGGATCAGGATCATTTGGTAGGATTGCACAACGTAAAGTTGTAGTACAGAAATTGCAAGCAGTAGTAAACAGCAACGATGAAATACGTGACACTGATTCTCGGCTGTTTAATGTTATGTCTTGTCCTGGATATCCAGAACTTATTGGAGAAATGAAATCATTAAATAATGATAGAGGTCTTACAGCTTTCATCTTAGGAGACTCGCCATTTAGATTAGAAGCAAATGCTACAAAATTGAATAATTGGGCAAAAAACACTGCGTCAGCAGTTGAAGATAATGATGATGGATTAGTAACAGCAGATCCATATCTTGCTGTGTTTTATCCTGCGGGCTTCACCAGTGATAATTTTGGTAATAATGTTGTTGTTCCTGCAAGTCACATGATGATGCGTACTCTTGCATTAAGTGATCAAGTTAGTTTTCCGTGGTTTGCACCAGCTGGTACTAGGAGAGGTGGAATTACCAATGCTACTTCAACTGGATTTATAACAGCTGAAGGAGAATTTAAAAGTATGACGATAAATGAAGGTATGCGTGACACATTATATGCAAGTAATGTAAATCCAATTACCTTTATTTCAGGAGCAGGATTAGTCAATTTTGGACAAAAAACTAGACAATTGACAGCAAGTGCTTTAGATAGAATCAATGTTGCAAGACTTGTTATTTTCCTACGTAGTCAATTAAACACCCTTGCTAAACCATATCTATTTGAACCAAATGATAGGATTACGCGAGATGAAATTAAAGCGGCTGCAGAAACATTGATGTTAGAATTAGTTGGATTACGTGCTCTATATGATTTCCTTGTTGTATGTGATGAAACAAACAATACACCTGCAAGGATAGATCGTAACGAGTTATATCTTGATATTGCGATAGAACCTGTAAAAGCAGTAGAGTTTATTTACATTCCGTTGCGACTTAAGAATACAGGAGAAATAGCCGGCTTATAATAAAAAACGGTGCATTTTCTGCACCGTAAAATATGCTAAATATTATTAGATTAGGAGTAATTTAATGGCGATAAGTTTAACAAAAATGACTGTACCCTTAGCAACGGATCAGTCAGCAACATCACAAGGGCTATTAATGCCTAAGTTGCAATATAGATTTAGAGTATCTTTTCTAAATTTTGGTGTAGATAATATTACTACAGAACTCACCAAACAGGTCATTGACCTAAGTAGGCCAAATGTAAGTTTTGAGAAAGTACCACTTGATGTATACAACTCAAAAGTTTACATTGCTGGCAAGCACACTTGGGATCCAATGAACATTAATCTACGAGAAGATGTTAATGCAAATGTGCAAAAGCTCGTTGGCCAACAGTTGCAAAAACAATTTGATTTTTATGAACAATCGAGTGCAGCATCTGGACAAGATTATAAATTTACAATGGTTATTGAAATCCTTGATGGTGGAAATGGAGAATTTGTACCAGGTGTTCTTGAAACATTTGAACTGTTTGGATGTTTTATTGAGAATGCAACATATAATACCTTAAATTATGCTACCTCTGAACCTGTGACTATTTCATTAACAATAAGTTTTGATAATGCAATCCAAACAGAAGGTGGAGGACAAGTAGGTATTGGTACAAATGTAGGACGTTTTGTCAATACACTGGCTACCGGCGCTGGATCTTAAACCTTACTAGGCAATCCACTTGCCTAGTATTTTTTATAGAAATATTTAAAACATGTCTACAATCTTCAATGGATTCTTGGATAATTTGATCAGTGGTGCATTGAATCCAAAAGGTAATCTAGGTGACTGGCGTCATGCTAGTAGAACCTTTGTCAAAAATACCTATCGTCTTGCTCCGAAAGTTAAATTTTTATACCATGTTTTTTTCGATATTAGTGAAGATGGTAGGAAAATAAATCCCAGATGGGACCAACGTCACAAACGTGAACTAGGTTTACTTGTAAAAAATTCTACCTTACCTGAATTCACCGCCAATGTAGAAACAAGGAAAAAATACAACAGAGTAAGGCATGCACAATCTAGTATCCAATACAATCCAGTATCTATAACATTCCATGATGATAACATGGGAATTACTACTGGTCTTTTAGAAATGTATATGAGGTATTATTTTGCTGATACAAATGTACTTTCAGGTACTCGAACTATAGGTAATAGTTCTACCCTTGGGGCTAATATATATAGTAAAACTCCTGCACTGGTTAAGGACACTAAAGCGACTACCATGAGGCAAGGCCCTGCAGGAACCAGTGCTCCCACTAGTGTTGTAGGACAAGAAGTTGCTAAACCAACACTATCATCACAACCTAGTGATTTATATCGTGATGCAAATCATCCTAGTAATCAGTCTCCTTTTGGCATGGACAATAGGATCAAAAGCCCCTTTTTCAATAATATACAGATAAGCTTAATGACTAGGAACACTTACACAACTTATTTCCTTGTTAATCCATTAATAACAGATTGGAGCCATGGAGATGTTACAGCAGGAGATAGTCAAGGTGTTGAGAACAAAATCACCTTTAAATACGAGGCTATGCAATACCAAAGAGGAAAAGTTGATAGTAATGTGGCACCAGCAGGTTTTGGAGCAGCAGAACACTATGATCAAACACCTAGCCCTATTACTTTAGCAGGCGGCGCAGTTGCAAACTTTGGTACAATTTTATCAGGAGCAGCCGATTTATTTGACTATGCAGCTACTGGAGAAAGTGATATTTTCAATAATCCAATTGGTGCTGCACTTGCTGGTTTCAACTTATTACGTAGCGGTCAAGGTTTATCTGCAGAAGGTATTTTAAATGAAGGAGTAGGTGCATTGACTGGTATTTTAGAAAATTCCAGTAGAGATGAAATACTAGGCGGCGTAAGCGATACAGTCTTTCCAGGAGAGTGACAATGGCAGCAGACTTACCTTTATCATACACAACCTCAGATCAACGTGTTGTATCTTTTTTTGATACTTATTGGCAAAAACAATTAGAATACCCAGCTAATGATTTTGATGCTGTGGTAGGCTATTTTACAAAAAGGCAATTTGATAAACAGGCTGCTATTTCTATTGCACAATTATTAATATCACAAGCAAAAGTTGATTCCGTTCCTGTTTTCAAAATAATAGATACCCTACAAGGATTAACAGATGCACAGTTAACTAGGACTGTTACAGAAATATTAAACTTTCGTCGTGACAAAACATCAAGACTAGGGTATAAAACAAATTCGCAAACTGACAAATTTGAGACTAGAAACATACTGGTATAAGGAAATTATATGGCTATTGTATTAAGAATGAATAAAGGATCAGCTTTATCATTCGCCGAAGTAGATGGAAATTTTACAGATATAAACACAAGAACTGTCACACTAGAAACAAATAAAAGTAATTGGGATACTGCATATTCGTGGGGTGATCACAATGCACAAACTTATTTGAACAACACAGACATAATCACTAATACACCAACAACCGGGCAATACTTACAATGGAATGGCACTAAGTGGATTCCTGCTGCTGTATCGGCTACAAATTTTGATGGCAGTCCAGCAGCAAGTGTGACAACTTCTTTAATTAATAATTGGAATACTGCATTTTCGTGGGGTGATCATTCTGTTGCAGGATATAGTACATTTAATGGTAACTATTCTAATTTAACTAATCAACCTTCTATACCCAGCACACTTTTGAATCTAAGTATAAATGATGGAACATCTGGGCAGGTATTAACCACAAACGGATCAGGTACATTTAGTTTTACGGATAAAACTCCTAATCAAAATTTATTTTCGACTATAGCAGTAGACGGAGCATCTAATATTGTAGCAGATGCAGATACAGATACTCTTACATTTGTGGCTGGCAATAATATTACAATTACTACTGATTCTAATAGTGATTCAATTACCATTGCAAGTTCTGCAGCAACCCAAAATGTATTCGATAAAATTGCTGTTACAGGTACTACTGGTCAATCAAATGTTGAAGCAGACAATACTACTGATATTTTAACATTGCATGCTGGTGCTAACATGACCATAAATACTGATCCTAATAGTGATACAGTTACATTTGCATCATCAGGTACAACACAAAATTTATTTGATAAAATTGCTGTTACAGGTACTACTGGTCAATCAAATGTTGAAGCTGATAGCACAACTGATACTTTAACATTGCATGCTGGTGCTAACATGACCATAAATACTGATCCTAATAGTGATACAGTTACATTTGCATCATCAGGTACTACCCAAAATGTATTCGATAAAATTGCTGTTACAGGTACTACTGGTCAATCAAATGTTGAAGCTGATAGTGCGACTGATACTTTAACATTGCATGCTGGTGCTAACATGACTATAAC
>MDTC01007991.1_pt1 | contig 10386 bp, 17 predicted proteins | sample 811181 | NCBI WGS metagenome assembly MDTC01 (sample SAMN05326644, study PRJNA326480) | marine metagenome | isolation source: seawater | place: Pacific Ocean: North | collected 2011
AGCATACTCTAGGTTATTGATTTTCGTCCAAGTGATAGGCATAGTCTTTATCTCAGTTGAAGGTGTTAAGGATTGATAATCAAAGTATACACATGGAAAACAGGTAAGTCAACAAAAAAAGCCACCCGGAGGTGGCTTTTATTTTATTTTATTCGATTTATCATAAACTTATAGGTTCTTGAATGATGGATTGCCATAATAATATGGCCTGCTATCAGGATGAAGAAGAGCCAAGCGAGGTTGCTGTGAAGCATATTACCGGCTTGAACCATCCATTCCACGTCCCTAGTGAGGGAACCTTCGAAAATAGTGAAACCAAGCAATTCAAGTTCTCGACCAGAACCATATTGTCTTAGTAGAGCAAGTCCGGGGACGATAAGCATTAAGCAGTATAGAATGAAGTGACCAAAGGTTGCCATCCCGCTATAGCTTGTTGGTCGGCTAGAGAAGGTCATTATTGTCCACAAAATACGGATTGTTGCCAAAATAAAGAGAGAGGTTCCGACCAGCTTATGGGTAGGCCAGAAGAAGCTTTCGAATGCCGTGTCGGGAAACCATTTGTGAGCAATAGCGGTGAGTAGCATCCAGAGGAAGCCAACGGCCATAATATGATGGAACCATCGAGTCAATAGGTTATATCGCATATTATTTTCTCCTTTTCAGTTTGAGGAATGGTGATATATTTTGTTATAACAGTATATGGAGGTATTGCCTTGCTGTACTTCGTAAGGCGCATCACTATGTTTAACAGAATAGATGCTCATAAAAATTCGAGAGAGCGCATCTTTCATATCTTCTGGTGCGACGGTAAGCATTTCCCTATCAAGAGCTTTTATGGAATCACGAAAGATATTGAGTTGAGGACGGCAACCAATGATAGAAATTTGATAGGTGGTTTCATTATTATTCGTATTTTTGTATTTTGAAATATTGATGCCAAATTTTTTGAGAGGTGTAAAGCGCCCTCCTTTAGAAGCTTTCTTATAGCAGGAGCCACCTGTAACCACTATATGCTCTAGAGAAACAACGTTTGAGAAAGAGAGTGGCGTTAGAGAGTTAAGCCACACTAATTCTTCGGGCGTCCAATCGGACTTATCGAAAGAATCTGTTTCTACTTTCGGCAGTTCTTTTTCTTTGCTCATAATAAGAGATTTGAGGAAAGAAGCGAATTTTGATATGATTTCCATAAAGCAATAGCCTTTAAGGTGAATATAATCTGATTATAGCGAAAAAGGGCTATATCGTCAAGAATTAAGCGGGAACCAGTTCTTCACTAGGAAAGTCAATGAGTTCCGGGGGACAGTCAGGGTCATCCATAAGATCAACGCGACAGTGATTTGTCTGCGTATATCTATGACCATTTTTGTCCTCAACGAGTACATTGAAGGTATGATGCTTTGCTTCGTATATGATGACAATATAATCTGATGTATCGAATCCGTTATACAATAAATTGGCATCATCAGGGGTGATTTTAATAGTTTGTCTCTGTTCCATATTTTGTCCTCCATTTACCGTGTATTTTACCATGCGGTGAGTATATCTACAAACAAAAAAAGAGCCACCATTGGTGACTCTTAAGTATTATTGTTGTTGTTTTCAGTACAGTTGAGTTCTTGTTATTCTATTTCTTCTTCTTTTTGTTGTTTTTCTTGTGTTGCGCTTGAATTAGGGAGTGAATCCACATCTACGTCTTTCTTGTTTTCTGAGTCAGCAAAAGAAGTCTTTTTATATTCAGTCAACTCCTGTATACGCTTCTTGGATTCATCGCCAGTACCCTTGAGGGGATCTCTTACACCTTCAGTGCTGATTTCAAGCTCTTTAGTTTTTCTTAGCGCTTCTTTATCAAGCTTCTCTATTTGAGAAAGACTATCGACTCTTTCTGTTTCATATTTTGGAAGTACACTCGGTGAAACAGCCTTCATCGCTAGATAAACAAGGATTACAGCAAAACCTGTGAAAAACGTCATTCTCTTAAGAAAAGGATATTGCTTATAGAAGAATTTCTTATTTCTTTCTTCTTCTGTAAGTTGCTCTAAACTCTTTTTCACTATTGGCAAAATGACGAAAGCTGTGAAAAATGTGATAATGAGTATCAAAGCAACGCCACGAAAACCATGTAGAAATAAATCAATAATATAGTCTGGCATTTTTATCTCCTATGAGGTGAAGTTGATGGCGACCTTTTGTCGCCATCAACAGTTTTCAGGTTTAACGAGAAACTTCGTTGCCTAGTGCTACTTGACCGGAAATGCTGTCAAGCATACTCACGGGAACAACCTTCGTGTTATTACTTCTAGCGAATTGGTTAAGCGCCTCTAGCTGTTTGTAAGTAACGTACTTATCGGTAATGCTTTCACCGATGATACGGTTAACTTCAGCTTCAGACTCAGCCTTTTCGACTTCGATCTTCCTTTTAAGCCTAGCTTCTTCAAGATTTCTCTCTAGCTTAACACGGGACACCTCAAGCTCAGCACGCTCTTTTTCGATGGTTTCACGACGCTCTGCGGAATCCTCCTGAGCTTTCGTAATAACAGGCGGATATGTAATATCCGTTAAGCCAGTATAACGAATACTGAAAGGTGTTCTCTGTTCAATGGAAGTCTTCAGGTGTTCGGACAACTCGTTTCCGATTTTTTCACGATTAGCCATGATCTCATTGATACTATATTGGCTCATAAACTCTCGTGCTTCAGAGTTAATGATTTTCTTGGCATAGGTGTTATACACTTGAGAAAAAGCAATGCGCTCAGTGTACTTGCCAGTTCGTTGAGCAGGAATATTCTGGAAAATTTCCTCATAACCTTCAGGGTCGATGGCAACTGTTCCACCAACAGTAAAGTTGAGCTCAAGACGATCTTTAGGCATGACAAGGCTCATTTCTTCATTGATCTCTTTGGCACCAACATCGAGTAATACAAGAGTGTCACAAATTTGCCAAGGCAATCCACAAAAATCAAGACGGAACCTACTGGTATTCTTTATCCCTTTATTAAAACCTGTTGTTGTCTTAATTTTACCAATCTGAGCACTGCCAACCTCTACTTTAGGCTTGCTACACCCAGTAAGACCAAAGATAGCAACACCACTAAGAGCTATAGCTCCAATAATCTTTTTCATATATTCACCTTTTTTTGGATTTTTGTAACTTAACGAAACAACACGTAAAGTATAAGTATTCAAAATACATATGTCAAGTACTTAAGCTAAAAAAGTGAAAAAGAGGTATACCATTCATTGAGAAAAAATGACAACAGGGTTAAATACTATATTTTACAAAGACTTACCTCAGCATTAGACGCGGTAGAGGTAGTGCCACCTTTTTTATCTAATGCGATATAGTTAGAGCAATCATTCAGTTTGTTTTGTAAATACGATTCTCCATCTCTTTGATAGTAAAGCACATACCCTTGTTTTTCTAAGGATTCAATCTTCTGTTCTAAATGAAAAGCATCATTGTGTTCCATATACAGTTTGGTCATTTGTATATTGAGGAATAAGAATAGGGCAATAAAAGCAAGAGAAAGAGAAGTATAGAGAATACTTTCTGTATCTGTTTCTCTGTACTTAAAGAGTGGAAGGATAATGAGATAACATAGAAAGCAAAAGAGAGCTAAATGCGGGATAATGAGATACCAGTTATCTATAAGAAATATGTGAAAGGTGTAGTCACCGCTTATGAAGTTAGTATTAATAGCGGAGTAGCCAGCATATATAAAGCTGGCTATTTGTAGAAATAATGTGATTTGTAGCTGAAACTTTAATCCGAAGATAGACATCGGTATATCCCTATCGTATTTCGTGTTACTGTTCTATGGAAAGAAATATCAACATCCCTAACTTTTTTGAAGACAACGTTTTTCAATCCGTACTGTTGTACTTTCTCTTTGAGAGCGTCTGGAAGCTCATTTTCTTTAAGCTCAAAGACTTCACCTTTGTGATTGACTTCAATAAAAAACTCTTTAGCATCTAGTGCTTGAATGTCGAGATCCCCCATGCCAAACATCGACACCTCAAAGGTGCTAAGGGCATTTAGGATATCTTTCTTCATTACGTCAACATTTCCATAAATTTGATACATTGAATACCTCATTTTTTGTTTACAAAAAACAGTCTAATAGAGGCGACCGAGAGAGTCAAGAACATTCCAAGGCTCCAGTAAGGAAAAGGGATGCCAAAAAGATTATCAAGCTCAGAGCAGGTTGGGCTACCTTTAATAAATTCCATAATGGCTTCTTTCCAAGGTAGCATCTGGAATATCATTTCCGCACCAAACCCACAAGATTCGGCTGGAGGCACGTATAGGATATAAACATGACGCAATGCGATACCTACACCAGCAAGTGATATAATAGATAGGATTGAGGCGTAAGTTTTCCTGCCTATAACGCTTTTGGGGTGTAGGAGTAGGCCAAGGACACCGAACAAGATAAAAGCGCCTACAATCGCCCTTTGTGTCCAACAGAGGATACAGGGGTCGTATCCTGCGAAATGCTCTAATCCAAATGCGGTGGCAAGACAGAGTGAGGCAAATATGGTTGCATTAAGTAGTGTGCGTTTTTCTTTTATTGTTTCCAAAATAAAGCTCCTTGTTTGAGAATCTAATATAATAGCTCAAACAAGGAGTGATATTCAAGTTAATTATTGTATCAAGAAATTTTAAACATCATGATTTCGTAAACTTCCTTATCTCGTGTGGTTTTAAAATCTTGACTCTCTGATGTATCTTCTTCCGTTAGGAAGTCCATTTCGTCACAATCCTCCAAGAAAAAGGAAATGTAGTAAGCTTCCTTATCGAGCATCTGGAAAAGCTCTTCTCCTTCTTCACCAAAAGGCGTCAGGACGTGAGTAGCTTCCTGATAGTCTTTCATGGTGCCAAACATATGAGGCACCAGATATCCATAGATTTTTCCGTCTTGGATATCTTCCTCTTGAAGAACTCCTTGATTAAAGCTACCACACCATTTGCTACGAGTGTAGATATATTCTTTGCCAACAAGGTCAGAAAGAATATTCTCGTGAAAGATAGCGTTTTTTTGTTGGTTGAATCTGTCAAGGCGATCTTGTTGCATTGATGTGATTATCGCCTTAAGTTCTTTTTCAGATTGTTGATGTTCTTTGATGAATGTAGCGATTTTTGATTTCAAAATGATTTTCCTTTTCGTCGTTAAGATAATAAAACAGCAGGGCATTACTGCCCTGCTATCACTTTTTTAAAACATATCATGCATTCGGCGTAAGCGCGGAGGAACAGTATTAAGGATATCTTTTTCAATCTTACTTTTTTCAGCAGAAAGAGAAAGAATTTTCATATTTTCTTGCTTAATGAGATCTTTATTTCTAGTAACGCCATGTTCATCTTCTAGCGCCTTTCTTCTGGCACGAAGCTTCTTTTGCGCTTTTTTGAGACGCCTTGAAAGAGAATCTACCATAAGTTGCTCTTCCGATGATTGGAGTGCTACTCTAGCATTTTTTCTACAAGTAACGCCTTCTTCTTCAAGCTTGGCGAGCTTTTTCTTAGAACGTTGCAATGCTACATTTGTTTCACTAGTAGACTCTTTAATTTTGTCTTTTAGTTCTTTAATGTTAAGAGTGTTATTTTGTAAAACATTTTGAATCATTTCATTTGAAACGAAATCAATCAAATCTGACGCCTTTTTGAAGTCAATATTTTCTAGCTTACGAATCAAACGATTAAAAGCCACTCTGAATTCACCTTTCTTGTAAGGAGCAGATGACTTTAGTTCCCCTTGAGTCATACGTGTCACATAAATGAGAGGTTCATCACAATCTTCATAATCAAAAGCAAAGCCAATACTATCAAAAACTTTATGTTTAGTTTTTTCATAGTAAGCATTACGATCTGAAAATTCTTTGATGACAAAGTTATTCTTATCAGGGTAGAAGCGAATAAAGTCGCTAGTGATTTTGTTATAATATTCATCTTGACTACGATGAAATTCAACTGGCTTACCCAAATGTGGGGAAACAAGTGTTTGAAAGTTTTTAAATTGCTGTGAGAATTGAGATACAATGGTCGCGTTACGAGACATAGATTCACCTTTCATATAGAAGATTTAATGTTTAGTATTTGGTAATTTTAGGCTTTTCACCTAGATTTGTCAAGTGTTTTTGAGGTTAGAGTTCCTTAAGTTTTCTTCAGCCTTGAGAATCTTTTTGTGGAAAATGTAGGTGACGTGAATCGAAAAGAAATTCGTTTTTAAAGTCTTGAAGCTAATCAGCATTAACTGGAAAGTGAATTTCATAATAGAAATAAAAAAGACACCAGAGAAGAAGATGAGGAAAAATAAAGTAGCACTAATTTCTTGATGAAAGATGTGAAGCATTACAAGTCCCCTTTAACGGTTGATATTAGCTCTATTGAAAGCTTTGATAGATGCTTGTTGACCATATTGGCGGTATAGCGCAGCCACTTTCTTGTTTCCATAAACTTTTTTATATAGTTTTACTGGAATAAAAATCAAAAAGCTCAACAGCATAGAGAAAGCGGATAACGCCATCATAATAAGCAACAAAGAAAAAACAATAAGGAACAGTGTTAATACAATCATTTGAGGATCAGACATAGTGGCTCCAGTTGAAATGTCATACATGAAGTATATACAAAAACAAAAGAGATGTCAATAAAAAAAGGACTGGAAAAACCAGTCCTTTTCGTTCTGTTTATGTTATCGAGATGCAGAGGGCAACAGTTGCTGAGCGTTTTTTTCAATTTCGTCCAGAGACATATCGCGTAGCTTGAGAAGGTAAGGGTCTTTGATGGCAACACTCTTTCCTTTCTTATTGCTAACAGATTCTTCTGGTTCTATGTGGAATGCTTTAAAGCTATGAGGCATTTTTTTAGCGAGATTTCGGCAACGCAAAGCAATTTCTTGATGATCATATCGTTTGATAATATCAAATACGAAAGAGTTGTATCGGTTGCCTTCATACCATAGGAAGTAAGGCTTGAAACCACCGAATTTGCGACTAATATATGCGTCCACACCGCGCTGGTGTTCTTTCTCCACCCTGAGCGTATAGCCTCTTACACTATCTAGAACACTCATTAGATGCATATGTCGATTGAACATAAGAATTGAGAGGGCAATAGTGGCAAAGATTGCTACTGCAATAGAAGGGGCCGTAGAACCTGTTGAGAAGCCTACTGCCAGAGCTAGAAGCCAAATGAGACCGATATCCCTAAGACGACTTAGGAGATTTTCTCGAATCAGCTTTTTCTCAGTACTGATGATATCACTGAAACATAATAGCACCAGAGAGGTTTTATCGGTGCCGTTATTAATATCGTAATCTACCACTTTTCGCATAAAACGATCTACGTCTTGCGGGCCATAATGAGAAGAAAAAATAAGTTCTTCAACATTTTCTTTCGTGATAGATTTTTTATTGTTACCAAAGAGTGCCATATGGATTATCCTCATTTCGATTTTGAAAAGGTATTTTATACAGTAAATAAGCACAAGTAAAGAGTTTGTGAATTTTTTCACTATTGTACTTAAGTTTAATTAGCGCCTATTAGCTTAAGTATTGTGTCTTTGCCTGATATAGTCTACGACATGTTTCCAGTTTTCGTATTTCCCATCAGGGCCAAAATGAATCACTTCACCTTGGAAATCTGCCACTTTGGCTTTGTGAATTCTGTCATCAATAAGATAATCGTCAGCATTACCCAACTGACCTTTGTTTGGCGTGATAGTGACGTTGACGGAAAGCTCAGGAAAATGCTCACGAAGCCACAATAGTTTTTCAGTAGCTGCGTAGGGGTTGGCATCTGGAATTTTGGTCGCAATATGAAGCTCAAATCCCATATCAAGAAGCGCTTGAATACCTTCTTTGGCACCGGGCGCAACAGGAAGCGTCTGATATACACCACGCTTCATCTTGAAATCCTTTGGTTCCATATTGAGTTCTGTCATTGCGCGATCAAAGTCAGCAATAACACCATCCATATCAACATAAATAATCAATGTGTTTTCTCCTTCAGTTGTCCATAAAGTGTTGCGTCTTCAGAATTGTAGTGGTTAATATAAGTATATACTCCTTTTTTTAGTTTTACAACCCTTGCGTTGTATTTTTCTAGTAGCTTGTCAACATCCTCTTGAGGGTGATAGTTAACAAAAGTCTCATACGACATGATAGAGATAGCCCAAGTATCGGTAATAACAGTTCCTTCAAGGATATTGTCATCATTGATATGGTCTTGAGATTTAAAACTTAATGATGTGCTTTGCTCATTGCGATAATAGGATGGTGAGTTATTTCCACAAAAAGAAAAAATCACACCTTTATCGTGAAGACAGTGAGCATAGTGTGTACCATCCAACGGGAGATTTACATCAAAACACATTTTACCAAGATACTTCCTAGCATATCTATTGCTATGCACTTCAATATCAGGGATTGTGGATCTTAAGTCGTTAGCAACAACAAGACGGCCACTAGGAAGATGGATCTCAAAGCGTTCCTCCACTGGCAAAATATTGCCAGCACCACCTTCTTCCATATACATAGTATAGTTGGAAAAATCAATATAATAGCGATATTGATTAGAAAGATAATGATGATAGATATCTTCATTATCAAGATCTATGTTCAAGTCGCCAAAGGCATTATCGCTAAGTAAATAGATGGCATTTAAAAAGATAAGGTGTATAAAGATGGCTTTTTCTGTATTGCTAGTATTGGATAAATCGCAATATGTGACTTCTTTTGATGTGAGATCAGCAAATTGAAATGTGATGTTTTCATCTTGTATCTCGGTAATAACATTGAAAACAATAAAGTTTTTCAAGTCTTTATCAGACAATAAAGCGTTATAAAGCTGTTGATGCTTTGTCATGAATTTGTTATCAAAGTTAAATTTTTCTATTGCTTTCTCGAATGTTGTATGGAAGTAAATATTAGCCTTATTCATGGAAATTCACCTATTTAAATTAAATAAATTTTGATAAAGTATAAGAATCTTGATAAAAATTCACACCACAAGCAACGAGTTGTTTAATGTCTTCTTCTTTAACTTTTTGCAGAAAACAATCAAGATGATCGCCCAAAAAATAGATAGAGTAGCGATCTGAAGAACAAACAATATCAATAGGTGGATCATCAAAAAGAATGTTTTCGATTAAAATACAAGCGTGTGTTAACGGATATTGAGAATATTTATTATCAATATCTTTAAATTGAATATTTTCTTCAGAATATTTTTGAAATAGTGATATCGCTTTCTGAGTCACCATAATATTCTTGTTCGATATCAAAGAGAGTAGAGGAAGTTTTTAATCTTAGAGAAAAAAGAAGGTTTTTTTTGTTTTTCCAATTCAGAATCTTTAATTTCCAGCATAAGATTGGAAAATTCTTTCTTGAAACAAAATTTTTCAGTATTTTTACTTTCAGAATCAAGAAAAACATCGAAACGTTCGTTATTGGGAAATGCACGATTAATGATGTCTTCATATTGATTAAATCTATCAATACTCAGCTTATTCCTTCTATTGAGATACGTCATTTGAGCAAAATATAGAGTGGATTCCTCACCAAAATTTTCCATCTCTTTCAGTAGGAAGTTAATGTGAGCTTCTGTGAGTTGTTCTAGCATTGTTAGAGTCTCCGATGAAAACACCTTAAAATATATAAATAAGTGTATACTACTTGATGGTAAAAGTCAATAAAAAACCCGCTAATAAGCGGGTTTTTAAATGAAAGCTATTGGTGACTATGAAGCATTATCTGGCTCAGTAGTAGAGTGAGTAAGCTGAGGATTAGTACTCTTTCCTACTGGAACTCTTAGATGGGTGTTACCGTCTTTGGTAACAAAGTCCACATCAGAAGATGTAAAGTTTGCCCCAATATTCGCTAAAATATTTGTTAGCATTCTTGGAGGTTGCTCTATCTTTTGGAAGGTGGAAAACTCATTGTCCTCAAAAAACAGTACAGAAATCCCCACTGTACGAGAGCTGTGAATAATTTGAAGAATTCTCTTTAGAGAAAGCGTAACAATTTCACCATGTTGGCGTAAATTGTTATTGAAGGAACTTTCGCTTAGTACGTTATCAAAAACCACGAAGTCAAAAAGAGGCTTATATGACACGCCTTTATCGGGATTGGTTACTTGGTCGATAACCGTATGTGATTTATCAAACACATGAGAAGAAATGACCGTCCCCATAGTATCAACAATGTAAGACATTTGTGTAATATCAAGATGGTGCATATCAACAATGAGAATGAGAGAATCATTTTGTTGAGTTTTAGCGAAATCAAAGCCATTTAACAGTATATCTTTGCCTTTAATGATATCGACATTTGTAGGGCCAGTTTGGGATTGAATAAAATTGGCATCAATTTCCTTTGTAGAGAAGATTA
>MDTC01038519.1_pt1 | contig 10385 bp, 8 predicted proteins | sample 811181 | NCBI WGS metagenome assembly MDTC01 (sample SAMN05326644, study PRJNA326480) | marine metagenome | isolation source: seawater | place: Pacific Ocean: North | collected 2011
TCTGGAAAAGCTGGATTTAAAAGAATATCACTTGCAATTTCAGCAACAGTTTCAGTATGTTTTGTTAAGCAAGAGAAATAAAACCCTGAAGAAAAAGTATACAAGGAAGCACCAACAAAATCAATGGCTTCATCAATTTCTGCTTTAGTTCTAGTTGACGTTCCTGCACTCATCATATCTCCCATCATACTGGCTAAACCAACATGTCCAGTTTCCATATGAGGATCTTTATCTATTGTAAGATTCATCGCAACACTAGGAAGGCGGTGATCTTCAACTAAAAATACTTTAAGACCATTTTCTAATTGAAAAGTTTGAGGTTCTCCCAAATTAATAGGTGGAGCTTTTCCTGGCTCAGGAGCTTTAGAACGATCAATTGATTGAGCACTTAAAAAGTTAATAGATAGGGTTAATAGTACCCAGCTTAAAAATTTAAAATTTTGCATGATTTATTTTTATTTATCCGTTTTCTTTTGGAAGGTAATAGAGAACTACTCTGTTAGATGGAACAAAATATTTATTGGCTACTCTTTGAATATCTTCTTTTGAAACCTTTAAATATCTTTCTAATTCAGTGTTAATAAGATTGGCATCACCATAGTACATTTCATAGTTGGCCAAATCTTCAGCAATTCCTATCATGGAAGTGAAGTTGTATATGAAGTCATTTTCTAGCATGTTCCTAACCTTATCGTATTCCTTATCGCTGATCAACTCAGACTGTATTTTTTTAAATTCGTCATTAATTTCTAGTTCCAACTTATCAGGCTCAACATCTGAGTTAGCAATTGCAAAAACAAATGATAATCCAGGATCTTCAGAGTCAAACGGGAAGGCGCCTACATACATCGCTGACTCTGTTTTTTCAACACATTTTTTATTTAACCTAGAGCTCTCTCCTTGAGATAGTATCATTGACATTAATTCAATTGCATAAAAATCTTCAGTGCCCGCTTCTGGTATTCTGTAGGCCATCATAACACCTGGAAGTTGAATATTATCATACACCGTATCTCTAATTTCATTTGCTAAGGGCGGTTCTATTATAGAAACAGGTTCAATTTTATTTTCACCTCTTGGAATTGGGCCAAAGTAGGCCTCGACTAATTTTTTAGTTTCTGCGATATTGATATCACCTGCAATAGACAAAATTGCATTTTCAGGCACATAAAACTTATGATAAAAATCCATAAATTCATCTAATGTTGCTGCATCAAGATGTTCCATTTTACCAATAGTTGTCCAGCGGTAGGGATGCTCTTTAAAGGCGCGTTTGTTCATTTCTGCAAGAAAACTACCATAGGGTTGGTTATCAATTCTTAATCTTTTTTCTTCTTTAACTACTTCATTTTGAGTTTCAACTCCAATTGTATCGATTTTAGCATGCATTAGTCGCTCAGACTCAAGCCAAAGACCTAGTTCTAATTGATTTGATGGAAGAACTTCATAGTAAAAAGTTCTGTCATTTGAAGTATTTGCATTGTTAGTACCACCAGCATTTTCAATGTATTTGAAAAACTCACCCCTTTCAATATTTTCAGATCCTTCAAAAAGCAAATGCTCAAAAAAGTGTGCAAAACCAGTTCTTTCAGGATTTTCATTTTTGGCACCGACATGGTACATTACTGAAACTGCTACTATGGGGGTTTTGTGGTTTTCATGTAAGATAACCTTTAATCCATTTTTTAAATTGTATTCAACAAAATCAATTTTTGGATTTTGGGCTGTAAATGATAATATAGGCAGAAAAAAAATCGATAGAAATAGGTGCTTACTCATGTTATTAAATTTGGTCTACAACAATAAGAAATCGCTTTGATATGAGCAAGTTATGAATGAACTGATTACAATAAGATTTGATAAAAGTAGAGGTCTTCAAAGGAATCCTCTTTTCTTATCCAATTTTGCTTTTTACCATTTTTAATAAATCCAGACTTTTCAAATAATCTAATACTTGCAATATTATTTGCCATTATTTCAGCATATAAATTTGAAATAAAATATTCTTGGTTAGCAATAGTTTTTAGCATTTCTAATGACTTAGAAGCATAACCCGTTAGTCTAAATTTTAAATCTATGAATATACCTACTCCGGCTCTAGAATTTACTAAGTCATAGCTGTATAAATCTATACATCCAACTGGTATTTCATTGGCAACTATAATATACCTCAACTGTCCTTTAGATAAAAGGTCGTGATCAGAACTTAAAAAGTTTTGAATTTCATCGACTGAGTAAAATATGGGACGATCTGTATATAATTTATTTTGAAAATCGTTTTCCCATAACAACAACTGCTTTAAATCGCTTGAGATTGGTTTTCTTAAAGATATATTATTTGACATTGGACAATTGTAAATCCTTTATACAACTTAAAATATCTTGTTTTGAATAAGTTTTTAGTTCATATTTTTCATTTATGATTTCCTCATCTAGTCCATAATAAGAATAACCGTTTATTAATTTTAGCTTTTCTAAAATTGGTAAAAACTCATAAATGAAATTGGCATCAAAACTAAGACTCAAATAATCTTCTATGGTTTTTTTAACAGGAAATAAACATGTTTTGGACCCTTCTAAAACACCATAACTAGTAAAAAAATGATCTGCTTTAAAATTTGATGGAGAGAAATTTAATTCAGCAATAACTACCTTAAAATTTTTGAGCTGAAATTTCTTGAAAACTCTATTAAAGGAAATTGCCTTTTTTACTGAATGTGCTGAACAGGAAAAATATTTTCCATTTATAAGCAAGCCAATGTGGGGAGGATAAAAATTAGAACCACTTAAAACAATTCCGTCAATTTGTTTAATCAACTTTGGATCAATCCTATTTTGGATATTGATAATCATAAACTAAATTCTCCTCTAAAAACAAAATGAGCAGATCCAGTGAGATAAACCTGATTAAAATGTCCATTTTCTCTTTTAAAATTCACCTTTAACGGACCTCCCTTAGTATTAACATTAATAACATCATCAATATCGTTAAATGACGCAAAACTTAAAGCTGCAGCTGTAACACCCGAACCACAAGAAAGTGTTTCATTTTCTACTCCTCTTTCATAAGTTCTCATCTCAATTAGATCTTCTTTACCCTTTGCCATATTGACATTGATTCCTTCTTCTTTATATTCATCACTAAATCTTATTGCTTTACATTGATCTATTAAGTCTGAAACTTTTAAATCTTGTACAAATTTAACATAGTGAGGAGAGCCTGTATTGGTTTTAAAATCTCCATTTGAAAGTTGATCAACTTTAATTGGGCTCACAATATCAATTTTAACATTTTCAGCATCAATAATTTCTCCATGGTGAATACCATCATTGGTAAGAAATTTGGTTTTTTTGGAACACAATCCATTGTGAAAGCAAAATAAAACTGCACATCTGGTTCCATTTCCACAAAAACTCATGGTTCCATCAGGATTGTAAAACTGCATTTCAAAATCAAATTCTGGATGGTCTTTTATTATCATAATTCCATCAGATCCAATTCCAAATTTTCTATCGCAGATTTTAGAAACATCACTAGTTGAGAAATTATAATTAATATCTCTACAATCAATTAATATAAAGTCATTTCCAGTACCTTGATATTTGTAAAAATTAAAAATCATATATCGTAAAAGTAAGCATATTATGCTTAACAATAATTAACAGCACAAAGACAATTTTCGACTAAATTCATCATTAAATTTATATAAAAATTAAAATAATGAATAATAAAATCCCCATCATAATATTCAGCTCTCTTATTGGAGCATTTACATTTTTTCTTATTAATTTTTTCTTTATAGAAAACTCTTTTCAGAACAATTATAATGATGTAAGTATTAATGCAGTTCCTGTATCAAACTCCTTCAAAATGACTGCGCCAAGTAATATTTCTGTACCAAGTGCATTAGATTTTAATCTTGCAGCTGAGAAAACAGTTAATGCAGTGGTGCATATTCAAAGTGAATACAATCAGAACTACCAATCTGACCCAATGCTTGATTTTTTCTGGGGACCTGGAGGAAGTAGAGGGGCAAGGCCTCAAGTTGCTACTGGTTCGGGTGTAATCATTTCACAAGATGGTTATATTGTCACCAACAATCATGTAATTGAAGACGCTGACAATATTAGAATTATTTTAAATGATGGAAGGGAACGAGATGCCATTTTAGTAGGTAATGATCCCAACACAGATTTAGCACTTTTAAAAATTGAAGAAAATAACTTGCCATATGCTGAGTTTGGCAACTCTGATGATGTACAACTTGGTGATTGGGTATTAGCAGTAGGTAATCCATTTAATTTAACCTCAACAGTCACAGCAGGAATTGTAAGTGCAAAAGCCAGAAATATCAATATTCTAAGAAATAACTCGAAGGATAATTTTTTTCCTCTTGAATCTTTTATACAAACTGATGCCGCTGTAAACCCAGGTAATAGTGGTGGTGCTTTAGTTAATCCTGAGGGTCTATTAATTGGTATAAATACTGCAATTGCATCCAAAACAGGATCATATTCTGGCTATTCATTTGCGATACCATCAAATATTGCATTAAAAGTAGTTAACGATTTGAAAAGCTACGGGATGGTTCAAAGAGCATTTATTGGAGTGGTGATACAAGATGTTACCCAACAAGTAATGAATAAATTAGATTTACCCAACACAGAAGGAGTATTAGTCAATGGATTAAGTGATGGAGGTGCTGCATATGATGCGGGAATTGAAGTAAATGACGTTATATTGAAAGTGGAAAATATTAATGTAAATGATGTGCCAGAATTACAAGAACAAATTGGAAAATTTAAGCCTGGAGACAAAGTAAAAATTATCATAAGAAGAGACGGTGAAACTCAACTTATTGAAGTCACTTTAAGAAACCAAAGTGGAAATACATCAATAGTTGACAAAAGGAAAATGGAAGCTGAAGCAACTATTCATGGAGCCAAATTGACTGATATAGAACAAAACGAATTAAGTAGTTTAAATATTTCTAGTGGAGTTAAAATTGAATCAATTAATAAAGGGAAAATGCAAGAAGCTGGACTGAAAAAAGGGTTTATTATCACTCATATAGACAAACAACCAATTCAATCGAAAAAACAACTTATAAAAATACTAAACAACAAAAAAGGTGGAGTATTAATTGAAGGTAAATACCCTAATGGAATTAAAGGATATTTTGGCTTTGGGCTTTAACGATTATTTTTACTTTACAAATTAAGCTAATTACAATTTTTTAATTATTTTTAAATAAATTTTAATTTTTTGTTTAGGTCACTTTCATTCATTCTGATTTTATTATTGCATTGTAATTTTTCTTTCTGCCAAATTAGAATTAATGAACTCAGCTCCAAAAAAGGATTTACTGACGAATATAACAATGATGTTGACTGGATAGAAATTACCAATATTGGTTCAACAACTGAAAACCTTCACGATTACTATCTTTCAGATAATTTAAATAGCCTTGGTAAATGGAGATTTCCTCAAACTACAATCTTACCCAATGAAAAAATGATCATATGTGGTTCTGGAAGAGCCTCAACTGTTTTACCCAACCACTGGGAAGCTTTAGTAATAGCTGAAAATACTTGGAAATATTTTTTAGGCAATAGTAATCCCGGTAATAATTGGAATTCAACAACTTTCAATGACCAATCATGGAGTTCAGGGCAAGGTGGTTTTGGATATGGAGATAATGATGATAACACCCTTGTTCCGGTTAACTTAATTTCGGTATATCTTAGAAAAGTATTTACAATTAATGACTTAAGTGAAATTACACATTTACTTTTTCATGCAGACTATGATGATGGGTTCATCGCCTATTTAAATGGTACCGAAATAATGAGATCAAATAATTTTAACACTTATTTTCCAAATAACAATACCACTACAAATTCTGATCACGAAGCAGTACTGTACTCTGGAGGAATTCCAGAAAGTAAATTTTTTAATAATGAAGAAATAACTGATTTATTGGTCCAAGGTGACAATTTATTAGCAATTCAAGTGCACAATGCAGGAACTAATTCATCTGATATGACAAGTAATTTTTTCTTGTCTGCAGGAATTGCAAGTTCAAGTTTTAATTTCCAAACTCTTCCATCTTGGATAGTTCCACCACTAACTAATGCTCATTGTAATTTTAAACTTTCAAATAATGAGACTTTAGTTATTAGTAATAATTCTGGAAATATAATAGATAGTTTGACCATTCCCAATAGTTTAACTAATCTAATAAATACTGGTCGATCACCTGATGGAACTGGAGATTGGTGCTTTTTTGATCAACCGAGTCCTGGATTATCAAATGGAAATAGCTGGTGTTATGACGGTGTAGCAGCAAGTCCTGTAATTGATGCATTATCAGGATGGTATACCAATTCAGTTAGTCTTAATTTAAGCTCTAATCAAAATACAGTAAAATATACAACAAATGGAGATTTACCTTCATCTGTTGACCCAGTATTTAATAGCTCTTTAAGCTTTAACTCCTCCACTGTATTTAGTGCAAGGGCCTTCAGTAACTCTAATGAACTTCCAAGTGCTGTTATTGACAGAACATTTATAATTAATGAGCAAAATCACGGACTCCCTGTATTTTCAATAATTACAGATGAAGATAATCTTTGGGATTGGAATACGGGTATTTATGTTCCCGGACCAAATGCAACAACCAATTATCCCTATTTTGGAAGTAACTTTTGGGAGCCCTGGTCTAAATGGTCTCGATTAGAATACTTTGATGGTAGCAGAGCCAAACAATTTGAAACAGAAATAGATTTAGAAATTCATGGAGGTTGGTCTAGAGCTGAACCTCAAAAATCATTTAGAATTGATACTAAATCTAAGTATAATGGAGACATTAATTATCCTTTAATTCCTCAAAAAAACTTCATTTCTAATTTTAATAATTTTAATTTAAGAAATGGTGGTCAGCACACATGGTCAGATCGAATTCAAGATGGAGTCATATCAAGATTAGTGAAGAATACCAATACTGATAGAATGGCCTATCAACCATGTATATTATACCTGAATGGTGATTACTGGGGCTTGTATGGTTTGAGAGAAAAGATTGATGAACACTATGTAGAAAGTAACCATGGAATCAATAGTAATAATATTGATTTACTTAATAAAGACGGCGCATTAGCAGGGTCAAGTGATCATTTCAATGCTACTTATCAAATGATCCAGAACATGAGTTACAACGATACCAATTTTATATCTCTTTTTGAATCTAGGTTTGACATAGACAATTACATTGATTATTTCATTATTCAGACTTACATACAAAATATGGACTGGATGGGTATTGCATGGGGGTTAAACAATGTTAAATTATGGAGGCCAGATAGCACAGATGGAAAATGGAGATATGTCCTTTATGACACCGATGCTTCTTTTGGTTTTTTTGGTCAAAATATTTATGATAATTACTTGAGCTATGCTAGAAATCCTGCAGTTCCAAATGATCATTCTCAAATTTTTAATAAAGTATTATTGAATTCAGAATTCAAATGTCGCTTCGCTAACCGTTATGATGACTTAATTAATACCACTTTTCAACCTGAAAACTTCACTTCTACAGCGAATGAAATTAAAGATGAAATTGCTAGCGCTATTCAAGATCATGTTAATCGCTGGGCTTCCCTTGGTGGACTAGGATCATTCAATCAGTGGAGCAATGCCATTAACACCATTATACAATACAATGCCTCTAGAATTTCAACAGCAAGAACTCACCTGGGACAAAGCTTAGCACTTGGTAACGAAAAAAATGTTTTACTCCACGTTATTCCAGAAAACTCAGGTTCAATAAAAATAAATACGATAAGTCCAGATAATTACCCATGGCAAGGAAAATATCATGGAAACTGTCCAATGGATATTATTGCAACAGCTGATAGCGGATATACTTTTTCTCATTGGGACGATAATACAATTACTGCAAGTAATCCATATGTAAGTGATCTTTTAAATGTGGAAATTAATTCTTCTCTCGGGTTTGTTGCAAATTTCAGTACTTGCGAAGAAGCCATTGATGTTTCACTCATCGAAACAAATAACCAATTAATTAGCGAGATAACAGGAGGTGATGATACTGTACAATACAATTGGTATGCAAATGATAATTTAATTTCAAATGATAGTATCATATATAACCCAAATAACGGAGTGTACCAGCTCAAAATTAAAATTGGAGATTGCGAGATTGAATCAGATTATCTTATTATTGAAGACGATGACTATAAAATAAATATTTACCCTAACCCAGCACAAAATGAATTTGAACTTGTTTTTGTTTCAACCTTGAAACAAGACATTACAATATCGTTTTACAATACACTTGGACAAATAGTTAAAAGTGAAACGTTAGAACAATTCGTTGGTCAATACAAAAATAAATACGATGTAAGTGAATTAGCTAAAGAAGTTTATTTCATGAGGCTTAATTTAATGAATAAAACTCATACTAGAAAAATCATTTTAGTTGAATAAATTTATTTTTATGTTAAAGAGAGCAACTTAAACTTCAAATTTTAATCGTTATCTTTATTTCACATAAATCATTCTATTGAATCTAGAAGAAATTAAATCTATAGTAAATCAATTTGAACCCATTGACTTATCAGCAATGGATGGGGTGAGTTTGATGAGAAGAGTTGATCAAAAATTCACTCTAACCAAAAAACAATTAAAGAGTTTACTTCAAAAAATGTCAAATGATTATTCATGTTTAACAATTGACGATTGTAGAGTTTTTTCTTATGAAAATCAATATTTTGATACAGAAGATAAAAAAATGTTTCTTTTTCATCACAATGGAAAAAGAAACAGATATAAAATTAGAATTAGAGATTATGTAGAATCAAAATTATCTTTTTTAGAGATTAAGTTTAAAAATAATAAATCTGAAACCATAAAAAGCAGAATAAACTTAAACTTTAAAGAGCGGAAAATATCAAATAAGGGAAGTGATTTTATTTCTGAAAAATCTATTTTTAATCTTAAAGAAATTGAGTCTAAACTCCTAAATTCATTTAAGAGAATCACCCTTGTTAGCTTAGAAAATAAGGAAAGAGTTACCATAGATATTGAGCTGAATTTTGAAAGCGCTAATAAAGAAATTTCACTACCTAACTTGGTGATAGTTGAAGTTAAAAGAGAAAAAACAAGTAAAAAATCAGCTTTACTAAGTTTACTTAAAGAAAATAAAATAAGAGCAAGTAATTTTAGTAAATATGCTATTGGTTCTGTTTTAACTAACCCCGAATTAAGGTACAATAAATTCAAAAATAAGTTACTTTACTTAAATAAAATACATCCCGATGGAAATATATGGAATACCACTTTTTGATGGAACAGATTTTGGAAAATTAATATTCAAATTTATTGTTGATTTTATATTCTTGGTTGTAATTGTTCGAGGAATCTATTACAGATCGAAAGATGAAAAAGATTATGTTTTTACATTTTTCATGTTTAATATTCTAACTTTTTTTATTTGCTACTTGCTGAGAAAAGTTCCAATGCAAATGGGCTTTGCTTTAGGTTTATTTGCAGTTTTTGGAATATTACGATACAGAACAGAAGCAATACCCATTAGACAAATGACTTATTTATTTATTGTTATTGCCATCTCAATGATCAATGCACTAGCAAATAAATCAATTAGTATTATAGAATTGGTTTTCACTAATACCATTATTACAATTATTACCTATTTAATTGATAGAGTTTGGTTCCAATCATTAGAACTTATCAAAACCATTACTTATGAAAAAATAGAACTCATCAAGCCTGAAAAAGAGGCAGAGCTTATTGAAGATTTAAAACAAAGAACTGGATTGCCTATTCATAAAGTAAAAATTGATAAAATAGATTTTTTGAGAGATACAGCACAAATTTCAATCTATTATATAACTGACAAAGAGTAATTCAAAGACAAATTTTGATTGATTTTTTTGTTATATTAAGTGATATGACAAAACTCAAGCTAATACTTTTTTTACAAATAGTCCCAATTTTTATATTTAGTCAGTTGTCTAACAGGATGCCTGATAGGAAAGCTGAAAACTGGCTTGGTGCAAACATTGACTTAAAAATTAATAATCATTGGGAATTTACCATTGAAAACCAATCAAGATTTAGCTTTAGTAATAATACATTTGAAAGAAATTTTACAGAATTTCAAATTGAAGAATCTATAGCTGAAGGAATTTGTTGGGGACTAAGCTATAGGTATATAATTAAGAACCCAGATTATGAAGAAAATATAAAAAGATATAACAGATACAATTTTTACTGGTCTTATAAACATTATTTAGACAATAGAAAACGACTAAATATCAAATATAAAATTCAATCTCAAAGA
>MDTC01053213.1_pt1 | contig 10384 bp, 7 predicted proteins | sample 811181 | NCBI WGS metagenome assembly MDTC01 (sample SAMN05326644, study PRJNA326480) | marine metagenome | isolation source: seawater | place: Pacific Ocean: North | collected 2011
GCGACTATGTCTTTAGAATCAGATAGTTTATCTGCCAATGCAGAAATCAGCATATTAGCCGGAATATCATAATAAGTGGTCATGTAACAACACCAAGCAATTTGCCGACTTTACTCCCCTATATCAATGAAACGGGTAATAATGCGACGCCATAACTTGAAAAAAGGGAAATGCAAGTGTTATTGAAGGAGGCAATATAGGCCAATGCATGCAGAAGGCTTTAGCCCAAAATCCGAATCTGCTTCGGACTCTTTTGGGGCTCTCATTTACTCTCATTTTTTTATTAGCTTATGCAGTCTATGGCGCCACTATTTCGCCATCATATTATGTTTATCAAACAGAGAATGTTTCAACTATTGACGCAGATACAGAACCAACCAAACTGTACGATGTTCAGGAAAATGAGACAACATGGCGATGGACTATGAGTGCTGACGGAAATAATCTCACTTGGGTAAATTTAACTGCAACCGAGCTGTCCAGAGAATCAACAATCAGGCTAACCAACTCTGCAGGATTGTATAGCCACAGCAAACTTGGCGATCCAGATGCTGAAGATTTTGCTTGCGAGGAAAAATGTTACCAGAATAGTACACATGAAGGTTACAGCGAAGATGGAGAGGATGTCAAAATATTTTCCATGACTACTACCGACCCCGGCAGGAGAGATAACGGGACCGTCTATGCCAAATCACTCGGTTCAGCGGAGGAAAAAGCAAGGGATATAATCGAATATTTCCACTCACCATCAGTCATTATTGTCGAGATAACAGAGAAAGGTAATCGGACAACTTCACCAAGTATTGAACTACAAACCGTAAATGAAGATTTTGACGATATAGAAGTGTTCTCTATCGATGCAGGTACTGAATTCCTTTGGGCGTTGGCTGCGGTAGTTGGTTGTTTTTCTATGATACTAATACCATCTTTCACCATATATTTTGCTGCTCAGGCTAAGGAAAGAAAAGCAGAACTAAAATTACAACAGGCAGAGGATAATGTAGATTCATCTATTGATAGTTCTGACCAAGCCAATTAACTCATATAGATTACATACCGTGTCTAAATTGAGCCGCACATGAAAAACTACACAGCATTATTGTTAGTGATATTGATTTCAGTGCACGCCATGCCTGTAAATAATTCGATATTGACCAAGCAAACTGCGCATGAAGTGAATTCGAAGGCAACAGGTGTGGACCTTGCGGTAACTGAGGTTGACTTCTCTTACCCCAACGCCAACGATCGTGGGAAATATCAAATGTTCTCATCTAACTATCCAATAGCCGATTTTAATAAACCTGAGACACTATATGTTGTTGATGCTGTCAAGGATGTAGAGATTGAGTTAACAGTTTTATTATCTAATACTGGTACATTAGATGCAACAAGTGTTGAAGTTAATATTCTAATCATCCATAATGAATACCTTGATTTTAATCTCCATAACATCACCAAGGTAATTGGCTCGGTTCGAGCGCAGTCTGAAATAACTTCAACGGTCAAATTTACTCCAGAATATTCAGGAAATCATAGTTTAGTTGTCACTCCTTCCTCACCAACGTTGGATGATAATCCATCAAATGATGTTTATTCCAGTACCTTCACTGTTGCAAATAAATATTACAATTGTAATGATTTAGTTGCATGGACAACTGGATTAGGTTGGGCAGAAAATATCGATACTTTTCTCTCAGAGGGATCTGCATGCCACTATGGAAACGGTCAATCCTCAACCTATTCAATTAACTCAAATAGTGATTTAATCACCCCAATCCTTGACATGTCGGATGCAATCCCAAATCCCACAAGAACTAACGGAATTACCTTTTTCTATACCGGTAGCATGGCAAGTGGAGATTATGTAAGGCTTTACAGCAAGGATATAAGTAACGGATGGGTTGAGCAAGCCAGTATAACTGGAACAATAGACAATACGTTTACCGATGGGGCGAATTGGAACACTTGGTCGTTAAATCATGCCGGAGCCTTCTCTCCTTTAGTTCCAACAAATCCACAATTTTTCCATAGTAATTCACAATATAAATTCTCTTTCACCAGCGATTCCGTGAATAATGATATTGGCTACTGGATGGATGATATAGTAATTGTATATGATCAGGAAGCCAAACCAACTGAATTTGAAATAAGTGTATCTGGATTGTCGGTAACAAAGACGGTGCCGGGGTCCTGGGGGAAAGCAACCTTACAGTTGACTAATAATGGTAATCTTTCAGAAATATTTAATCCATCGATTCAAAATCTTCCCGGAGAATGGCAATATTATTTTTCCCACCAAAGTGGAGTAAGCATAAGTGAAGATAACGGTGTACTGGTAGAGAAAGGCCAGAGTAAAATTATTGAATTAAATTATCAGCCAAAAGTTGGCGAATCTACTGGTTTTTTCCCTATTCAAGTAGAATTATCTAGTTCAACTCATGAAGTGATTAGTGATTCTATTAATATTCAGCTAGAGGTAGAGCCAGATAGAATTCCAAAGTTTTCAGACATTTCGGTAACTCCGCGATGTGCACCAGGAAATACCTGCACCTTCAGTGCTTATCTAACTAATATCGGTGGTGCAAGTGATGTTTTTGACCTTTCTCTGAGCTATCAAAACCTCCCGATTGGATGGAGTGTGGCTTTTGCTTGGAATCAACCTAATTCTATTTACATCCAACCTGGAATCCTAACTGAAATTTTGTTAACCTATACCGTTTCACAAGATGCAGTACCAGATTCTCTGGGCATTTTTCTACTTCATGCCAACTCCCAGAATGATTCATCGCGAAGCGATACTTTGGAAGTGACTGTAACTGCAAGCATGGTGAGTGATGCATCGGTATTTCTACAAGATTCTCAAGTAGATACAACATGGGCTGTAAACCCAGGGGAATTTGTCAGTATAACTTTTGAGATAATAAATAATGCCTCAGTCCAAGATATATTTTCTACCAGTGCTGAAATAATAGGTTTTAATGATTGGGCAGTTGTAGACATAGTCCCAGAACAGATGTTCTTGAATTCAAAATCTAGTGGCACTTTTGTAGTGACATTACAATCTCCTGAATCTGCTCAATATGGGGATAATTGTCCGAGTATAATTGCTGAGATTAATTCTCAAAGAAGTGGACAAAATTATCAATCAAAGACATATGAAAATTTGGCAATAAGGCAAGTGAACGACGTAAGTATCCTGGAGGTTAACTCCCCAGATGAAATAATTCCTGGCCAAATAAACAATTTTAATTTAACAATAGAAAATTTAGGCAATGGCCCAGTCACTTCTACGGTAACAGTCGATAACATACCAAGTTCTTGGGATTGGTGGATCCAAGATGAAAATGAACAGATATTAACTACAATTCAATTATCAGAGCGTTCAGAGTTTGCGTATTTACGGGACCTAAATTTAATGATTGATGTGCCAGCAGGAGTCGAGCCAAATACAATGTTTGCGTTATCGATAGCTGTTAATATAGTTGACAATACAGAAGACATTGACATATCCAATAACGCAATTACTATTCAGGTATTTACTGCAACCGTCCGAAATGTTACTTTACTAACTTTGGAATCTCCAATCTTCACCGGTGTGGGCAATATTACAAAATTACAATCATATGTCCTAAACTTGGGCAATATAGATGAGGGTGAAGTTCAGATAAGGGCTCAAATAACTTCGACAGATTACTCTGCACCAATAGAGTCATATTTCACGATAGGTACAATTGGTATAATCTATGATTTGGACATTTTTCACACAATTACTCTAGCCAAGAATTCCTCCCGATTATTAGGAATGGATATTGTCTTACCACAAGACATTCCAATTGATTCGACAATTTCTGTTTTATTTGAAATCCAGTATATCGATGGCGGAATTATTACTAAATCACAGAATGTAGATTTGATAGTAAACCATGTTAGGAAGTTCGCTACCCTTTACGGCCAATCTGCCAATCCGTTGGCGGATGGTTACGGCAAGTTGTGGATTAATCACACCATTGAATCTACTTCGGATGAAATAATTACCATAAACTTTGGAAAACCTGATAATTGGAATTTGTTGTGTCAATCAGAGTTAGTGAATGATAGCGGATTAACTATCCAGTCCTCGTTTAGCGGTTCTATAATTCGTACATCTTCTATATATTGTGAGGTGCTAAATGATGGAACGATTCTACTAGATGAAGTCACTATTTCAATTACTGATCAAAATGGCAACCAGCTAAGTCAGAATGCTTTTTCTTATAATTTTCCGGAAAAAACTACTGAATCCCAATCATTTTCAGTCAAAGTGATTGGTGGTGTGAGTACGCTAGTGCTGATAATCATCGCTGGCTTGATTATTACCATTAACAAGAATAGAGATAAAAATCTGGAAGATACTGAGTCTAAGCCGGTAATTGGGCCGCCTATTTCTGGCCCACCAATAACTACTCAGCATAATACAAACTATACACTCCAACCAACAATTAATGAGACCTCACCTCCTTTACCTGGAACCGGATTACCCCAAGGTTGGACTATGGAACAATGGGAATATTATGGGCAACAATATTTAGAAATGACCAATAGGCAATGATGTGGCTGAGTATCCTGCGCTTTGGTACGCCCTTTGGTTAATAATTGCAGTATTTGGAGTAACTACTTGGTACCTGAGAAATTTTACCAATAAAGTTGAAATTACTAAATTGTCAGCATATACCGGGGTAATCGCTATGAGTACAATGTTAATTTGGACTTTGATAGATTTTTGATGTGATATTATGACAATACATGGCTTAGATAAACATGAGTATGCGGGTTTGTATCCATGCAGACTACCAGTATGGTGGGGGTTTTACGGAAATGTGGGGATTCATCCAAGTATTGAGGGAATAAGTGGTAAATCTGTTGTTTTGCGCATTGAAAAGAGATTTAACAGAATTGAGCGGATAATGGCCAAGTTGTTTAGGGCACCCAGGGAGGTCAGAAGACCACTAGACGTCAAAAACAGTATGTTATGGCAATTATGTGATGGTAGTAGGACATTTGAACAGATATGTACTGTTTTGGACTCATTATTTCACGAAGATATCTCACCAGTAATCGATAGAACGGCTGCTGGGATAAATCTCTTAAAAAGTAAAAACCTCATGACTGTATTGAACGAAAGTTTTAGCGGGAAATGGGCGATAGATTCTGGCATAGTACCAAATAATCAAACATTGAAGCCGCTAGATGACGATTTAGGAATAACAACTGGTGAAGAATAAATCAATCAGGTTCCCAAACTAATCTAAGACCAATCCCATCGCTAACTTTGGTGCCCACCGAATAACCTCTAGAAGAACTCCTTGTTGAATCACTTTCCGTAAACCAACTACCACCGCGATGACAAAAAATATCCGTATCATCATAATAAGGAAATTGGGTAGACCTTACGGAAAAGTCACGCCGATAATTATCAGCACACCATTCAGCAACCAAACCATACATATCATACAAATCCCAATTATTGGATTTTTTTAATCCAACTTCTCTTGTGGATGCACCTGAGTTTCCAGCATGCCAACCGTAATCATCAAGATCACCGTCAAAATTTCCAAAACTCCACTTGGTATCTGTCTTGGATTTGGCACTATATTCCCATTCGGCCTCCGTTGGAAGGCGCCATGTACCAAGCAATGAAAGACGTTCAACACCAATATGAATCTCATTTAATCGGTCAATAAAATCCAAACAATCTAACCTTGAAACCTGTTCAATTGGTCTTAGACCCGAACTCCAACCTTCCTGAAACTTGGCAGGGTTTGTCCCCATTACAGAGGCCCAATGCATCTGTGTTACTGGTCTTTGACCAATGAAAAACGGATTGGAAATTTCCACATTATGCACCGGTAATTCCCTTGCTAAACCATCGCCGACAGAATCACCCATCTGAAAATTACCTGGTTCCATTAGGACATATGTCGCACCGAATTCATCATCAAAACGCGGCGTTATCAAGCAACCACCTCAAGATAATTTTTTTGAGTTTTCAAGAGTAGATATTACGACACTGTTTAATCGTTCTACTATTTTTGGGTCGACTAATTTGCCGTCATCATCAAATGCTTCTTTTACATTGCCAATTGCCAGCTGTTCAGGAACAGGCCAACCATGTATCCACCTAAGCATAATTCTCATATGATTTAGAGTGTTAGAATTCGTCACACCTCCAAGTGTAGACATAAGTCCAAAGACCTTGCCTTTGACGTGTTTTGTGTAAAGCCAATCGAAGGTATTTTTCATTGCTCCAGACATAGTACCGTGATATTCTGGAGAAGCGATCAGAAAGGCGTCCATTTCTGTGGCTAATTCTTGAAACTCTTTGACATTTTGATTATCCCAACAACCTTCTTCTCCAACCAGCGGTAAAGGCTTTACATCTAAATCCCAAAAGTAGATTTCTGCACCATTTTCTTTAGCAATGTCTAGGGCTAAATTGACCAACATACCACACTTTGACGTAGGTCTATATTCTCCGCTGAGTCCAAGTACCTTAATCGCCTTATTTGCCATGTTCATTCGATGTGAACAGGGTTATTGAATGTAAGTGTTAGGGAGTACAAGAATAAGTAACCCTTATGCTTTAGTGCTTAGCCCTATGGTTTGAGGCTTATGGACCAAGACACCCTAGCACTGGAAAAAAACACAGATAATAGTGTCGATAATCAAGTTGAAGCATTGTTGATTATGGGTGAGGAAGCGTCACGTAGCGGAGACTCCAAAGCAGCTCTATCGGCTTTCAATAAAGCTATATCACTAGACCCATCAGCAGACATGGCATGGTTCAATAGAGGGGTATTACTTGAGGCTCAGCAAGATGCTAGAGGCGCCAGGCAAGCATTCCAAATATGTTTAGATGTAAATGCAAATCATGCACCAGCCACCGCAAATCTGTGCATTTTATTAGAACGGATTGGCGACCAATCAGGTGCTTACATGATGGCGGAAAAAGCACTGCAATTTTATCCGGGACATCCATCAATTTTAGAGGTTAAAAATAGATGTGAAGGTAGTGTGCAGACAAAGCCTATTGATAGTATGAAATCAGTAGAAATAATCGAACAATATCAACAAGATGATGTTGATACTGTCATCTCAGAAACTGGATTAACAGATGTAAAAGCACTACTAGAAGAAGCAGTACATCACGACGCAGATCAAAACCAAGAACTTGATATCCATGAATTGAGATCCGCAGCAGAAGTAGTTGTTGCAACAGACGAAATCCAAGAAAGAATTGAGGCATCCCAACCAGTTATAGAATCTATTCCCAACCTACCAGTTGTACCAGTCGAAATAGAAATTAAAGAAGATTTAAACTTGGATAAATTGGTAGAAGAAGCCACTGAATCAATAAAATCTGGCGATGCTAAAAGGGCGCTTGAGATACTAAAACCGCATCTAAAGACTGAGGCAGCAAAGCATGCACCATCATGGTTGATTGCAGGAGGGGCTATGGCTAGGTTAGATTTAGAAGATCACGCAATTTCTGCAATCGAACATGCACAAAAATTAGATCCATCAAATCCTAAAGGATGGTATAATTTAGGTTCCCTAAAACAAAGAAAGGGTATGCTACAAGAAGCGGCAGTTTGCTATGCTAATGCGATAAGGGAAGACCCCAGTTACATCAAGGCGGCAATTAAATGGGCGCCACTTGCGATGGAGCTGAAAGACCCTCAAGCATATTTATCGGCAGCTACAGTAATTGTCGCAGCAGAACCAGATAATCCAATTAGACAAGAGTTAGCAACAACTCTAATCGAACTTGCTGAAGGTGAATCAAGGGTTCTTGAATCACAATCCGGACTACCTCCAACATTGCCCGAGGGCCCTGAAATGGCTGCTACAGCACTGGAATTAATTGGCCATGGGGAAACTGTATTGCATGCTAGAGCATATACAATGACCAATAATCACATGGAATCTGTAAAAATATGGAAGGCTTTGATTCAAACCAACAGAAATGATGCTGAAATGTGGCGTGGATTATCAAAGGCATTGTACGCTGCGGGTGACACTAATACTGCAGAGAAATGTAGCATCAAGGCAAATGAAATTGAAGGCCTAAATCAAAGTCCTACCACTAACATAGAACCGGGACAACAGTTAGAGAGCACTGCGACGGAAATGGTGCCACAATCCAATGATATACCACCAGTACAATCTTCTCCAAGCCCAGTTTCAGAACAAGAAATGTCAGAAGCCAATTCTGTACTATCCAGACCAATAGAGCCGACAACTCCAGTCGTTCAAGAAGTTACACCCAATCCACAAGTTGATTTGGCAAAAGCTGCATTAGAAGTTCAAAATAATTCCTTGGTATCAAAAGAATTTAGAAACCCCACTTCCAATTCAATCGCTAATCAAGACATATCATGGTACAATCAAGGTGTAGCACTAATTGAGGCAGGTAAATATCAAGAGGCTTTATCTTGCTTTGATAGGGCATTGCCTTCTTTTTCTAATGACGATGAAATGGTTATTAGAATTCTCAATGGACGAGGTAATGCTTTCTATTATCTAGAGAATTACCCTGCTTGCGTTGAATCGTATCACCAAGCAATGCTAATTAGACCAGAGGATGTTCGTGGAAAAACACTCTACAACATGGGTACGGCTTACGCTGAAATGGAACGATATCAGGATTCAGTGAAATGTTTTGAACAGGCTATACCAAGGGGTCTGAACAAAGAAGAGATAAAACGAACAAAAGATCAGATTCGTCGATGTAATATTTTACTCAAAGAGCAAAAGAAAAAGAATCGGTGATTAGATGCTTAACAGTGAAAATTTAATAGAAAAACTAGTCGAAGCTGGCCTAGAAGAAAAACAAGCATTGTTGCTTATCGATTTAGCAACCCAACCACCTGCGAAGGCTAGTGAGATTGGTAAGAGATTGGGTCTTTCTCGTATGGACGCGTACAATTCTCTCAAAAAATTACAAGAACAAGGACTCATTAAAGCAACACTAGACAAACCAATACGGTTTTTTGGTATGACAATAAACGAGGTATTCCAGCAAATAATAAGGACTAAGGAAATGGATTTGAGAAGACTAAACGAAAATTTAGAATCACTCACTCAATCCAATAATTTACCGATTATATCTAATGCTCACAATACTGATGAGGATTCATTTTCAGTGTTAAAAGACCGCCACGCCATTTTAGCAACTGTAGAATCAATGATTGCTGAATCAGAAAAACATGTCTGGCTATTACTTGGCAGATGGGGTATTTTACATCTACTGAGATCTGGAGCAATGGATGCCCTCACAGATTCGTTGAATCGTGGAGTTGAAGTAAAATTAGTAATTTGTGTCGATGAAAAAACTATTAGATTTTATGACCAATTAGACGACCGAATAGAAATTAGACACCATCCAGAATTTAACCTATGTGGGGTTTTTATCGATAATGAAGTTGGGATTCAATACGTCCAAACAGAGGATACTCCAACAGGTAGAGGCAAAGATGATACTGCCATATTAATGGAATCAGATATGTTACTCTCGGCACAAAGTGAATTGCTAAGGATTCAATGGAATGCGGCTAATTCATACAGTTCAGCTAAAGCAAAGATGATTGATGGAATGATGACAGAACCTCTCAAATTGACACTTGGAGATGGTTCATTCTACGAACGTTTCAAAGAATCTATGAAAATGGGCATTGATCAGCAGACTAATGCGGTACTAACCAAAGGTGGCATACCAGTTGTTGATGAGAATATCCCTCAATCAAATACCTTGACTGCTTTAGGAATCAATACCAACCAATTGTTCCAAGATGTTGGCATAAGAATAGGACAAGAATTAGCGGTCAAATTACAACACATTGATGATGATAAAATTTTCTGGGCTAATATCAAAACTGAATGGGAGGACTTAGGTATGGGACAAATAGAATTTGATAACTTACCTCCTAAGATGATAACGGTAAATGATGGCAATGCATGTGATGGCAGACCCCAAGTAGGCGGTATGTTTTGCAACATGGATGAAAGCGTTATTGCAGGGATTGTCAAAGAACGGCATGGTAAATCAGTTAATTTGAATAAACGTGAATGCTCGACGTCAGAGGAAATGTCGTGTTGCTACGAAATTGCCATAAATGATTAAATTTTAACCGATTAGTACACAGATTCATAGATGAGTAACTGTTGGGATTAACATGGATTGCGGAACTTGTGAAACAGCGGGGCCAGTTTTGGTACAACAACCTGAGGTTGTTGAAGTACAACTCACCATTACTCAAAATGCAGTAGATATGTTGAGTCAAGCGTTTGGTGAAGACCGAAGTATGGGTCTTCTCGTAGGGGTATTATCGGGCGGCTGTTCAGGCTA
>MDTC01034711.1_pt1 | contig 10383 bp, 6 predicted proteins | sample 811181 | NCBI WGS metagenome assembly MDTC01 (sample SAMN05326644, study PRJNA326480) | marine metagenome | isolation source: seawater | place: Pacific Ocean: North | collected 2011
CTGAATCACATTGCCTAAGGAGTCGCCGATGAGTACGACGTCCACTCCGGCGTCGTCGACCAGTCTCGCGAAGGTCGCGTCGTAACAGGTCACGGCGACGATGGGCTCGCCTCGCGATTTTTTCCTTCGGAGAGTGGGTAGACGTACGGGTTTTCCCGGCGGCGGCTTTACACCGCTGTACACCCCGACCTCAGCGGCGGGTTGGGTCCGGTTACAAAGCGTACGATCGGCGGCCCGGAGAGGCTCGCCCTTCACAGATGAATCAGTCATGCCTGGGTGGCCTCCGGCGCTATACGCCTGTTGTTGGTAGACCCCACGGCCACCGAACTTAGGGGATCTGCTCGGCGCGTGCAACGCGAAATTTGTCTGTCTTACTCCCGCTGCCGGGGTGCATGTTGGCAGAATAAGATGCTGTGGAGCAGAGACTGCGTGCGGATAAATACATGATTATAATGATGTAAATGGTTGTAACACTAGGTCGTTATTGGATCTTGAACGGCGACCTCAGGTGTCGCCCTTAGACAAGAGCTGAGGCGCGCTTGAACAGGCTGTCCGGCACGAGACTGGGATTGACACCGACGCGCAGGGAGCGCATAAAAGCGACCGCCTGGCGGGGTGTAGCGCAGCTTGGTAGCGCGCTTGCTTCGGGAGCAAGAGGTCGCTGGTTCAAATCCAGTCACCCCGACCGCAAACAAGGCGCGGCTGCGACAGTAGCCGCGCCTTGTTTGGTTTTGTTTGCCCCTGCGCGGCCCTTGGGCGTAGTGTGAGTCAAGTCGCCGAAGATGTGACTGGAGGTAGCTGTGGATCGCCCTCAAGTTCTTTTGGAAGATGACCATCTTTTGGTCTTGAACAAACCCGCGGGTTGGCTGGTGGCGGAGGTTGACCGCGATCGAACCGTGCTCGCGTGGGCTCGCCAGCGAGCGCTGTCCATGTCGGCCGATCCTCAAGCGCTCCATCTGGTCCATCGTCTCGATCGCGACACGAGCGGCTGTATTGTCCTGGCAAAATCACTCGAAGACGCACAGAAGCTGGGAGCGACGTTCTCTGACCGGCGTGTCTACAAGTCTTACGTTGCCTTGACCTTTCCCGTGCCAGCTGTGCGTTGGGCTGAGGTAGAGCACTTGCTGCGAGCGCGCCGCATTGAGGGTGGAGAGAAGATGGAGGTCGTTGAGCAACACGGGGTTTTGGCGCAGAGCGAAGTTGAAGTTCTGGCTCGTGGACGTCGCTATGGGTTCGTTCGGGTCCTACCGAAACAAGGCCGAAAGCACCATATTCGAGTCGCTCTCGCCGACATGGGTGCACCGATTATTGGGGACTTCTTGTATGGCGGCCGTTTTGTCGCGCGCCAAGCGAAAAGGGTCATGCTGCACGCCCGCTCTCTGGAGTTCGCACATCCTCATGGACTCGGTCACATCCGAGTTCACGCGCCCTTGGCTCGCGACTTGGTGACGCTTTTCCAACAAGATGGTGGCTTGGTCCCCTCGGCGCTCGATCGGCGCCATCGTCGCAATCGACCCAAGCGAAAAGGTCCACAGGGCTCCGATAAGCGACGGCGCTGAGCGTTTAGGGTAAGGCTGGCAAAGCTGTAGAGCCTCTCACCAGGACACATCCACGTCGCGGCGCAGAAGGGTTTTCAAAAGTACCCCCAACCATCACTTGATGACTCGTTGTCCCGAAGCCACCATGCAAGGTCATCGAGGTCAGCGGTGGCTCTAATGATGGCAGCTCATTTCGAGGAGTTTGCGCCGACTGCTCACCGACAAAACCGTAATTGCCAGCGACCAGAGCACGTCCTTCATCGAGTGCGATCACGGCGCTCAGCCCTGGAATCCAACTGTCAGGCACAGCGCCAGCCTTGATCTGCCAACCTGTCGCGTCACGCCGAGCGACCACTCCCGTACCTCGACCGCCGACGACCACCAGTTGGTCCGGCGCGCCACCGGCGATACCAATCAAGACATCGGTGTCGATGGTGGCCTCTAGGGTCCATTTTTCGGCATTTCGATGCCAGATCTGTCCGCCATCGCCAACAGCCCAAAGTTGGCCATCTGGTGTGCCGATGATCTTAAACAGCACACCCAATTCATCAGCGAGGTCGATCTCTTCGTAATCGGACGTACTTAAAGGCTTGCCCGTTAACACCTTGCGGCTCAACCGCACCAGTTTTCCGCTACCAGGACCAATGAGGGGAGCGCCGCCAACGAGCCAAATCTCATCGCTACTTGAGCCAAACCACACACCATAAAGAGCGGTGGCAGAGTCCTTAAATGCAGTTAATTGGGTAACCGTCGGCGTCTCATCACCACGGGCCCAACTGACGACGGTCCCTTTGTCACCTACTGCTACCCGGCGACCTTGCGCATCACCGTGGACCCACCAAAGCTGTCCGCTTTGCTCAATCGACCACTTTTGCCACTGGCCCTCAATGAGTTCCAAGATCACGCCCGTGGTTCCATCTCCACCCACCAGAACCCATCCTGAATCGATATCAGTCGTCGCTGGAGCCCACGCTGATGCCAACGCACCGCCCGCCCACTCGTCAGCAAGCACTTGCCAGCCCTGCAAAGGAGTTTGAGAGCTATGCGTATCGGTAGGGTTTGATGTCGGCTCAGCACCGCAGCCGAACAACATCACGGCAGCGGCCAGCCACCAGATAGGTGGGCTCACAGAGGCCCTTAGAGTCGGCCTGGTCGGACGCTGCCTAGAGGCGGAGCGCCGATCGGCCGCTGACTGGGACTTGTATCGATGCGCATGATCAACCATTCGTAACCTCGCAAGGTCCAGAGTACACGCCACTCGGCCTCACTGGTACCTCGGACTCGCTTTGGTAGCTTCCATCGCATCACCTGGACATCCGTTCGGTCTTTCATGGGCACGATTGAGACCGAACGCGCTCGCATTCGGTCAATTTCAGATGGCTCAAGAGAGTCAAAGCGACTCAACCATTGCATCAGCCACTTGTCGATCTCTGCCGCCCGTTGGTCTCGTTGGTGAGCAAAGGTCCACATCTGCGACCAGCGATCGCCAAGCCTTCTGCCGTCGACGCGTAGCAATGACCAATCAAAGAGATGTCGAGCACCTGTGCGCTTGGCACCGGATACGAGACTGTCGAGCAAGGCGTTGACTGCGCCTGCGGGCTGTCTACAACGCTCGCCGCAACCGCCGATGACAGCTGGACGAATCTTTCTGCGATTGAGGTAACTGGCCGTCTCGGATTGAGTCGTCTGGGTCGCTTTACGAGCCAAATGAGCTGCGTTTGGGGCGCTCGGCTGCGACGGTGACGATGCCTTGTTCACGTTCTCTTTTCGGGCCTTTGGAGGACGATTTGGCGCTTTACTGCAGCTAATCGATGAGACCAACAAGACCAAGAGGGCAAGCCTCACGAGCACCTTCATGGAGCTGGGCTTACGTTGAGGGGCGGTGCATCCGCGCTTTGTTCCATATGCTCGGCACGGACCTCTAGCATCCCTTCGAGACATTGATCAAAGGCTACAATCACGTCCGGGTCAAAATGCTTGCCACTGAGTTTATGGATGTATGAAACCGCCTCATCGATACTCCATGCATGCTTGTAAACGCGTGGAGAGGTGAGGGCGTCGAATACGTCAGCGAGTGCCACAATTCGACCTACCAAGGGGATCTCGACACTCGATAGGCCCTTGGGATAACCGGTTCCGTCCCATTTTTCGTGGTGCGTCGCGGCGATCTCTTCAGCCATATTTAGCAGTTTATTTCGAGAGCCGGCGAGGATTCGCGCGCCGATCAGCGGGTGTTGCTTCATGACGTCATATTCATCAGCAGTGAGCTTGCCCTGCTTGAGCAAAATACTGTCTGGGATACCGATTTTACCAATGTCGTGCATGGGAGCCGCCAGCTTGATCAAAGCTTGCTCTTCCGCACTCATTCCCATTTGCTTGGCGATGATCTGCGCATAGCTCGACATGCGATCGACGTGCTCGCCGGTGTCCCCGTCGCGATATTCAGCTGCTCTCGCCAAGCGCATGATCGTGTCTCGACTTGCTTCGACCAGTTGGTTGTTGACCGCCCGAATTCGACCGAGTAGAGCGGTCAAGTCTGAGGTTCGCGTTTCAACCATTTTTTCGAGTTGTCGGTGACTGTCGCTCAACTGAATCTCAGCACCGATGCGTCCAGCGGCTGCTCGTAAGACTCGAAGTTGGCTCGCATCCGGCAATCGAGGACCTCCCCAGGCGTGCAGTACCCCGAGAACTTCTCCCTTTTGCTCTTTGAGAGGCAAGCCGATGTAAGGCAAGGTCTCGACATCTTCGCCAGCCAAGACTCCATCGCTCTGGTTGATGCACAACTCTTCGCCGCTGAGACCGATCTCAAGGTGGCGGCGCTCGACTAAGCTCTGTCCGAAGTTACCCGGTTCGTTGTCAAAACGTGCGGCGATACTCGCTCTTTTAGCTGAGCCCAATGTCACGACCACATGGGGCATCCTCATCCAATCGCCCAATCGGCCGACCATGCTCTCGAGCACGGCGGAGACATCTTCAAAGTCGCTCGAGAAGCTCGACAACTCAAAAAGCTGATTAAGGATGTCGCGGTCTCGAAGGGCTTTGGAGGCAATCTGTCTGACACGGATCAAGGTCCTGACCTCAACCGCCAACTCCAAATCGTCGACTGGTGTCTCGATGAGCGCGTCGATGATCAACTCGCTGGCCAGTTGATGACGTACCGCGGAGTCACGATCTCCTAATACCATCAGCAGGGGGCGCGATGAGACTTCTTCACTGCGCTTGAGCACTGCGCTCAAGGCATCGACTTCTTCCGCTACCTTGTGACTGACGTCCAAAACGATCAGTTGTGGGTTGAGGTCTTTGAGCCGCAATTTAATTTCACTCAGCCCTTCAGCTTGAAAAAGTAGCCAGCCTTGCGGTTGGGCTGCTTTCGCGACCATCTTTAAAACTGATGGGGTCGGGCTAATGACAAGGATGCGGTGCGTTCCGATCAAGCTTCGTCTCTCCTGCGCGCCGTCTTTGACGGGCGCGGGAAGATACATGACACGCTCCCGGACACAAGGTGAAATTGTCAGACTGGGCTTGAGTTGATTGCCGAACCGGCCAACCATGTCAGATGTTATGGCTTCAGGACTCGTCCGAATAGGCCTTTGAGGGGGAGACGAAGATGTTTGGCGTCAAGCTACGAGTGCTCTGTATTTTATCTGTGTGGTCGGCGACTGCTGCGAGCTTGCCGCCGAGCTCCGGACCATCGAGCTCCAAACGATTTCTCAGCGGGAAGCTGGCTGTACACGAGCCCCGCGATCGGCGCACTGATGTCCAAGATCTGACCCTCAAAATCCGCGTCGATCCGGCGAAAGAGACGATCGAAGGTAGCGCTCAATATCGAGGCACCTTGCAGCGTGGGGTTCGCGAGCTCGCTCTTGAAGCCGTCGATTTGGAGATCCATCAGGTCACCTGCAAAGGCAACAAAGCCCCCTGTAAATGGCGCTACGATCAGCGGCGCTTGAGAATTGAGCCTCATGTATCCCCGCAAGGGCACTTTGACTGCCAGGTCACCTGGGTCGTACGCCGACCCGCGATGGGGATCTATTTCTTGGGCCCCGATCCTGACGATCCGAAGCGCCCCGTTCAGGTGTGGACCCAGGGGGAAACTCACGGTGCTCGGCATTGGCTGCCCAGTCCTGACAACCCCGATGAACGTTTGACTTGGCAGGTTCACATTACGGCGCCGAAATCGATGACGGCCCTGAGCAATGGCCGTCGCCTGGCGACTCAGGTCAAGGGCAAGCTCAAGGAGACCCGCTATGGCATTACCAAAGCTTATCCAATCTATTTATTGAACGTCGCTGTGAGTGACTTTGTGGAAGAAAAACATCCCCACAACCGGGTCAAGATCAGCTCTTGGGTTCATCGACGGCATCGCAAAAGAGCACGTCTTAAAGGCTTGGTCACCGGTAAAATGATGGATTTTTTCGAACGGCTCTTAGGCGTGCCCTACGCTCACGAGCGCTATGACCATGTCTATGTGGACGAATTCGTCGCTGGTGGGATGGAAAACATCACCTTGACGACGTTAACAACGCGCAGCGTCGGTGATGCGGGGCTCGATCCTGATTGGGACAATGAAGGGCTATTGGCTCATGAGTTGGCGCACCAGTGGTTCGGCGACTTGGTGACATGTCGTACATGGGCTGACTTGTGGCTCAACGAAGGGTTCGCGACCTATTATCAAAAGCTCTGGACCCGACAGCACCATGGCAAAGATCGCTTTGCGGAACAGATGGCAAGCGCACGACAGCGAGCGATCGGTTCAAACAGCGCCTTGCCGCGTCCAATCATCACAGATCGCTATCGTCACCCGTCGGAACTCTTCGACGGCCACACTTACATCAAAGGGGCTTGGATTCTACACATGCTTCGCACCCGTCTGGGGCCAGCAGTTTTTGACAAGGGAGTTCGCGAATATCTCAAAAATCACGCGTTTCAGAGCGTAGAAGTCGATGATTTCCGTCGGGCTCTGGAGCGGGCGTCTGGCGTCAGCTTGAGAGGTTTTTTTCAGCGATGGTTGCGTCAAGCCGGGCTGCCGAAAGTCCAAGCCAAGATCTCCTGGCGCGATGGTCAACTGCATGTTCACGCACAACAGAATCAGAAGATCGATGGACTCAGGCCCGCCTTCGACCTCGAGATTCCGGTGGTATGGGACACGGGTAAGGGACAAAAGCGGGCTTCTTTGAAGCTCAACAGCAAACAAGCCCATTTGAGTGTAGCCATGTCAGCTCCTCCGAAATGGGTCATGGTGGACCCTGAGTTCAGCGTCTTGGCTCAGTGGAAACTCAAGGGCGACGCGGATTTGTATCTTGGCGCTGTCAGACATTGCCCCTACCCAGACGGGCGCATGCGAGCCCTCGAACCCGTTAAAGGTCAATTGCATCGGTCCAAGGCGGTCGAGATTTTGATTGAGCGCTTGCGAGTGGAACCGGCGCGTCACGTACGGGCTCGAATCGCAAAGCTCCTAGGCGCCGCCAATGGCGATCATGTGATGCGTGCTTTGCAGAAAAGCGCGCGCACAGACCCCCAGAGTCGAGTTCGTCGAGCGGCCGTCGAGGCGCTCGGACAAATGAGGCGGCCACAGGCCTTCAAGACCGTGCTGAGCGTGGCGAAACAGGACGTCAGTAACTTGACGCGGCGGGCGGCGTTGAGCGCTCTTGTGCGCCTGAATCGAGACAAAGCCCGGCCTTGGTTGCTTCGAGCCCTGCGATGGAAGTCGTGGCAGGACGTGATCGCCGCAGAGGCGCTCATGCAGTTGGCGCAGGGTGCTGATGTGCGTGACGTCAAACACATTTGGAAGGCGACCAAGCCTGGCCGATCGTCGACCTTGCGTAGCGCTGCCGTGCTTGCCTTGGCTGCCTACGGGATTCGCACTGCAGCGGCGAAGGAGCCGATTCGGCAACATCTAGAGGGCTTGCTCCGTGAGACCAACCGGCGATTGCGATCGAGGACTGTCTCTGCATTAGAGAGCCTGGGCGACCCCCGTTCGCGAGGTCCATTGCTCGCCGCGGCTGATCGCGAGGTCTCGTTTCGCACCGCGGCTCGAGTACGGCGAGTGGCAAAGGAATTGGGCAAAAAACTCCCCAGTGAGGAGCGGATTCGCCGTTTAGAGAAACAAGTGCGGCGATTGCAGCGGCGCGAAAAGTCGACGTCCCATGGGCACTCGCACGAAGGCGCGTCTAAGTCCAATTCCAAGAGCAGTAAGTCTAAGTCGAAAAAGTCGCATCGAGGTGGCGCAAAGGGCGCGAAGTGAAGAGCGACGAAATCAAAGCTAGCGAACCTCTTGCTTCAAAGCTCACTGGCTCTCGACGTGCAGTGGTGGTGGTCACGGTGGGGTTGGCCCTCGTGTTGGCTTTGATTGCTACTGGGATACGTTCGCTAGCTGTGGACTCTGGCCTGGGTGATCCCTTAGTCGGTACACAATTGGCAGCGAATGAACTCCATCTGCTCGGAGTCGTGCCCTCCTCTGAGCGGATTCAAATTCCCGTGCAAGGCGCTCGAATTTTACTTCACTTTTGGAGCCCCCACTGCAGACCTTGTCTACGTATGCATGGGACTATCAGCGAACTCGCCAAGCTCGTGAGCAATCGACGAGATAGGGCTGTTTTCGCCGTCACCGCTGACGCGGTCGATGACGTCCGTGAACATCTGTTGGCACACGCTCAACGTCATGCGATTTTGTGGGATCCGCGTGGACGTCTACATGGTCATCTGCAGGTCGACTCTTTACCCACGGACGTAATCATCGACGAAAAAGGAGTCGTTGTTCGACTCTGGAGACACCCACCGACAAAGTCTCAGCTGCTGGCAGCTCTCGTAGATCCATAGTCCTAAGTGCTCTATCAAAAGGCATAGAGTAGGCCGACTTGAAGCTGACCGAAATCCTCGCGTGCAGGGCAGGGCTGACCGGGTCCAACAGGAATCAGACACCGTCGGTCAATCGGAATGCCGTAGTCCAGACGCAGCGGAATTTGCCCCGAGATCAAAAAGCGTAGCCCGAGTCCAAAAGTATGGCGATAGCTGGTGTGACGACTCAGGTCAGTGAGCGTGCCACCGATACTTCCCCAATCCCAAAAGGCCGCTCCCCAGACACCCAGTTGCCGCAGAATTGGAAAGCGCCCCTCGACCGTGCCGGCGAGCAAGACGTTACCCGAATCGATTGCTGCAGGTCCGCTCAACTCGCAGGGCGACGATTCCTTTTCATTGCCACAGACAAATGAACCGTCGCTGAGCCTCAAGGGTTTCGGATTGCCGTTTTTATCGTATTGCAACACACCATTGTCGGTTAAGCCTCGGACGCCCAGTTGACCACCGAGCCGGAACGCCTCGTTGGCGGGCAACACGGCTTGTTTGGTCGCTCCCTCCGTTAAGTCTTGTAGAACCCGGGCATACCCACCGCGGAGCATCACAGCGAGCGTGAAGCTATCGCGAAGTGTCAGGTGCCACTTCACTTGTCCATCGACCTTCAAGAAGCCACCGTTGATCGCGCTTTTGGTCAGAGGGTCTTCAATCGTTGCGTTGATCAGCGCGACAGAGGTGGAAAATGCCAGCCCATTGGTTGGATTAATGGGGCTATCTGTTGCGTCATAGTTGGCACGAATGATCGCTTTGAACTGCCATCTCCAGGGCGTTAAGTCTCCGATTGTAGTCGCGTCTCGATAGCTTACGAGTGCGCCCTCCACACCTAGTGAAGTACTCAGTGTCTTGCCAAATCGCTTCGAGAGTTCTGAGGCCGCCCCCATCTTGTCGATGTCGATTGTTGTCGTCACAAAGTCGCGCGACACAAAGGGAACCAAGCGTAAAGAGATATCATAGGGAAGTCTCGGAACCGTGTAGCTAATGGCGCCTAGACCGAGGGAGATAGGCTGCTCAGATAGGTCATTGAAATTCGAGCTAAACCCTAACCGAGCGACCCCTCGCAACTCATGCCCGAGCCCCCAAAAATTGCGATCTCGATAGTCCACGCTCGACGTCAGCACGAGCTGAGGCAAGCGCGCACCAATCCGTTGGCCCAGATTTGTATTGAGCCGAGCGCCAGCGCTGACCATGTGTTCGAGGATATCCACGAGCAAGGGGGCGGGCTCTCCGACTTGGCTCACGCCTGCGCCTCGATTGACGTTTGCGGTCTGAAAACCAGCATCCAAATCAAGCGTTCGATTGTCGCCTTCGACCACTCGGATCATCAACGCAATGTGGTCCCGTGGTGGACATTCGTCGGTACCAATCCGTTCAAATGAGACCGATCGAAAGAGTCCGAGATTTCGAATCGTGCGAAGCGCTTCGAAGAGGATCTTACCGGAGTAAGGGCTATCGTATTTGGGTAAACCATTGGTCAAAACATCGCTCTCGGTAATGAAGTTTCCTGAGACGAACACCTCGCCGAATCGAACTCGCTTACCCTCCGAGATACGAACTTTGATCTCCACAGAAGAAGCCAAAATCCGCTGCGATGAGCACACGCACCAATCGTCTGGTCTACAGGCTCTGTACTTGGTTGCTTTGTTTTTTTTCTTGCTCGACAAGCAACGGTTTTGAGGCTCGGCTGTATTTGAACATTGTAGACCTTCGGGACGAATTGCTCGCTCGCATGGGTCAACAGCGATCCGGCTGTTACTCGTCACGCTCGTGCTCGATGCGCCTTTGACACGGCAATAAGCTTGTACGTTTGCCTGGAAATAGCCGTGCTCTGAGTACCAATCTCGAACTCCGTTCAGTGACTCGCTTAGCCGATGATGCGAGACCACATTTCCCGGTTTGAGATCGATGATACCTTGCATCTTGTCGCCTTGTTTGGCCTCAACTCCGAGCACTTCAATAGCTCCCAGTCGGGTGCGACGGCCTTCGTGGATCGGAA
>MDTC01070033.1_pt1 | contig 10383 bp, 6 predicted proteins | sample 811181 | NCBI WGS metagenome assembly MDTC01 (sample SAMN05326644, study PRJNA326480) | marine metagenome | isolation source: seawater | place: Pacific Ocean: North | collected 2011
CGCCACTCCCCCGCTCGGAGCAACGGCACCCTCGCCAGCGGACCCGACCCCCCCCTAAGCCGCCTTCTCCCGGCTCTTCAGCGCCGCGTTCAGCGTCTCCATCGAGTCGCGCGCGTCCCCGAAGTACATGCGCGTCTTCTCGCGCAGGAACAGCGGGTTCACGATGCCAGCGTAGCCCTTGCCGCGGCCGCGCTTCAGCACGATCGTGTGCTTCGCCTCCCAGGCGTGGAGCACCGGCATGCCGGCGATCGGGCTGTGAGGGTCGTCCAGCGCGTCGGGGTTCACGATGTCGTTTGCGCCGATGATGAAGACCACGTCCGTCTTGGAGAAGTCGTCGTTGATCTCCTCGAGCTCGAGCACGATGTCGTAGGGCACGCCCGCCTCGGCGAGCAGCACGTTCATGTGGCCCGGAAGTCGGCCTGCGACCGGATGGATCGCGAAGCGGACGTCCACGCCCCGGTCGCGCAGGGTGCGGGTGAAGGTGTGCACCGCCTGCTGGGCCTGGGCGACCGCCATGCCGTAGCCGGGCACGATGATGACCGACTTCGCGTCGTCCAGCACCTCGACCAGGGCGTCCGTCTCGATCTCGGTCATCTCCCCCTCGACCACCCGCGCGGGGCCGGTCGACTTGCCGGTGCCGAAGCCACCGAAGACCACGTTCCAGATGGAGCGGTTCATGGCGCGGCACATGATGACCGACAGGATCGCGCCCGACGAGCCCACCAGGGCGCCGGTGACGATCAGCAGATCGTTCTCGAGCATGAAGCCCGCCGCTGCGGCGGTCCAGCCCGAGTAGCTGTTGAGCAGGCTGACGACGACGGGCATGTCCGCACCGCCGATCGCCATGACCAGGTGGGCGCCCAGGATCGCGGCGATGATGGTGGCCACGAGCAGGAAGTAGACTCCCAGCTCCGGCACGATGAACATCGGCACGATGAGGCCGACGGTCGCGAGCACCATCAGGATGTTGAGGACGTGGCGACCGGGCAGGAGCAGGGGCTTGCCCGAGAGCTTGCCGTCGAGCTTGAGCCACGCGATCACGGAGCCGGTGAAGGTGATGGCGCCGATGATCACGTCGAGGAAGATCTCGATGACGTGCACGATGTGCTCGCCGGTGATCGCGGTGGCGGCCGTCGTGGCCGCGGCAGCCGCCTCATGGCCGTCTGCGACCTCGGCGGCGTGCGAGCCGTCCATCGCCAGGAAGGTCGAGAAGCCGACCAGCACCGCGGCGAGCCCGACGAAGCTGTGCAGCATGGCGACGAGCTGGGGCATCGAGGTCATCTGCACGCGCAGGGCGAGGATGATGCCGACCACGCCGCCCAGGATGACCCCGCCGAGGATCAGCGGGTAGCCGATCATCGCCTGGTCGAGCACGGCGATCTTGGGGTGGGCGAGGGTCGCGACGACCGCCACGACCATGCCCAGGATGCCGAAGGTGTTGCCGCGACGCGCGCTCTCCTGGTTGGACAGGCCGCCCAGCGACAGGATGAAGAGCACGGCGGCGACGAGGTACGCGGTGGTCAGGAGTCCGTCCATCTCCGGCATTGCTCACCCCTTCCGGAACATGCGCAGCATGCGCTGCGTGACGACGAAGCCGCCGACGACGTTGATGCTGGCGAACAAGATGGCGACCGCTCCGAGGATGGACGCCGTGTCCAGGTGGCCCGAGCCCGCCTGGAGCAGGCCGCCCACCAGGATGATGCCGCTGATCGCGTTCGTGACCGCCATGAGCGGCGTGTGCAGCGAGTGGGAGACGTTCCAGATCACCTGCCAGCCAACGAACACGGCCAGCACGAAGACCGTGAGGTGCTGGAGCAGACCGCCCGGGGCCCAGCCGCCGATGAGCAGCACGCCGAGGGCGAAGATGATGACGCTGGGCCAGGTGAGGTCGGCCTTCTTCTTGGGGGCGACCTTGGCGACAGGCGCCGGCTCGGGCTCGGGCTCGGCGGCCTTGGGAGGCGGCGGAGGTGCCGGCTTCTTGGGGGGAGGCCAGCGCAGCTCGCCCTGCTCGAGGATCAGGCAGCCGCGCAGGATCTCGTTGTCGTGATCGAGCGCCCAGCCCTCGGCGCCGCCGGCCTCGGCCAGCAGGTTCGCGACGTTGGTGGCGAAGAACTGGCTGGCGACCGTCGGCTGGCGGCTGGTGAGGTCGGTGTAGCCGATGATGGTGACGCCATCGTGGTCGATGACCTCGCCAGGCACGGTGAGGTCGCAGTTGCCTCCGTTGGCGGCGGCGAGATCGACCACCACCGAGCCGGGCTTCATCCGCTCCACCATGTCCGTGAGGAAGAGCTTCGGGGCCGGCCGCCCGGGGATCAACGCGGTGGTGATGACCACGTCGACCTCGTCCGCTTGTTGCCGGAACAGCTCCATCTCCGCGGCGATGAACTCGTCGGACATCACCTTGGCGTAGCCACCGCCGCCGTCGCCGGACTCCTCGAAGTCGAGCATGAGGAAGGTGCCGCCGAGGCTCTCGATCTGCTCGCGGACCGCGGGGCGCACGTCGAACGCCCGCACCTCCGCGCCGAGTGCCCGGGCCGCACCGATGGCGGCGAGACCGGCGACACCCGCTCCGATGACCAGCACCCGCGCCGGCGGGGACTTGCCGGCAGCCGTCATCTGGGCGCCGAAGAAGCCACCGTAGCAGGCCGCAGCCTCGACCACCGCGCGATAGCCGGCGATGTTCGCCATGGACGAGAGCACGTCCATCGACTGGGCGCGGGTGATCCGCGGCACCTGGTCGAGCGCCAGCAGGGTCGCCTTGCGGGCAGCGAGGCGCTCCAGCAGGTCCTTGTTGCGAGCCGGATCGACCAGGCTCACCAGCGTCGCGCCCTCGGGGAGCCGGTCCGCCTCGTGGTGCTCGCCCTCCAGGGACCGCGGGGGGTTCACCTTGAGCACCAGCTCCGAGCCGGTCCACGCGTCATCGACCAGCTCGCAGCCCGCCTCGGCGAACGCCTTGTCGGGGTAGCCAGCACCCACGCCAGCACCGCGCTCGACCGCCACCGTGAAGCCCAGCTTCTGGAGCTTCTTCGCGACGTCCGGGGTGACCGCGACGCGTGCTTCGCTGCCGCTGACCTCGTTCGGTACGCCAATCCGCATCCGACCTCCGCCAATTCAGGGACCGGAGACCTACCACAGACGGACCGTGCTTCGCGCCCCCTGCGTCGCAGACCTGACGGGACGCGAACGTCAGCCGAGCGCCTCGGGGCACGCGGCGCGAACCGAGTCCGGCAGGTCGGGCACGGTGTCAGCGTGGTCGCGGAAGATGCGGGCGAGCTTGTCGGCCGCCGCCTCGTAGGCGGAGAGGTCTCCCCAGGCGTTGCGCGGGTCGAGCAGGCGGTCGTCCACGCCGGGCACGGACCGGGGCACGTGCAGCTTGAACCTGGGGTCCCAGGTGAAGTTGTCCGGGGACAGGTCCACCCGACCGTCGCGCACGGCGTTGATGATCGCCTTGCTGACGAGGATGTCGACCCGCTCCCGGTCCGGGTGCGCAGGGCCGAGCCAGCCCGTGTTGACCAGCCACACCTCGGTTCCGCACTTCTGCATCACCTCGTGCAGGAGCTCCGTGTACCAGCGGGGCTTGAGCGGCATGAAGGGCTTGCCGAAGAAGGCGGAGAACGTCGGGATCGGCTCGTCCACGCCCTTCTCGGTGCCGGGCATCTTGCTGGTGAAGCCCATGGCGAAGTGGAACATGGCGCCGGCCGCGTCGAGGCGGGCGACCGGAGGCAGCACGCCGAAGCCGTCCGCGGTCAGGAAGGTGATGCAGTCGGGCGCGGTGCTGGTGCCGCTCTCCTTGGCCGAGTCGACGAACTCGAGGGGGTAGCCGACGCGCCCGTTGGCGGTGATGGAGCCGTTCTTGTAGTCGCAGTCGCCGGCGTGGGTGACGAAGATGTTCTCCGCGGTCGTGCCATAGCGGATAGCGTCGTAGACCTCGGGCTCCTTGTCCCGGCGCAGGTTCTCGGTCTTGGCGTACTGGCCGCCCTCCATGTTGGAGATGACCTCGTAGGGCGCCGCCCCGATGTCCACGACGATCTGGTCGTCGGCGACGGGGTAGCCGGTGTTGGACAGGGTCGTCTTGCCGGTGCCGGACAGGCCGGCGTGGATGGCTGCCCGGCCGCCCTCGCCCTCGGACGCGCCCGCGTGCATGGTCAGGATCCCGGCGAGCGGCAGCAACAGGTTCTGCATCGCGAAGATCGACTTCTTGATCTGCCCGTTGTAGCGGGTGCCGCCGATGATGGTGGTGCGCTCGCCCACGTGGGTGATGATGAAGGCGCCACCGTTCGTGCCGTCCTCCGCCTCCGCCTTGACGTCGGGCGCGTGCAGGATGGTCCAGTCGGGCTCGTAGCCGGCGAGCTGGTCGTGGGAGAGGCGCAGGAAGATGTTGTGGGCGAACAGGGCGCCGACCGCGCGGTCGGTGATCACCCGGACGTTGCGCCGGGTGCGGTCGGTGCGGCCGGACACGCCGTCGTTGACGAAGAGGTGGTCGGCGTCGGCGAGGTGGGCGACGACCCGGCCCTTGAGGCGGTCCCACACGTCCGGACCGATGGGCAGGTTGTCGAACTCGCCCGCGGCGGCGTCACCCCAGTTCATCACGTCGTCCTGGGCGTGTCCGGCGATCTCGATGGAGGGGTCGCGCACCCAGAAGGAGTTCTTGGCCGCGCGGCCGAAGTAGGGCGCGGTGTCCTGCCACAGCGCCCCGTTGTTCAGCACCCGGGCCTGACCCGACTGCACACCCAGTGCGTAGAGGGCGTCGACGTCCAGGTTGCGGAACACCACGCCGGACGGCTGGATCCCCGCTTTGACACACAAGATACGCGGATCGACGAAGGCCATGGCTCACTCCCGCACTCGAGGCTCCGAGGCGGTGGTGAGTAACGTGATGAGTCGTACAGGGGGCGCAAGGGTCGACCTTGACAAGGCGGTGACCTCCGCTCGACCCGTGGCCAGCTAGATCCGAAGCGCTGTTTGTGGAGTCGCTGTGCGAAGCTCGCTTGTCCTGACGTCGCTGCTGCTCGGTGTCACCGCCGGATTGTCCGCCTGTGGAGGTGGGGATCCTGACGCGCGCGTCACGGCGACGCTGCACACCGGCATGTGCGACTGGTACGGCGACCAGTGGCTGGGCGTAGAGCGCGTGAGCGTGGCCGTCGAGTACGCCCCCGGCAGCCTCCCGGATCGGTCGCTGCCCACCATGGTCGGCAGCTGCAGCCTGGAGACCATCCTCTTCGCGGACGAGGCGCGCTTCGACAACGGTGCCGAGCTCCCCAAGGTAAACGGCACCCCCCGCTGGGCCTCGGTCGAGGAGAGCGGATCGCTGACCGAGGAGATCACCGGCCTGTGGACGGGCAGCAAGCAGTTCAGCGGCGGCTGCACCACCGTCGCCGACGTCGCCCCGGACGGTTTCGCCCTCGAGGCCGCCGGTGACCTCGACGGCATCACCACCCCGCCCCCCGGCTCGCCCGGCCTCGTCTACATCGATGGCGAGCTCGAGCACGACTGGACCGGCGTGGTCCAGCGCGGCAACCCGCTCCCGCTGTCCTGGGACGGCGCCGGCTGGGACGAGACCTTCGTCCAGATCCGCCAGGTCAACGGCGGCAACGTGCGCCAGACCCTGACCTGCAACACGACGGGCCTGTCCTCCTTCAAGGTCGACAACAGCGTCTGGGGCCAGCTCGACGACGTCGGTGCCGAGGCCATCGAGGTCTACGTCGGCTTCCAGAACGTCCGAGTCGTCAAGCAGAAGGGCGAGACCGTCGAGGCGATCACCCGGATCGCGCACTCGATCGAGACGGACGAGTAGGGTCGCATAGGATGGCCCTCCAGCTCCCGTGTGTTCGCGGGGGCGGAGGAATTCATGACCCGCGCCCTGCTCCTGACCCTCGCCTTCCTCGCCGCCTGCGGTCCCGCCCAACGCCTGATGCGGGAGGGGCGGCAGGCCGAGGCTGCCCGCCAGTGGGGGGTCGCCTACCGCGCCTATGACAGCGCGCTCCGCTACAAGCCCGGCCACCCCGAGGCCCTCGCCCACCGCGGGATCGCCCGGGACGCCCTGCTCGACGACCTGCACCGGCGGCTGGAGCAGGCGTTCGCCGACGGCGCGCTCGACCGGGTGAAGCCCCTGCTCGGCGAGGCGCGCAACTACGATCCCGATCCCGCCTGGGTCGAGAGCTGGCAGGAGCGGTGGCGCACCACCTGGATCGACAGGATGGAGGCCGGTTATTCCCAGGCCGATCGCGAGGGTGCCGCCGGCGATCGCTGGGTCTACGCCGCCATGTGGTCGCTGCTCGACGACAGCGCGGCCCGGGACCGGGCGATGGAGGACGCGTTCACCGACATCCTCGCGAGCGACTGGCCCGCCATGGGCCTGCGCGCCGACGGCCGGCTCGCTCGGGACCTGCGCGGCGATCTCGCCGTGCGCTGGCGCCAGTCCGACTGGGCGGAGGTGCCGCTCACCGCTGGTCGCGCGCCCCTCGCCCTGGACCTGCGCGTCGACAAGCTCGGCTGTGAGACCACCCGCACCGGGACCCGCACCGAGATCCACGGCTACAAGGACGGCACCATGGTGCCCAACCCGATGGTGCCCGAGCTGAACCGCGACATCCGCGACAGCCTGGCCCAGCTGGACGCCGCCCGCGGCGAGCTCGACCAGCGCCAGGCCACCGAGGACCAGACCTGGCGCGCCGCCGAGGCTGCCCGCCGCGATCTCGACCGCGCCGTGCCCGAGCTCGACGCCATGCAGCGCGAGGTGTACGCCGCCGCCGAACGTCGCGACGCCCTGCACGCCGCCGTCGGCGAGGCCGAGTCCGCCGCCGACACCCTCCACCACCTCCGAGGCGAGCGCGACCAGCTCCAGGGCGAGCGCGACGAGCTGCTCACCCGCCGCGACGCCGCGAGCGCGGAGGTCGCCCGCCTGGCGTCCCGACTCGAGCGAGTCGAGAGCCGCCTCGCCGACGCCAGGGCCCAGCTCCAGCAGGCCCGGCGGCAGGCTCGAACCGCCCGCCAGGACGAGGAGGCGGCCCGCGAGCGGCTGGCCGAGGTGAAGGCGTCCCGGGCCGAGATCGTCGCGAAGCTCGAGGCCCTCGGCATCGACGATCCGCAGCCTCCCGAAGGCAAGATCCCCATGCCTCGCCTGCTGGAGCGCCAGGAGCAGGCCCATCAGGCCCTCGGTGATGCGAGGTCGACCCAGGACGCGCTCCAGCGGGCACGCGACCGGGCCGCCGAGGCGGCCACGACGGGTGGGGAGGCGGAACAGGCCGCCCTCGTCGAGGCCGAAGCGAAGCTGGCCGCCCACGTCGCGGTGCTGGAGGACGCCGAGGACAAGGCGCGCCGGGCGGACATCGCGGTGCTCGAGGCGCGCCTGTTCCAGCTCGATCGACGGGTGGCCGGCGCCACCGCGGCTGTCGAGGACGCAGCCCGCGCCGAGGCCGAAGCGCGCAGCGCCGCCGACGCGCTCGAGCCCGCAGTCCGCCAGTCCGAGGCCAACCGCGATCGCATCGCTGCCGATCACGAGCAGGCAACACGGCAGTTCAAGGGGATCGACGACCGGATCAGCCGGATCGAGCACCGCCTGCCACGCCTGCGCGACCGCATGAACGCCCTGCGCCCGGTGGCCCAGGACCTCGGCAACCGCCAGGAGGCCTTCCGCCGGGCGCTCGGCGAGTGGCGGGCCATGGAGGCGGATCTCGGCGCGATGGGCCGCATCGTCGCGGAGCTGACCGGACGCCGCGACGACACCGCCCAGTCCCACGCCATCGCCCGGGCCAACCGGATCGAGGCCGCCAGCGTGGTCGACGGCTGGGTCGATCGCCTGGAGACCCTGAAGGCCGAGCTCGAGCGCCAGCCAGACCGGGTCGAGCTCGAGAAGTCCGATCCCTACACGGTCACGAGCTTCCGCCGCACCTGCGCCGCACAGGCGCGCTGGGTCGTGCGCGGCCACCAGGGCGAGCGCAGCGACACCATCGCGCTCACCCAGGTGGACGAGGACGACACCTGGGCCCCGAACCGTCGCACCGGCCTGCGTGGTGATCCCCTCGCCTTCGCGATCCCCGACGATCAGGTGATGCTCGCCCTGCGCGCCCAGCTCTCGACCGACCTGGCCACCGTGCTCTTCGACGCGGTGCGGGTGGAGGGCGCGACCCTGCGCGAGGACGCCCCCGACGAGCGCGACGCCCGGACCCGCACCCTGCTGCTGGCCCGGTTCATGAATCCCGAGGAAGACCTGCTCGCCGCGCACCTCGAGGCGTCGTACCAGCTGCCCGGAGAGGATCCCTGATGACCGACGCCACCGCCCGCTTCCACGTCCGCTTCGGCTGGCTCGCGCTGGCGGTGTTCGTCACCGTGGGACTCGTGCTGGAGGCCCTGCACGGCTTCAAGCTCGGCTGGTACGTGGACGTCGGCGCGGAGAACCGGCGGCTGATGCTCACCCTCGGCCACGCCCACGGATCGCTTTTGGGTCTGTTGAACCTGGGTTTTGCCGCGAGCGCCCGCTTCCTGCCCGACGCCCTGCCCACCACCCTCGCCTCCTGGGGCCTGCGGGTGAGCACGGTGCTCCTGCCGGCGGGCTTCCTCACCGGCGGGCTCTTCCTCGCCGGCACCGACCCCGGCCTCGGCGTGTTCCTCGTTCCGGTCGGCGGACTCGCGCTCCTGGTCGCGGTCCTCGGCGCCGCCGTCGCGAGCTTCGCTACTCGCTGACCACCACCGGGCGGTCGTCGCGCACGGTCTGCATCAGCCGCACCAGGTCCATGTCCAGCCCGTCGTCATCCATGAAGACCTCGGGTGAACCCTGTGGCTCGCTCGCCTCCCACCGCTCGACCACCCGGCGCATCACCTCCTGTCGGGCCTCGGCGGGGGCGGTGTAGTCGTAGTCGAGGTCGGCGTAGCCCTCGTGGCGGCGCAGGCTCTCTCCGGCGATCGCGCGCACCGCGCTGTACGGATCGTCGAGCGCCTGGGCCAGCACGCCGGGGACCCACTGCCGACCGCTCGCCTGCAGCGCCGGCTCCCAGCCCAGGTGCCAGGCGTAGACCGCGCGCTGGGCCGCATCCCCGCGGAGCAGGCGGTCGATCGCGGTGCTGCGCACGTCCCCCGCGATGGGCGGCACCTCGTGGCCGTACCAGTCGGCGAGCTTGCCCGCGGTCCAGGACAGGGGCTTGTCGAGGTGACACAGGGTGCAGGCGTCCGGGCGCCCGGTGCGGTGGGTGCGCATGGCGTCGGGACTGTCGATGCGGTGGGCGCGCATGGCGGTCAGCAGCCCGAGCGTGGTGTGGGGCATGTGGCAGTTCATGCAGCGACTGCCAGCAGAGTCGGCCCCGTGGTGGGTGTGGGCGGTGCCGGCGCTGGCCTCGGGCTCGTGGCAGGACACGCAGGCTGCATCGCCGCGCATGCCGTCGCGGAGCTGATCATCGCGGGATCCACCGTGCAGGTCGTGGCAGGTGATGCAGGTGAGGCCCCCCTTGGCGCAGGCGCTGGCGAGCAGGCCGTTGCTGTCGCGCCCGGCGACCCGGATGGTGCCGTCGCGCCAGAACGCCGACGCCATCAGCAGTGGATCGTCGTCGACCGTGTCCTGGAGCCACTCCGGGTAGGGCGGCGCCTCGACGTAGGGCACGACTCGGGCCCAGGGCTGCAGCGTCTCGCCCACGGGGAACGGCGTGCCGTGGCCTTCGCTGCGGACCAGCTCGCCGTGGCACTGGGCGCAGACGGCGATGCTGCGATCAGCAGGAAGATCCGCCGGATTGACGATGTGCGGCGCCTCGGTCGCCCCCACCCGGGCAGCGTAGCGGGACACCGGCTCGCGCATGGCGTCGGCGTGGTCGCGGGCCGGTCCGTGGCAGGCCTCGCAGGCGATGCCCAGCTCGGCGACGTGGGCCTTCGTGGGCGAGCCGTCGGCGAACCACTCAGCCGTCGGACCGACGCTGTGGCACTGATCGCAGGCCTCGCTCCAGGTCTGCTCCCAGTCGGCGTGGCCGGGGAGATCGTCGGGAGGCTGCAAGAACGTGTCCTCCTCGTGCACCCAGCGCTGCTCCCGGATGAACCAGGCGAAGGGGAACTGCTGGAGGCGGCCGCGCACCTGGACCCGGCCGAGGTAGGAGAGGATCCGCGCCCGCGCGCCATCGTCGAGCTCCAGCGCTGGGTGGGACGCGACCCGCAGGCCCCGGGCGAGCTCCTGGGGCATGAGGCCGCCCTCGACCAGCCGGGCCGCGTCCCCCGCCTCGTGACACCCGCCACAGTGACGCTCGTAGGCCTGCTTTGCCTCAGGCATGGCCTCGGCGTCGGCCCAGGGAAGGGGCAGCCAGTAGAGCTGCATGTGGTGCGAGCCGGTCGTCATCACCACCGGCAGGCGCTCCCGGTCGGCAGACGCGGAGCCGTCAGTGCCGGGGACGGGCGCGTCGACCAGGA
>MDTC01072216.1_pt1 | contig 10383 bp, 6 predicted proteins | sample 811181 | NCBI WGS metagenome assembly MDTC01 (sample SAMN05326644, study PRJNA326480) | marine metagenome | isolation source: seawater | place: Pacific Ocean: North | collected 2011
AAAGGTCTTGGAACATCTTGTGAAGGATGACACCGTTCGGGGCGCTATAGCTATCGATTCGGGAATGCTAATTGATGAGGCAGGCCAATTGCCTCGAGACGGCGATTCCCTTTCAGATCAAATTCACAGCATTCTTTCTGATATTCGTGTTGAGGATATCAATTTGGGCCTGGGGCTCGGTCCTTCAGGGCATTGGACTCTTCATACATCCGATGGAGCCCTATTGCTTGCTCAAAGTGGAGAAATCGCTCTTGCGATTTGGACCGAAAGAGACGCCAATCATTCTCGCCTTCTATCAACCGCATCCTTGCTTTTGGAGGGAGAAATCGCTTCCGTTGGTGAACATGGAACCAGTCTTCCTGAAGGCTTCGCTCTTCGCGAGGGGCGCGGCGGGCCAGATGCAATTCTCTCCATGCTCAAAGCCGGCTTAGCCGAGGAAGTGACCGGTCATGTTCAATCTGGAACATCTTCAAAATCGGTTTCGCTCCTTCTTTCTCGCGGTGTCCCAATTGCTCTTTGGGCTCCAAACGCTGAAAGCGAAAGTGCTGCAATGACCATGCTGACAGAACCCAAGCGCAAGGTGAAATTGATTCGCTTTTCGGCGGGAACAGTGGTTTCAGCAAATTCTGGAAGTTTTGAATCCTTCACGCTTAGTACATTCTGTGACCAATTGGCCACCGTCCGAACACGGTCGGAAGCCCGTCAAGAATCAATTCGAGCATCCTTGAAAGAGATGTTAGGTTTTGAAACCGGCCTTGAAGAATTGCGCACTCAAAGGGCCAAAGTCAACTTTTCAACCTCCGGCATGGAGGTGAGTTCAGACCTTCCTGTAATGCAAGAGCAGGCCGTGGCTGCGGTTGACGCTGGATTGCGCCGAAAACTTGAGTCTGCTCAGCAAACCGTTGACAAACTCAAGAAAGACTATGCTTTGCTTGAAGGAAAGAATAAGGAACTTGAGACCAAGAAAAGCGCTGCTCAAATCGTTGCTAGAGAAGCGAGTGAAACACGTCAAGAACATACAGTCGCCCTCGAAGAGGCCCATGCACGATTGAACAGCATGCAGGTTGATCTTGCAGAATCAAGGAATCAGTCCGAAGATGCTGAGCAACGTGCAGAACGATTGGTACGCAGAGTGAACGAACTTGAATATCAAGTGAGTGAACGAGCTGCTGAACTGGCCAAGGCTCTCGGTGATGCAGAAGCAAGCAGTGAACTTCAGAACATGATTGAAACCCTTGCCATTAAGGAAGCCGAATTGCAGGCAAACCTCACAGAAGGCAGCAAGCGATTGGATACGATTCGTCAACAAAGCGAAGATGAGGAACGTAGGTTACGAGTGCTTACCGAACAGGTGAGCACAACAAGAGAGCGTCATGCACGCAGTCAATCGGATGTACTCACCTTGCAGGAACAAGTGCATGTACATCAGTTGGAATTGGAAGCCATCAAAACCGAAGAATCAATGTCACGAAACCGTATGGAGGAAGACCGCCTTCGCCGTGCTGAAGACGAATCCCGCCGTGCGAATGTCCAAGCTGAACTTCGGGAATTGATGGATGAACGACGAGGCTTACTCCGAGAACTTGGCGACATGGGAGCACGAAGAGGTCACGCTGAAGCCGAACTCTCTTCCTTGGTGGAGAAAGCCACCACCCTTTCGCAAGCACATGAAGAAGCTCTTGCAGACATACAAGAAGCAGAACGGCTACGTGCACGGCTCGCAGAAGAGCCTCTCGCACAGGCATTGTTGGATGATAACAATACATTTGAGGGGTTAGGGCCTGTTCTTGAACGGCTTGAACACGCTCGCAGTTTGGGGTACTCTGTGACAATGCTTGACCGAGCTGTTGAGCGGTCCTTGCAGGTAATTCAATCAACGGTAGATCATGTAGCAGCGACCCCACGCCATCTTCTTTCATCGGAGGTCATGACCTTGCTTGAGCGTCAAGTCCCCCAAACAGCAGGTGCAGTTCGTGGACTTGCACGATGGTCTGTACAGCAACGATTGGAGCACCAACTTGGCGAGACTGTTAATCATGTTGTGCTCGATTTGGAACATCTTCTGGAAGATTATGACCGTTCAATCACGATGCTGCGTAGAATCCGCAATGTGCTGGAACAAATCGAGCGTCTTGGCGCCCCAAGCCACGAAGTACACGCACTCTTGACCAATTGCCAACGTCCCGAAGCGCTTCCAAGTTTGGCCCAAGGAACACGAAAATTGATTCAGGTCGCTTTGGATGACATCTATTTGGAGGCCGATCAAAGAGACGCTGGCGAAGCGATTGGCCTTGAGGAAACTGCTCGTGTTCTTGAAGAGTTGATCACCCAACTTGATGCTTCTGGCCTTACTGATGGTATTCCACGAGGCATGCTTTGGGAATTCCAGAGGGACGGTTTGTTACCATTTGAGCGAGAGTCTATTCCTGCGGAACATCGGATTCCAGTGAGTGAGGATATGATGCAAGACTTAGAACCGGTCCTTCTTCACGATGAATCAACGGATGGAAGCCAACCTGAATCCAAAGCCTCAGTTGATGAGGATGGATGGGCAGAACTTCCAGCCCCTCAGGACAATCCCCTTGAATCAGCATCCACCCATACACCATCAAACCAGACGAATGTTGACCTCGATGATGAACGAGCCCAATTGGAAGCCGAGTTGGCACGCATTGACGCAGAATGGGACCATCGTGATACAACACCGACCGCTACTTCATCTCCACCTGATGCGGCACTTGCCGATCTTGAGTCACGTCTTTCCAACATTGAATTTTGAGGTATTAGCATGTCAGAAGAACACATGACGCTGTTGGGGCGTGATGAGACGAAAGGCAAAATTTACCCTCTGTTTATTGAACGAATCCTTCTGATTTCAGTTGTCGTTCTCACCGTTGTATACGGTGGGAATATTGCTGATCATTTTTCATCTTCATGGGTGGGCTTCACCATTGGATACATCATGTTCCCTATGGCCTTACTCGCCGTAATAGAGATGATTGGACGTTTTATTCAATCTCAACAATAATCAAAGTTGAGAGAAGTCTTTTTTGACAGGGGACGCATCTTCTGTTCTGGTTTTGGATTGAATGAATCCAATAACCCGCTGCCAGGGAATGAAGAATCGTAATACAGACATGATGCTCAAGAACAGCAGTGCAGAAATAACAAGCCCATAGGTCAGAGTAAGTTCAATCGATTCAGAGACCTGACCCGCCCATTGACTGCCGGTCGTATCCGAAACAATGGTGAGCAGAACTTTGTGGAATCCCAAGGCCACCATCGTGACTAAACCGGTTAATCCTAGGAAGAAAAATGTATGACGAAGATGGGTGTTGAGTACATTGTCCATCTGTTGAACGTATTCGGGGTCACGCTTGCAGGACTCAGGCAATCGGAAGGCGTATTCAAGATTGCGAATGACACCGTAACTTGCTTCTTGGAAGACCATGATGAGCACTGCGATAAGAATGAGGTCAAATTGTTCTTTGGTAACCAATTTCAACCCGAATAAACCGATCGTTGGGTCCGATGATTGACTTTCTAGCGTTGCTAAGGCGCCCCCGTACGCACCCAGTTGTCCTTTGATGAGAGGGAAGGTAAGGATTGCATGTATTCCCAAGAAGAGAAGTGTAAAGCCAATTGCCCAAGCGATTGAACGACGCGATAGCCCCCAAATACCTCGGGTCCCCATGATGACTGGAAGGAGGTAAATGAAGAGAATAATAAGCGACATGATCATCAAAAGTGGCCATTGAAGGGTTTCAAGTTCGTTATCATCTGGTAACCTCAAATTAAATTCAAACAACATTCCTGCAAACCACGACAACAGAAGTCGGCCGACCAGTAATACAATCAAACCCACAATAAATCCGAGTTTAATTCGCTGCTGAACCTTTGGAGTTTGGAAGGCAATAAATGCCATGATTCCACCTAAACTGAGCCCCATGACCATTGGCACAAAGAATCGTGAGAGCCCCTCTCTTCCTTCCCCGGTCAACCAATCACCAAGGGGCAATTGGTCGGAGATTAACAATTCAATTGAGTCGAACAAGATGGTGTGGTCAATGGACCCTACGACATAGGTTTGAACCACTTGAACATACATCGTAATGAGCGCAATGGTGGCTACGATTTGAAGCGAAAGAATTTGCCATTGGCGTCTTAGATTTTTCAAATGAAGCGTTCTAGGACGGGCTGTGCCCTCCATGAGCACATCAGACTGCAGACCAACTTCACCTGCCATGCTTAGTACCCCCTTACCTGCATCAGTGCCTGTGACAAATCCATGTCTGGCATCCAGTCAATAACTTGAGCTCCAGAGCCAGCAAGTGTCGTGAGGCGGTTCTGACGCTCCAACTTCAAGACCTCATAGGACATCCTTGGAATACGGCTTACCAACCGTTCAAAGTCAACACTGGATGGTGAGAGAACGGTCACTTCGTGCCCTCTCCCGACAAGGTCCCGGACAGCAGCAGGTACTGTACCGTCTCCCTCACAGGATGAGATCACAAAGACAGGACTTCCCCGACTGAATCGCCCACTCAATGAATTGGTGACAGCTTGGAGGGGCATGGTGCCCTTTGGAGTAACTCCTGCAAGGGCGCTTAAAATTTTGAAATATTGCTTATCTCCTGTATCGGGAGGCAGGTAGGATAATTTTTCATCGTAAATAGCAAGAGCAACAGAATCACGTCGCTTGAGGAAAAAGGCTGCAAGGCTTGCAGCCGAAACAGTTCCCATCTCCAACGGATTCTTCAGTACAGTACCTATGCGTGCTAAGTCACGGCTGTCAAGAATAAGATAGAGGTCGGTTACAGCATCCCGGCATTTTTCATTAACCATAAGTTCGCCAGTGCGAGCAAATGCCTTCCAGTTGATGTTCTTGAATGGGTCGCCTGGAACATATTCTCGTAGTGAATAAAATTCCGAGCCTTGTCCAGGTGTCCGAAGTGTTGTTGCTCCGGTATACATCTTAGGAGTTCGGCTTCGTAGAAATGCTTCTTCGATGTCTTTAATCTGAGGGAAAATCACAATGTCGCTGTGGTGGTCAACATACATGTCTTCAACACCTAGATTGAAGGTATTTCTTGCCCGCAGGGATACCGGTCCAATGGAATAGTGGCCCCGAAGTGGGCAACGGAGAACATAACGGATTCTAGCGCTCTCTCCGGGTTTCAAATTCAGTTGCATTTGATTTAGACCACTGCGTAATTTCATCTCGTGAGGAATGTTATCGTAAATATCAAGCATCTGAGTTTTTCTGTTGCTTCGGTTTGTGACGAGGAGCTCAACATACAAATCATCACCTTTGTAGAGATTATCTGCTGATAGCGTTCGTTGTACCTCGACATCACCGTGGCCAGCAATCCATGAGTTGACGACAATAAAGGCAACCAAACTGAGGCCAAGTATCATCATTTGTTGGTTGGAAATCATCATTCCAATCAAGACCAAAGCAATACCTCCAGTGAAGGTGAAAGCCGCTTTACGTGTCCACATTCATTTCACCTCACTGTCGGCCCCACGCCTTGATTCGTTTTACCAATGCAACCGTTTGTTCAAGCGTGTATCGGTTGTTTGCTTCAACAGCAAATTTTGCTAACACTGGGTCGTTGATCATGGAAACCAATTCATTCGCTTGCATGCCTTGGAATTCTTCTCGATTCAAACCGTTTTGATTGCGCACCTTTGACAGGAATACCTGGCGGATCTTTTCCACTTTGGAGTAATAGGAATAGCGGTTTGCATCTCCAAAACCATAGTAGATGATGCTGAAAACGTGTCGCCATGGTTCAGGGTCTCTTTTCTTGATGAGTACGGCTTCAAACGTTACGAACAAAATAAGGAACAGAAGGAGCATGGCCAGCCCTTCGCCCGTGAAGTATACGAGAAGGAAGTAAACGGTGTTGTATGAATCTGCAGCGAGGGCGCTTTGGGGATGACGAGATTCATCAAAAATAACCATTGCATTTTCTGCTGGTTGACCTTCCTCGCCTTCCAATTGACTCATTAAGGCTTCAGCAATGAAATCCATGGCCCATTTTCGATTGTCATTTTCAGGCATCATTGTAGCGGTTTCTCCGTACTCGCCATCGTTGAATCCTTCGTAATCGTACATGGCGTTGATCAGCGCAGAACCGTCCGCCATGAAGACGACCCGTCCACCATCGCCGGGTTCACAACTCGTCCGGGCGCAAGCCTCGATGCTGAGGTTGAACTGGCCCCATCGGTCAGGAGTAGCAGGGGTGATTTCACTCCCAACTTGGATTTCTCCGTCTCCATTGACATCAACCGTCGCTTCGTTACTTGTCATTGCTCGGACTGCAACTTCGCTAAGTGGGCCTTGGACGCCTGGAATGATTTCGAGACCAGTCACGTTATTGAGGAGCATTTTGTAGGTCGCATTGTACTCTATCGATCCTCCAACCCAATGTTGAGCACAAAGACCTGCATCGTCTTCGTCAATATTGGTTCCGTCCATTGATGAGCATGGATGCCCACCTTGTTCTCCGGTCTCTCCCCACCGTTCGTGGAATGAAAGGGTTGAGGGGTCAATTTGGGTTCCGTTCATGCCGCATGGATTTTCTTGAACGCACATCCAAATGTAATTGAAGTCAAGTTCCGCTACGTAATTGGTATCGTAAACCTGTTCGCCGGTATACCGTACTCCAAATGCTTCTGCAACCGAACTAGCATACCCATAATCTTCCAGAATGAGCGCTGTGCCACCAGCTTCTACAAACTCAACAATAGCATTGATCTCAGAGGGGGAAAATCCACTTTCAGATGCAATGGTAATAAATCCGTCATCGTCAAATTGAGGGAGGGTCAATGTGTCACGCTCAACACCTGCAAGGATGTAAGTTGTGTTACGAGGGTCTTCGATGTCTCCAAGTAGCAGCGGGCTACTCACCAGGGAGTTGGTTTGTATCCCCATGTCTTTGATGTCCTCGCGAAATGCAGACATATCGTTCCAATCATCATCGTAGGCAGAGAGTTGGTTGGTAGAACTCAAATTGATAAAATTGAGCAAGATTGTCATCAATAGAATCAACATAACCAGCCAAAATGACGCTTGGAGACCAATTCTCCGAAGGTTCAATTGTGCTGGCAGGCCGACCATGGACATCACTTGGGAGAATCTACCCACTCTAACACGGGCTCACTTGTCTTTAGAAGGTTGTCCAAACAAGCACAGAAAATGCTCATCGTTTTCTTCGCTAAAATAACAGCACTCATTTGTTTAAATGAATCTGAGTACCGATCCGAGAAACTGCATCCGCAGGAATAGTAACGGTGTTTTCGTTGCTCTCAAATGGTAGAGCAGCGGCGCTTACGGATGGCTCAACGGTAACGATCAGTTCACTGATAGAGCCTGTTTTCAAATCAAAATGGATGTCAGTCAATGACCCGAGATGAACTCCGGTTCGGTCCATCACTTCACGACCGATGACTTCTCTGCCGAAGATTGCCATTTCATCAACCTCTGTGTTCAAGCGTTGGAGCGAGGCCAAATGAATGCGTCGGTGGTTACTCCTTCAATCACATGGTTTCCATGCCACGACTGAAGTCTCGGTTTCGCTTGATGTTACTCAAGCCCGATGTTAGTCGTGTTTCCATCTTTTGGTAATATTCCAGCATGTCTGGCGTCACGGTTGGCCTTACTCTTGAAATGGCTTCTTCAAAGTGAGTCTTTGTGACTCGCTTTTTGCCTGCTCTCATGCAGATGAGTGCTGCTTCTCGACAGACTGCTTCAATATCGGCACCTGTGAATCCATCCATTCCCGTGAGAATGTCCTTGAATGAAAATTTGCTCAATGGCATGCTTTCACTGTGAATGTTGAAAATTACCTCTCTGGCTCCGACATCGGGAGGTGGAACGTGAAGAACACGCTCAAACCGTCCACTGCGAAGCAGAGCAGGGTCTATCATTTCTGGACGGTTGGTTGCTGCAACGATGATGACACCGTCAAGCGACTCAACACCGTCCATACTTGCAAGAAGTTGATTTACAACACGGTTGGCAACATCACTGCCTTCGGATGCTGAACCCCCGCTTCGCATGGATGCTATGGACTCAAATTCATCGAGGAAGATGATTGACGGAGCGGATTGTTTTGCCTTCTTGAAAATCTCACGAATTGCTCGTTCCGATTCTCCAACCCACTTTGAAATCAATTCAGGGCCTTTGATGCTGATGAAGTTCGCTTGAGCTTCGTTTGCAATGGCCTTGGCCAAGAGTGTTTTTCCCGTCCCTGGGGCGCCAAAGAGAACAATTCCTCTAGGTGGTTTGATGCCAAAGTGCTCAAAGAGTTCGGGCTTCGTAAGCGGCCATTCCACGGACTCTTTGAGTCGTTCTTTGACTTCGCTGAGTCCACCGACCTCGTCCCAGGAAACTTCAGGGACTTCCACATAGATTTCACGCAGTGCGGAGGGTTCAATGTCGCGAATCGCTTCTTTGAAATCGTCCATGCAAACTTCCATCTTCTCAAGAACTTCTGGAGGTATGGTCTCCTCTTCCAGGTCAATTTCGGGAAGGTATCTTCGCAATGCTCGCATTGCTGCTTCCCTTACGAGTGCGGCAAGGTCTGCACCGACGAATCCGTAGGTGTTGTCAAGAACCCAAGAGATGTCAAAGTCTTCTGCGATTGGCATTTGACGAGTGTGCACGTCCATGATTTCGCTTCGTCCATCTCGGTCTGGAACGCCAATTTCAATTTCTCTGTCAAATCGTCCTGGGCGACGAAGGGCAGGGTCAAGGGCATCTCGACGGTTGGTAGCGCCGATGACAACGACATTGTCTCGTCCTTGCATTCCGTCCATGAGAGTCAACATTTGAGCGACGACCCTTCGTTCAACTTCTCCGCTCACATCTTCTCGCTTTGGACAGATGGAATCGATTTCATCGATGAAGATAATCGCAGGTGAATTGTCGGATGCTTCATCAAATATTTCTCTGAGTTGTTTTTCGGATTCTCCGTAATACTTTGAGATAATTTCCGGCCCATTGATGCTCTTGAAATGCGCATTCACTTCCGTTGCAACCGCTTTAGCGATCATTGTTTTTCCTGTACCCGGAGGGCCGTGGAGGAGGACACCTTTTGGTGGGTCGATGCCGAGTCGACGGAATAATTCAGGATGTTTGAGCGGTAACTCAATCATTTCACGAACCTTTTGCAATTGTTGCCCAATACCGCCGACGTCCTCGTAGGTAATACCTTCAGATTGTCCGACATCCTCTTCAGCGACGGCTTCGTCCTTGATGACAATTTCAGTATCGGTTGTGACCTTGACGATTCCCTTCGGTGTTGTCTGTACGACTGCAAACGGTAGTGCTTCGGCGAAAAGGGTCATTCCAGGGATGAAAATACGGTCTCCTGCCACAACCGGTCGTTTTGCAAGTCCTCGACGTGCAAATCCTTCAATGCCGGGTCCAAACTTGACTTTCTGCTTGTTCGCCATCACGGGTGAAATGGTAAGTTTCGTGCAATCCTTTGCATCTACTTTTGTAACCGTGACACGGTCACCAAGGCTCACACCTGCATTTTTACGAATGATTCCATCCACTCGGATGATGTCCATCTTTGCATCTTCAGGTCGGCTACGCCAATAGATTGCAGCTGTGGAACGATTTTCCCCACGAATTTCAACGATATCACCGGGTTTCAAGTCAAGACCCATGTCCGCTGAGATACGGGCTCGGCCGTGGCCTACGTCGGAGGGGATTGCTTTTGATACTCGTAATGAAACAGAATCTTCTTTGTCAGACATAATAATTGCTCCTCAACATTTCCTATTGGCATACGACGGTATATGAAGACTCCACACCGCCATTCAGGCCAGTTCGTGAATTCCAAAACAGTGGGGGTCTCTTAAATCCACGCCTTGTAAATACCATGTTGGTGGCTCCATCACATTCAAGAGACGAGCGATGTTGGCGATGACCATGGTTCATGTCTTAGAAACCGGCCTCGAATTTTTGCCTTCAAACAACCCCAATGGAAAACCCAGTGTCAAGGGATACAACATCATCAACGGGCAACTCACGCTCGCTAGCGACGGCTCCACCTTCAACTCAATCAACCCCGCTATTCTCAATGATACACTGGGTGAATTTCCTTTATCCACCAAAGACGATGTGCATGCAGCACTTGACGCAGCTCACGCTGCGTTTCCTGGATGGGCTGCGACACCTGCTCCAACACGTGGGCAGATCATCGGTAACATGGGCCGCTTGTTGATGGAGCACAAGGATGCAATTGTCGCTCTTGAGACTCGTGAGATTGGAAAGACCCTCAAAGAATCGGCTGGTTCCGTACAGGAAGCGATCGATACATGCTTGTTTTTCCAATCAGAGGGACGTCGTCTTTACGGTCAAAC
>MDTC01263643.1_pt1 | contig 10383 bp, 3 predicted proteins | sample 811181 | NCBI WGS metagenome assembly MDTC01 (sample SAMN05326644, study PRJNA326480) | marine metagenome | isolation source: seawater | place: Pacific Ocean: North | collected 2011
GGACCTCACCGTATGATGGCGCTGAAGCTTTAAATTTGCGCTTACAAATTCAATCCATGCCGGATATTTCTGCCAAGGGCAAGGCCATGCCCGATAGCCCGATTCGCAAGCTCGCTCCCTTTGCCAATCAAGCCAAGGAACGGGGCACGCATGTCATTCATTTGAACATCGGCCAACCGGACATTGCTACTCCAGAGGTGGCGATGAATGCGGTGCGCAACTTGGATCGTACCGTTTTGGAATACAGCCCGAGCGAAGGATTTGCTGGGTACCGGGAGCGCTTGTCAGGCTACTACAAAAGCGTCGGGGTTGATGTGACCGCTGATGAGGTTTTGGTCACAACGGGCGGTTCTGAAGCGTTGGTGTTTGCCTTCATGTCGTGTTTGGATTCCGGCGACGAAGTGATCATTCCTGAGCCATTCTATGCGAATTACAATGGCTTCGCAACGTTGGCGGGAATCAAAATCGTTCCCGTAACAGCGCGCATTGAAGACGGATTTTCCTTGCCGCCGATGGCGGAATTCGAACGGGCCATAACCGACCGCACGAAGGCCATTTTAATTTGCAACCCGGGCAATCCGACAGGAACGAAATACCCCGATTCAGCATTGGAAGCCTTGGCCACACTCGTTCAGGAGAAGGATTTGTTCCTCTTCGCCGACGAAGTCTACCGTGAATTCACGTACGACGGTTCGAATGCCCGCAGCATCCTCACGGTGCCTGGATTGGAGAAACATGCGGTGGTCATTGATAGCGTTTCCAAGCGCTACTCCATGTGCGGCGCGCGCATTGGTGCGTTGGTGACGCACAACCCCGAAGTCCGCCTCACGGCTATGAAATTCGCCATGGCCCGGTTGAGTCCGCCGACGCTAGCCCAAGTGGCTGCCGAAGCCGCCTTGGACACACCCGAAACTTATTTTGACGAAGTGCGATCTTCGTATCGGGAGCGGCGCGACGCCCTGGTCGACGGGCTCACTGCGATTGAGGGTGTGACGTGTCCGAAGCCGGGTGGTGCCTTTTATGCCGTCGCGAAACTGCCCATTGATGATGCGGATGCGTTCTGCCAGTGGATGTTGGAGTCGTTTGAATACGAGGGCGCGACGGTCATGATGGCCCCCAACACCGGCTTTTACGCAACGCCAGGGCTGGGGAGGCAAGAGGTTCGTATGGCGTATGTGCTTGAGCGTGAGGAAATTGAAAAGGCGGTTGCTTGCCTTCGTGAGGCCTTATCGAGATACTCGGATGAGGTGAATTGACGGGAGGTTGGGTTGGCCGGATGGAGTTTGTATCTTTCTTGCCAAACCAGAATTTCTGACCATGCGCCTTGCTTTTGCTCTTCTTTTTAGTGCTTTGTTGAGCACACAGACATTTGCCCAAAATCCGGACACGACGTGGGTTCAGACTTACACGTGGGAAGCCCAAAACAACCCAGCAACCGCTTACGAAAGCCCTGGCCGACGCTGGTTTGATTTTCCTGCCAGCGACAACGACAGTACCTACCAAAAGGTGCTGATGTACTACAACCTTAAATGCTTTGAAGATGGCACGGCAGGTAACTTAGGTTATGCCTGTGGCGAGTGGGATTACTTGACTTACACGTATTTGTTCGATCACACGGGCATGATGGACAGCAATTCATTGACCCATCCTCATTGGTTGATTGACGATCTGGATTTCGTGTCGGATACGCTGGTAACCGAGGTGGCACAAGTTCCAGTGGATACGGTGCGTTGGACATACAGTAACTACGAGTTATCCGGAGCGACTTCTTCCGGTGAAGCAGTTGGCACTTTCACCGCTGCACCGTCTGAATTGGAATGGGAGAGTGATTGTGGACGAATGCAGTGGGTGTGGTCGGCGGATGAATTGGAGGCCTTGGGGTGGAACGGCACTCCAAGTGTCGGTGTGGAGTGGCCAGCGGTGGCGTCCCTTGTCGAAGCTCGGGATGCTGTGCAATGGAACTTTTACTGGTCAGCGGCTGATTCGCTGGGCGGCTTTTACACCGGACCGATTGCCGCATCGAGCAAAGTGTCCGATGCTTCGGCGCCAGGTCGCTTTGTATTGGACGCCCCATTGGAGTGGGACGGCGAAAGTCATCTCGTCGTTGAAGTATTGATGCAATTGGATGAGGCACCTGTATGGGAGGCCGATTGGGCTGGAGAAGAGGCTCCACAGAAGACTTGGCAAGCCGGAACAGCGGGAAGCTACGTGCACTTCGATGGCAATGACCGCATCGAGGTGGCGGTTGATGAAATCAACGTTATCGATGACGCTGTGACGGTTGAATTCTGGTCCCGCGGAACGCCTGAGTTTCAGCCGGAGAACAACTCCATATGCGAGGGGATGAACGCCGATAACCAGCGTGAGATAAACATCCATTTTCCTTGGTCCAATGGCCGCATCTATTGGGATGCTGGATTCGATGGTGGTTATGACCGCATCGATCAAGCTGCGGAAACCAATCAGTACGAAGGCGAATGGCACCATTGGGCGTTTACCAAGGATGTCGCCACGGCTACCATGGCCATCTACTTCGATGGGGCCTTGTGGCACTCAGGGACGGACAAAGACAACTTATTCGGTGACATGGTACGCTTCCACATTGGTTGCAATGGAAACAGTGGCAATGATTATCGAGGTGATGTTGATGAGTTTCGCATGTGGAATGCGGCGTTAGCACCTACTGCCGTGGCCGAATTCTTCAACCGTTCGGTGGATGAGTCCCATCCCAACGCGGACGATTTGCTGATTAACCTCTCCATGGATGTGAACCTAGAGCTCTACGCAATCGGCGACGGAGTGACGCATTTCTCACACGGCAATGCCGGTGCAAAGAAGTATGAGGCGAGCGAGGCGTTTTGGCATCCCGGGGCGATGCCGCAGGGTGTGCGTCCGAGTTTAATCTGGTGGTCTGGTGATGCCGCTGCTGCAGACTCTGTAGTTGTTGATCACGTGGAAGCTATTCCGGCGACGAGCATTGCTGAGTGGGCGGTGCAGGGCAATGCGGTCACCTGGGAATCGCTGGAATACGGATGGCCAGCTGAGACGGTCCGAACCACCCGGACACCTTCTGGTGAAGTCCTCGCAACCTATCCGTTGGCGGGCAGTGCTACAGAATACTTGAACGATACACTCACGTATTTCTCGGTTCCCTTTGAGGTGGTAGATCGCTATGAATTGGCTCGGTACATCACGCCTTACGGCATCGGCTTAACGCTTGACGATGACGGCTGGACATGGGTCTTCGATGTGTCGGATTACGTGCATCTTTTGCGCGATAGTGTTGAATTGCAAGCGGGCAATTGGCAAGAGCTTTTGGATATGAAATTCGCTTTTGTTCACGGCACTCCTCCACGTGATGTGAAGCGCATGGACGCCTTTTGGAAAGGCCAATATGGCCTGTCCACGTTTGATGGTAACGTAACAGATCACGCGTTTGCGCCACAAGAAGGAGAGTCGATGTTCCGATTGAAGACCCGTGCTAGTGGGCACGGCTTTGGTTCCGGAAACAACTGCGCTGAGTTTTGCTACAACACGCACTCCGTAAAGGTGAATGGCGATGCGCAGTGGAGCTGGGAAATCATGCGCGAATGCGCAGATAACGCGCTATATCCACAAGGCGGTACTTGGATTTATGATCGTGCCGGCTGGTGCCCTGGAGCGGTAGTGGATACGAAAGATTTTGAGTTGACTCCCCTGGTGGCCGGTCAGGATGAATTTTCAGTGGATTATGACATCACGTACGACCCTGACGGGAATTACCGTTTTGAAGGGCAAATCGTAGCCTATGGTGAGCCAAATATGACGTACGATGTGGAAATTAGCCAGATCCTATCGCCATCCGACGACAAGTTGGAATCGAGATGGAACCCGATCTGCGAATCACCAACGGTACGTATACGCAACAACGGATCGCAACTGCTGACGACGTGCCAGTTTAGTTACGGCATTGAAGGCGGCGCCACTGCCACTTACGAATGGACGGGAAATTTGGCTTTCCTGGAATCTGTTGAAGTCGAACTTCCCTACGATGACCCCAGTTTGTACGAGGGGAATGATGAGGAGTGGGTGCTGTTTGAAGTGGAGGTAAATCAGCCGAACGGAATGGTGGATGAGGAGCCGCGCAACAACAAAGCCAGTTCTCGTTTTCACCGCGTACCCACCTGGTCCTACCCGGATTTGGATGACAACCGAGTAATCATCTGGACCAAGACCAACCAAGTGGCCTGGGAGACTTCTGTTGAGCTGCTCGACGCCCAAGGGAATTTGGTATGGGAACGCGGTTACCCCACGGCCAATACCACTTTCAAAGATACATTGTCCCTCAACCAGGGCTGCTACCGTTTCACCGTCAACGACGTGGGCGACGACGGACAAAGCTTCTGGGCCAACAGCGACGGTTCGGGATACACGCGGCTGAAGAAGGTGGCCGGTGGCAACTTCATCAACTTCGAGCCTGATTTCGGTAGATACATCTCTCAAGCCTTTTTCTTCCAGACCAATTTGGTCACCGTTGAAGAGGAATTACCCATTTCACCGGTCTCGATGGTGGTGTTCCCTAATCCGTCGGATGGGGTATTTCAGGTCTCCCTCGGTGGATTCCAAGCGGGGAAATCGCTGGATTGGCTGTGTTATGATGCCATGGGTAGGCTCATCAATTCGGGCGAATGGCAGGTGTCGTCAGGCTTGTTGCAATCCCTGGATTTGTCAGATTTGCCAACGGGAACGTATGCGCTGATTTGCTATGACGGTCAAGGGATAAAGCTGAGTAAGTGGCTTCAGAAACAGTGATTTTGTGTTTTGCCCCCTAAAAATGAGGGGGGTGTTCGTAACATTTTTGTTTTTTCGATGATGAACCCTACCAGCTTGGGGGGTATTTTTGTGCATCATTTAAAACTACCAAATGAGCATTTCGCGCCAAAAAGCCCTCCAAGACGTCCTCGAACGCACGCCACGCATGGTAGAGCGCCCGGACAATAAAATCTCCAACTACTACGGAGAGAACGTATTTAACCTCACCATGATGCGTGAGTACCTCACTGATGAGGCATGCGATAGCATCGTAGATGCGATGGAAAACCACACGTCCATCAGCCGAACCATCGCCGATCAAGTCGCTTCGGCTATGAAGGAATGGTCGATTTCGCGAGGCGCCACGCACTATACACACTGGTTCCAGCCGCTCACAGGAGCTACGGCTGAGAAGCACGACAGTTTCATTACGCCAACATCGGATGGACGTGTGATTGAAAAGTTTGACGGATCGCTATTGGTGCAGCAAGAACCCGATGCCAGCTCGTTCCCCAACGGCGGCATACGCAATACGTTCGAGGCGCGGGGCTACACCTTGTGGGATCCGACTTCACCGGCGTTCGTTTGGGAAAACACCCTTTGCATCCCAACCATTTTCATCAGCTACACCGGCTTTGCATTGGATAATAAAACCCCATTGCTCAAGGCGCTGGCCAAGGTGGACGAGGCCGCTACGTCGGTGTGCCAATACTTCGACAAGAACATCACAAAGGTGGTGGCAACGTTGGGCTGGGAGCAGGAGTACTTCCTGGTTGACAAGGCATTGCACGCCGCACGTCCAGACTTGCAGATGGTAGGCCGTGCGCTGTTTGGTGCTGCACCAGCTAAGGGTCAGCAGCTGGATGATCACTACTTCGGTAGCATTCCTGCGCGCGCCACGGCTTACATGAAGGAGTTTGAATTGGAATGCCACAAGTTGGGCATTCCAGTGACGACGCGGCACAATGAGGTGGCACCCAACCAGTTTGAGTGTGCGCCTGTTTTTGAAGAAGCCAACCTAGCAAACGATCACAACCTTCTGCTCATGGAGGTCATGGAGCAGGTGGCACGCAAGCACAATTTCCGTGTGTTGTTGCACGAAAAGCCTTACCCTGGCCTCAACGGCTCAGGCAAACACAACAACTGGTCACTCAGCACCAACACTGGAGTCAACCTTTTGAAGCCGGGCAACAACCCCAAAACGAACCTGCGGTTTTTGACCTTTTTCGTCAATACGCTCGCAGCCTTGCACAAGCGCGCGGACATCGTGCGTGCGGCCATCGCTTCCGTGGGTAATGATCACCGCTTGGGCGCGAACGAAGCACCTCCTGCGATCATCAGCGCGTTCATTGGTTCACAGCTTTCTTCGCTGCTCGATGAGCTTGAGACCAGTATCAAGGCCGGTAAATTGACCCCGGAAGATAAGACCGCTCTCAAACTGGAAATCGGTCGTATTCCGGAGGTGTTGCTCGACAACACGGACCGAAATCGGACGTCTCCGTTCGCTTTTACGGGAAATAAATTCGAGTTGCGCGCAGTTGGCAGTACGGCGAACTGCGCGGTGCCAATGACCGTTTTGAACACAATTGTCGCGGAGCAGTTGAACGCATTTAAGACTGCCGTAGATGCGCGCATCGCCGGAGGCGATAAAAAGGACGATGCGATATTGAAGGAGTTGCAAAAGCTCATTGCGGAGAGCAAGGCCATTCGTTTTGAAGGCAATGGATACTCGGATGAATGGGTAGCAGAGGCGAAAAAGCGTGGGTTATCGAACCTCCGCACCACGCCAGAAGCGTTGGCTGTGTTTAGCAGAAAGGGTGTGGTGTCATTGTTCGAGGAGCTGGGTGTTTTGCGCAAAGAGGAATTGGCTGCGCGTGTTGAAGTTGAGCTCGAAAACTACATTATGAAGCGTCAGATTGAGTACCGTGTGCTTCTTGGTATGTGCAGGAATTCGGTGCTCCCAGCAGCCATTCGTTACCAGAATGGATTGCTTGCAAATGTTGAACAACTCAGCACCGTATTGGGTAAGCAGGCTGCGAAATTCTCGGGAGCTCAAATCGAAATGATCAAGGAGGCGGGCCAACTTATTCAAGACCTCTATTCTGCATCATCCAGCATGGAAACCATTCACGACAAAGCCGAATCGGCAAAGGATGCGTTGGCTAGCGCGAAGGCATTTGCTGAAAAGGTAGTGCCGAGTATGGATGTTACAGCGGAAATCTGTGCCAAGCTCGAGTCACTCGTCGACGATGCCGAATGGCCACTGCCCAAGTTTTCTGAATTGCTCTTTACCCGCTAAGTGGCGGAAGGCCTTTTGAATAGAGAACAGCCGGGACCAATCCCGGCTGTTTTGTATTTCACGTTTTTCAGGGATACGGGTCTGCGAATGGACACTTTGCCTTACATTCGGGCATTGAATTAAAGCGTTTGGAAATGCACAACTACCTGCAAGCAAGTTGGAAGCGAACCGGCCTTCTCGGTTTGCTCATGTTCTTCACATTGGGATTCGTTTCAGCCCAGAGTGATTTGGCTGAAGAGGCGGATCAAGCCTATGAGCGTGGTGCCTACAGTAATTCACTCCAAGAATACATCAAGGCCTACCCCAAAGTCAAAGACATTGACGAAAAGGGCCGCATTGCCTTTATGGCGGGTGAGAGCTTTCTCAAGTTGATGGAGCCTACCGGTGCCGAAGAATGGTATGACAAGGCCATCGGGTTGCGATACGGTTCGGATAACCCAGAGGTCTACTTGCACTATGGCCAAGCGATGTCGATGCAGCAGGAGTTTGACGAAGCCATTGAGTGGTATATCGCATACAAGGAGAATGGTGGAGATCCATCCGCTGCAGATGCGATGATTGAACAAGCTGACAACGACGCCCTCGAATTGATGGAGCCGTCAAGCCGTTACATCGTTGACAACTTGCTCCGATTGAACTCCACCAGTTACGATTTCGGAGCGGGTTTTGCTTCCAAGAAAGCAGACGCCATTGTTTTCGCTTCATCGCGTGAGTCATCCACGGGTTCAGGGGAAGATCCCATCACGGGGCAACGCTACATGGACCTCTTCGGTGCCGAACAGGACAAGAAGGACAATTGGAGTACGCCAGAGCCGCTGAATTCCACCATTAATACCGAGTACAACGAAGGCACCGTGACATTCGACAAAAAGTACCGCTCCATCTTTTTCACCCGATGCATCTCCGACGAAGACAACTCATACGCATGCGACATATACCGCTCGAGTTCCATGGGCAACAAATATGGTCCGTCTGAAGTCGTTGAGTTGATCAACCGTGACGACAATGACAGTTCACAAGTAGGCCACCCGTGCTTTACAGTGGACAATGACTTTTTGATGTTTGTCTCCGATATGCCCGGCGGTTTCGGTGGGAAAGACATCTGGTATGTGGCCTACGACGACAAAGAGGATACCTTCGGCGAGCCCGTGAACATGGGCCCGGATGTGAACTCAGCCGGTGACGAGATGTTCCCCGCGATGCGTTATGACGGGGCTTTATACTACGCGTCCACGACGCTCGGAAAAATGGGTGGTTTGGATATTATTCGCGCGCTTCCCGCAGAGGGCACCATGCAATTCGAAAATACAGAGCCCCTTCCGTACCCTATTAACAGTTCTGGAGACGACTTCAGCATGATTTTTAAGGACGACGAAGACGCAGGAATCTTCACGTCGAGCCGACCGGGAGGTAAAGGCAAGGATGACCTGTACTCCTTCCGTTTGCCAGATATGGAATTCTGCTACCAGGGAGACGTGTTTGATTCGTACACAGGAAATCCATTGGGAGCGACGGTGACCATCAATGGATCCAATGGCGATTCATTCACGATGACGGCAGACGGTGATGGAACTTTTGGTCTTTGCGACAATGAAATTAAGGGCAACACGACCTACGACGTCGAAGTCAAGTATGAAGGCTACATCGTAACCGGCGATCGATTCTCAACGGTAGGGTTGAGCAACAGCACGACGATGACCCGTGAATTCCCAATGAAAGAGGTGGTGTTGGATGTGGAGTACGACATGCCATTGGTCCTCTATCCATTCAATGAGTCCGAATTGCTCATCAACGATGAGGTCAACAGCGCCGATTCGTTGAACTACCTTTTGAGCATCATGGAGCGCAACGAAACGTTTGTGGTGCAGCTCGAGTCCCATACGGACAGCCGTGGTAACGCGAGCTATAACAAAGAGCTCTCGCAGCAGCGTGCTCAGACGTGTGTGGACTACCTGATCAGCCGCGGCGTCGCACTCGATCGCCTTGTTGCAGTGGGACAAGGCAAGGAGCGTTTGCTGATTTCCGACGCAGACATTGCCAAGATGTCAACGGATGAGGAAAAGGAGCGTGGCCACCAGGCCAACCGACGCACGGTGTTCCGCATTCTGCGATTCGATTACGAGCCAGGTAACTAAGTGATATTTTCGTGGAGGAATCGAGATACGCAAGCAGAGGCGTCTCCGCGGACAAGGAGGAGGTACATGCTGCGATAGCGGGGGTGGATAAGGGTCTTTTTCCAAAAGCTTTTTGCAAAATTGTTCCGGATCATCTGACCGGAAGCGATGAGCATTGTGTGGTCATGCATGCTGATGGGGCCGGGACCAAGTCGTCGCTAGCTTATATGTACTGGAAAGAAACGGGTGATTTGTCCGTTTGGAAGGGAATTGCGCAGGACGCGTTGGTTATGAATCTGGATGACTTGCTCTGCGTTGGAGCGACGGGTCCCATCTTGCTTTCGAGCACCATAGGCCGCAATAAGCACTTGATTACAGGTGAGGTCATCAAGGCCATCATCCAAGGCACGGAAGAATTACTCGAGGAATTGCGTGGGCATGGAGTCGACATCCGCAGCACCGGTGGCGAAACTGCAGATGTTGGGGATTTGGTGAGGACAATTATCGTGGATTCCACGGTGGTTGCCCGCATGAAGCGTTCGGAGGTCATTGACAACTCCAGAATCGCCCCAGGTCAAGTCATTGTGGGGCTAGCGAGTCACGGGCAAGCAAATTGGGAACCGGAATACAACGGCGGCATGGGATCCAACGGCCTCACAAGTGCGCGCCATGATGTGTTTTATAAAGCCTTGATGGCTCAATATCCAGAGAGTTTTGATCCCGGTACGGATCAGCAATGGGTTTACTCTGGATCCCATGGATTGCAAGATGCCGTTCCAGGCGTTCCTCTGGATGCCGGGAAATTGGTGCTTTCGCCAACCCGGACGTATGCTCCGCTCATTGCCCGGGTCTTACCGGAATGGCGCCACCGCATCAGCGGTATGGTGCATTGCTCCGGCGGAGCACAAACCAAAGTCTTGCATTTTGTGGATGACGTCCATGTGGTTAAAGACCGTTTGTTCGATACTCCTCCATTGTTCAAGATGATCCAGTCGAGCTCGGATACGGAATGGAAGGAGATGTATAAAGTATTCAATATGGGGCATCGCATGGAGATTTATACCGATGAAGAAGCGGCTGCATCTATCATTACCGAATCCAAAGCCATGGGAGTGGATGCACAAATCATTGGCCATTGCGAGTACCACAATGGCCGCAGGGTCACCGTCACAGGTGAAC
>MDTC01123867.1_pt1 | contig 10382 bp, 8 predicted proteins | sample 811181 | NCBI WGS metagenome assembly MDTC01 (sample SAMN05326644, study PRJNA326480) | marine metagenome | isolation source: seawater | place: Pacific Ocean: North | collected 2011
AGTGCTAGTGCATTAGCTATCTTGTCTGTATCAAGACCCTTAGCTAGCGCAGCGACCACAGCACTAGCTAAGGTGCCAGCTTGCGACTTGTGATCTAATCCACGCTCACGTTGTGCTACTTTCACTCCTGGCTGTATTGCACCAAATACATCATATCCAGCAGCAATAATAGTAACAAGCTGTTTCCCACTCATACCACGCTGTTCACAAAGTGCAATAGCCAGCGGAACCAGTTCCGCGGCCACATGCCCACAAACCCGATGTGAATCATCCATTTCTAGATGCTTAGAAGTTACAGCATTCGCCCAAGCAGCTCCTGCTGCAGACAACTTAGTATCAGTGCCCCACAAAACAGACTCACTACCAGGTTCAGTTGCCGTAGCAAATTCAGCAGCTAGTTTAACCAGATCAGTATCTCTAGCTCCCAGCGCACAACAAATAGTATCGACAATTACCTGCCCAGCCCTTTTTAGGGCCAAGGGTGGCAACATGTCATACTCTAAATTACTTGCATGATCCGCGATGTACTCCACCGCATTCATGGACTTCATATCAACCATTAGTTCACCTCCTAGAACCTACCATTCCAATAATCATAGCCACAATCACAAATCGCTACTTAAACATCATTCATATTGATGGTCTTGTTCGCACGACTAGACTCATACACAGCTTCCGCTATCCTATAAGCCTCAACCCCATCTTCCATAGTCACAAACGCAGACTCGCTCTTCAAGATTGCATTAACGACATTCCTAGCCTGCTGCTCAAAATGACCCACAGGTTCAAAATTCTGAGTGGAAACTTCACCATCACCACTGACAACTGTAAGTTCAGTTCCATTTGAAATTATTATAGTGCCTTGCCTACAGTAAACTTCCGTACGCGAAAACGGACTAGGTACAACTGAAGACGGTTGATTGCCAACAACAGTAGCATAACAACCATTCTCAAATTTGATCAATGCTCCAACACCATCTTCTACATCAACATCATGACTATGAATACCAACGATACCAGTAACCGACGCAGCATTACTTCCAACAAACCAGAGAATCCTGTCAAGATTGTGAATTCCAGAATATAACAGAACACCTCCGCCAGAAGATTCATGCTTCCATACCCATTTAGGAACCCTACTATCACCGGGAAACCTAAAGTGTTCATGTATAGATACAATATCTCCTAACTCACCATGCTGTAAAAGTTCAGATGCTTTGGCAAATGCTGGACGATATCGATGGACAAAACTCACTGTACATACGAGATCACTTGCATTTCTATATGCTTCCCAAAGTGTTTTAGCTTCTACAAGCGAATTGCCCATCGGCTTTTCCATAAGAAGATGACAATTTGCATTCAATAGATTAAGCCCACAATCAAGCAATTGATCATGCGGTAAAGCTACAACACCCAAATCCAACCCCGCAGATATTAGCGAGTCAACCGAATTGTAGCTAGTTATTCCAAATTCACTCTCTAACTGTGCGCCTCTGGTTTGGTTAATCTCAGCTACACCAACAATTTCCACTTCTTCAGACATGTTAGCAAATGCCTCTAAGTGATGATGGCCTGCGCCACCTCCTCCAAAAACACCTACTCTAATCTTTTTACTCATAGTATTTCAAAACAATACAAATGTTAACTTGATAGGCGCATGTAGTAACGACTTGCATTATGTGGTGAAAGTCGCACAGCACCATGGTCAGTAACCATGAAATTATCAGATATCAAAAATCCGCGATTATTCTCAAGTACAGTACCTGGATGGTATGAAAGAATCATGTTCGATTTCAACACAAAGTCAGGGTCTGATGCTGAACTAGGACCATCACTACCATCAAGACCGGTACTATGACAATCAGGAGTGTGTTTACCATCCACTTTGAGGCTACTACCTCCTGCCTTCATTACTTCGGCAATAGCTTTATCGTTTGCATCAGAAATATCAGCATACGTATTTCCAGTACATGCCACCGCAGAAGACGCATCAACAGCCGCAAGATATGCATCCAACTGTAGCTGCACTTCATCTGGCAAATCAATAAAAGAGAATACTGTAGTCATTTCCAACCAATATCCCCAGGGACTTTCATAAACAATCTCAAAGTTTATAATGTCATCCTCAGACATTGTTAAGTCTTTAGGTGTCGGCACTGTAAAAGGTGTGAGATCAAGAGATAGTTTTGTCCGCCCCCAAAAAGCACCTTTTGCCTTCACATACTCTTCTGTTGCCGCACATACATCCCAGTACCTAGCACCTACATGCGCCCGATCGGCGAAAACATCCATACATGCGTCTAAAATGTAGCCATTCTGCTGAACTGCTTCTAGTTCAAAAGGTGATTTAATCTGCCTGATAGTATTATACTGATCAGTAGCATCAACAAGCTCATGATTGCCAAGAACTTGTTGCAGAGACTCGTAAGCACCAAGCGGAAGTAGTTTTTTCATATTAATCACACCTATTCGTTTTCCGCTATCACCAGCATAACCTGTTACAAGTTCCTGAACGCGCTCCATTAGATCTGGGGGTGACTCAACTCTTTCTTTGCGTGTTGTTGTCTCGTTCCGCGTCCAAACTCCTTGATAAGAGCTCCACACTAGCATATAAGGATCTGGGTCATCTTGACCAAGCACTGCATAACCTGCACCACCCCAAAGATGGGCGTTAGTAATATAGCGAATAGCACCCATACCCCCCGGCGCTCCTCCACCAATTATTACAAGAGCAGCAAAATCCTCACTCTTCATCATATCCTGAATTTTACTTATGCGTCCTTTTACATCCTGCACTAATCCATTGTGTGTAAGCATATTAATCTCCTCTATAGTAATACTTATAAGTCGACAAATTCATATGTTATTTGAAAAATACCATCATACAATTTGTGCTACATAACCCATTCGTATGGAGCACCAAAAGCAACTTCTTCACCAATATTATTCTCCATAGCTCGATCATAAATTAGCTTAGCCACTGCTGCGTCCTCGACACCAGTACCACCTGACAAGAAAATCGAATATCCCCAGTCCGATTCTCGAGACTGTTTGTTTCCAGATATTATATCTCCAAGGTCAGCGTAGATATCATCTGCTGTCATCAAGCCATTGGTAATAGGGACAAGTACTTCCCCTGCTTCTTCCATACCACAGTCCCAATCATCCAAAACAACCTTGGAATTGACTACAAAACCATCATCCACTTCTCTTGCCCACGGATCATGCCTACCCATAGCATTAACATGTACCTGTGTCTCGGTAAGATCCTTGCTAGAGAATACTGGAGTAGGAGATGTCGTCATAGTAGTAATTATGTTAGCACCCTCCAGAGCACTTTCTGGTCTACGCACTGGCACAATATCTATTTCCAATTCCTCACTCATAGAAACACAAAACTCACGAAGTGGTTTCTCTTTGCGACTATAAACTTGTACCTTTTGTAAGTCACATACTCTTTTTACAGCATGCAGCTCTGTTCGTGCATGTCGACCGGAGCCAAACAAGGCCATTGTTAAAGCTCCTTTAGGCGCTAGGTGTTTTGCTGCTACCGCAGCCACAGCTGCAGTCTTAAACCAATCATAGTACAAAACCTCCATGATAGACAGCAACTCACCAGTCACTGTATCAAACAACAATTGGAATGTTTGAAGCGGACCGCTCATTCCAGTAGTATAAACATTAAGGCCAGCGGCGTTTATGCTTGAGATTGCAGCTCCCTTGAACTTAAGAGCTGGTAAACCTTCAGGCTGAAGATCTCTGTCAGCATGAATTCCACCATCAGCCTCAAACCAGGCACACTTTCGCGGAAAATTCAACGCTCGTCCTTTACCTTCCTCTCTATAACCAAGTTCAACGGCTTCAATATAATCATCTAATTCCAGTAATCCTTGTAAGTCATGATTACGCAATATCAGCGCCATGACGGCCTCCCTTTGTTATTAAGATTGAAGTTAATCCAAATCATATTATGTCCAATTTAGCTACTGTATTCTAATTACTGTGCGAACCGACTGATCGATTGATTAACTGCATACCAAACTGCGCCTATCAAACCAACAACAACACAAAACCAACCACTTGCAGCAATAACCCATACGACACTAAATAGATCAGTCAAATAACCAGCACCAATAGTTGCCACAGGAAGCAAACCCCATACCACACCCCAGCTTCCAATTATTCTTCCTCGAAACATATCTGGAACTCTACTCTGATATGTGGCATTCATAATTGTAAGAAATATCCCTTGAAACAAACCGGTTAAGCCAGCTATAAGATACAGCATTACCACAGACCTAGTATATGCAAATAATACCAAACTAAATCCAAAACACACCGTGGCTACAATACATTTTTCACTAGGTTTATTGACTTTAGACATAAAGGAAAGTATCAAGCCTGAAACAGCGGCGAACGCACTTGCCATGCCAATCAAGTTCCCATAAAGATCAGGTCCACCCTTTATAATCTTGTCTACAAATACTGGTGTCATCTTCAAGTAAGTCATACCTATTGGTATAGACAAGAGACCCATAAAAAGCAAAAGTAAAACAACTTTATCTCCCAGCAGATACTTTTGAAAGCTCCCACCAAATTTTCCGCTATCAACAGACCAATTGGATTGGTATTCTTTCTCATTTGATGTCTTACTATAATCTTGTTGGCGTAAAGTCGATTTCAAGACTGCAAAAGTAATTGCGGCCCCAGCTAATGTCAACGCTGAAACAGCTAAAGCCACCGTATAATTGTAGTAAGTTAGTAGTAGACCAGCTATGACAGGACCAAAAAAGCCCATCATCCGCGTACTAGATAAATCAAAAGATGCTACCGAGAACACATTATTCCCTCTAAGTATTGTTGCGAGCAAGGCTAGCCTACTAGCACCATAAAATGCAAATGAAATACCCATCAACAGATTTGCTGTACCTAGTAAGAATTTTGTCTCCAAACCATTGCCTACAATCCAACTGTATACACCAGCCACTAAACCTCCAAGCACACATGCGCCCACTAGTAAAGTTCCCCGAGACATCTTTTTATCACCCAACCAACCTGCTAGGGGCGAACAGGGTAAAAGAGGAATTCCGTACAAAAAACCCACTAAGGCCACCCAAGCTGCCTCTTCGGACATGTGTACTGCCTGCCACAAACAAGTAATGACAAAAATCCGAGTTCCAAGATGTCCCAAGGTGCCACCCAACCAATAAGCTGGATATGCTGTGTGACGTAATTTCTTTAAGTCAGTTAACCAATTGGAAAATCTATGGTGTGCCAACAGTACTTTATCACCTAGACCTAAATCTCTATGTCCTAGCATAAAATATACTAATCCTCTCACAATTTAGGTGCACTAAAACTAACTAGCACAAGTCAACTGTAGACTTTGCGATACATACAACAAATTGATTACTTGAAACAGGAGCTTACTTGTTGCTACATTTGTTTTCTAACAAGGATCCGACCACAAAGGTACCGACCCAACATCTACTTATTGCGATACTTGGCCCAAGTTTTGCTGTAAACTAATCGGTGGAAGCCCCTTACCCGCACCCACTTCATCGATTCTGTGACAAGCTGCATAATGCCCTGGTCTCCACTCCTTTAACTCAGGTCTATTAGTCCTACATTCATCAACAACAAGTGGGCATCGTGTACTAAACAGACATCCTTTAGGAGGATTCGCAGGATTAGGAACATCACCTTGCAGAACAATACGCTGTCGTTTTGCTTCAATTACAGGGTCAGGAACCGGAATTGCGGAAATGAGGGAAACTGTATATGGATTCAATGCATTGACAAAAAGTCGGTCAGTCTCAGCCAATTCTACTATGTGACCCAGATACATAACTGCTACCCTGTCAGAAATATGACGGATCATACTCAGATCATGGCCTATAAACAAATAGGTCAGGCCTATATCAGCACGAAGATCTTCAATTAGGTTCACAACCTGAGCTTGAATAGAAACATCTAAAGCAGATATTGGTTCATCGCACACAATAAAATCTGGTTCGGATGCTAAAGCTCTAGCTATACCCACTCTCTGACGCTGACCACCAGAAAACTCATGAGGAAACCTACTAGCCACATCAGGACTCAACCCTACTACTTCTAGCAAATGATTTACTCTATCTTGAACCTTCTGATTATCTACGGTGCTATGAATACGGATAGGCTCAGCAATAGTAGCTCCAACAGATAGACGAGGATTCAATGAGGCAAATGGGTCTTGAAATATCATTTGCATGCGCTTACGCATATCTCTCATCGATTTTGAGTCCAAGTGTGCCAATGCGACACCATCAAATTCTATTTCTCCGGCCGTTGGCTCATATAACTGCAGAATTGCTCTACCTGTTGTAGTTTTTCCACAACCACTTTCACCGACTAATCCAAAGGTCTCACCACGCAAAATATCAAAGGTTATACCATCAACAGCTCGCACAGCCCCAACCTGCCGCTGAAGTATGCCTCTCCTAATCGGAAAATGCACCTTTAGATTTTTTACACTCAACATACTTTTATTATTCAATGGTTCGTTTACATTCATTTTCAATATCCCACCAACAAGCAGCACTGTGGTTCCCGTTTAGAACAAAAAGGTTTGGATTTTCACTTTTACATCGATCAAAAACATATTTGCAACGTTCAGCAAAAGGACAACCAGCAATTGGATCGAGCATATTGGGCGGTTGACCATCAATACTCGTCAAGCGCTCGGAAGAACTATGTTCTTGGTCATGTCGAGGTAATGACTCCAGTAAACCTTGAGTATATGGATGGGATGGATTGCCGTAAACATCCTCAGCAGAACCTGTTTCAACAACCTGACCAGCATACATCACAGCCACTCTATCAGCAAGACGCGCAATCACACCTAGATCATGTGTGATCAGTATCATACCCATGCCTTCACTATGACGTAGATCATTCAATAATTCAAGAATCTGTGCTTGGATAGTAACATCTAGAGCAGTAGTAGGCTCATCAGCTATTAGTATTGGTGGAGCACAAGCCAAGGCAATTGCAATCATTACTCGCTGGCGCATACCACCTGAAAACTGATGAGGATAGTCATTGATACGCTCTGCAGCATCTGGAATACCAACTTTGTCCAGCAATTCTATGCTAGCATCCAAAGCTTCATTCCACGACATTTCTTTGTGTTCCACTAGAGGCTCGGCAATCTGTGTTCCAATTGTAAGAACAGGATTTAATGATGTCATTGGATCCTGGAAAATCATGCCTATCTCTACAGAACGTACCTTCCGTATCTCTGATTGACTCATAGCTAACAAATCACGATCGCCAAGAAAGGCAGTGCCATCTACAATTCTACCGGGCGGATTAGGAATAAGCTGGAGCAAGGACATCACAGAAACAGATTTACCACACCCGCTCTCACCGACCACCCCAAGAACTTCTCCACGATCTAAATGAAAAGAGACACCATTCACAGCTCTGACCACTCCACCAAGAGTATGAAATTCAGTCCTAAGACCATCTACTTGTAGCACTCTGTTTACATCATTCATAGTTCAAAAACACCCACTCTTAAGCAATGTTATTACTCTATACATAGAGTATCAAAGTTTGCGTTATTACACAATGTATCATATGCAACACTCATAATGCCCCTACAGCACCACCATCTACCAATATGGATCGTCCGGTAATGTAGCGGGCTAAGTCTGACGCCAAGAACGCAGCGAGCGCCGCTGGTTCATCAGGATCAGCCAGCCGTCCTACAGGTATTTTACTAGCTGTTATTGCAAGCTCTTCGTCAACGCTTATACCTTTCTTTTCTGCACGAGCCCCAGCTAATACAATAGCACGATCAGTACTCGTAGGACCAGGACAAATATTGTTTACAGTCACACCGTATGCAGCAATTTCATTAGATAATGTTTTTGCCATACCGCCAACAGCCAATCGCACACCATTTGATAACATTAAATTCGGCACAGGCTCTGTAAGAGTTTTTGAAGTGAAATTGATAATTCTGCCCCATTTCTGCTCCTTCATTCCAGGAATACACTCGCGTATCAAACGAACTGCACTAAGAAACACCAGCTCGAAAGCCGAAATCCATTTTTCATCACTTGCAGAATCAAAAGGCCCAGGCGGAGGACCTCCTGAGTTTGTTACTAATATGCTCACCGTACCCAACTCATCGGCTACTGCATCAACTAGGCCTGCTATTGATTCAGTACTACGTAAATCGACTTGAAATGCACGTACATGACTATCACTCAAAGCATGTTTCTGTACCTGGCTAATAGCATTTTCAAGTGCATCTTCGTTGAGATCACATAGAGCCACTTTACATCCCTCCATTGCTAATCTTATAGCAGTGGCTAAACCAAGACCATTAGCCGAAGCGGCAACAAGTGCTGTGCGATCCTTAATCCCTAAATCCATTGTTTAATTTTCTCCCTGGCTATCTGCCCAAAGCAAAAGTTTGTCTAGTTCATCAAGTGTCATCTGATCTATCGGAGCATGTGGTTTTCGAGCTGTGGGTGAACCAATTATTCCTCTACGATAGTATGCTTGCTTGCGTAGAGGCAAATTGATGTATTTTTGATTTTCAAAACTAATCAATGGGCAATATCTGTTAAACAACTCTTCCGCACCATTTATATCACCACTGTTAAATTGATCATATATTCTGACCAGGACCTTAGGAAATGCAAACCCAGTCATAGTACCAACAGCACCATGACGTAATTCCTCCAGAAACATTATACCCCCAAGACCACCAAAAATCTTCATTTCAGAATTCTGACTTAACAAATCAGAAGCTTTCTTCGGAGAAGGCTCATCTTCCAATTTTATATTACTGAGTACTGATTCAGAATCTGCCAAATCCAGGAGAAATTCTGTCGACATGTACACTCCTGTACTAGACGGATGATCTTGTATAACTATTGGAGCATCCAATATATTAGCCAAAGTCATGTAGTGGTCTCTCATCGCTGCGTCGCTAGGTCGCATTAACTTCGGTGGAGTTATCATAACAGATGATGCACCTAAATCAATCGCCCTTTCGGATGTAGCAATGCACCCATATGTGGATGCATGTGAGGTGCCCACACACACTGGTATTTGACCACTCACGACATCGATCACTGTGCTCAATACAATGTCACGCTCTGCATCTGTAAGTTTGTGTGCCTCTCCAAGCACACCTAGTACGGTGATACCATGTACTCCGGAACTCAACATAAACTCCGTAACTGATCTCAAACTTTCAAGATCTATCGTTTCATCTTCATTAAATGGTGTCGGCATTATATTGTAGACACCTGACATATTTTTCGAAGAATTATTCATAATAAATAATAGTATTCAATTTCGATTAACTAAGAAAAAATCACCCTGCAACACTTTGCGGACAGGATGATTAGAATGAGTACGAACCTACAACTACTTTCAATTGCTTGGAGGATCTTAGCACAGACCCTCCAAGCAATTTTGTTACTTTCTAAGAAACTTTACTATTTGCGTATAGTTTCCTTATCCTGATCCTTTATTACTGAGCAACCCTGAGGTCTCGGAAGGTCATCCAACCGTCCTTACGAGCTTCCCATTCAAAGTCACTGTTGATAGCAATAACATTCTGCATTTCATAGAGCACGACGTCTCCACCCCACTCTAGATAATACTCTTGCCAATCTGCCCATAGATCCAACCTTGCGGCTGAGTCAATGGTTTGCATAATCTGATCACTATTGGCATCCCATTCTGGAACACATTGCCCATTGTTCTTACCAGGCCAATCACATTGGTAGAACAAAGGTGTCATTGCAGGACCACAACCAAGTGTAGTCAACATAATGTCACGATTAGAACCTGGACCCTGAATTTGCTCAGAGTAGGCTGAGTTATCCATGACAGTAAGTTCTACATCAAAGCCAACGTCCTGAAGCATAAGTGATGCAACCTCAGCAACTTCTTTCTCGTTACCATATTGATTGGTTAGACTCTCGAAGTAAACCTTAGGTTTGTTGCCGCCATCTGGATCATATCCAGCATCGATCAACAACTGCTTGGCTGCATCTGGATCAAACTCTGCATCAGCTGCTGCTTCACCATAGTACTTGTCTGCAAAACCTTCAGGATAACCGGCACAGACACGGACTAAGTTCGGTACCGCTGCACCTTGCACACCTGCTAGCGTAGTACGATCTAGTGCGTGTGACACGGCTTGACGTACTAGTGGGTCAAGTGTAACGGGCTGGTAGTCTGGATAAACCTCATCCATGGTACCAGGCTCAGTGTCTGCTCTTAGATACAAGTGATGCATTCTGTTCATTGGAGCTAGAAGCAAATCAATACCAGGAGTCGAAGCCAACTTAATTCGATCCGGCTCAGGCACC
>MDTC01213756.1_pt1 | contig 10382 bp, 7 predicted proteins | sample 811181 | NCBI WGS metagenome assembly MDTC01 (sample SAMN05326644, study PRJNA326480) | marine metagenome | isolation source: seawater | place: Pacific Ocean: North | collected 2011
CCTGCCCCGCCCGACCGTGCGCCAGGCCCGCCAGTGGCTGAAGGAGGAGGAGCTGTGCCTGCGGGACGGCAGCCCGTGGCTCGCCGCCGCCCCGTCCATCGATGTGCCGATGCTCGTGCTCGGCAGCCCGGACGACCACATCGCCAGCGAGCGGGATGTCGCCTTCGCGTGTGAGATCTTCCCCGACTGCAGCTACGTCCTGCTCTCCGAAGACAACGGCTTTGCCGCGGACTATGGCCACATCGACCCGATCGTCGGCACCACCGCCCACGACGAGGTCTACCCGCTGATCTTCGACTTCCTGGCGGACCACCGCGACGATCCGGTCGCCGCGACGGAGCCCGGGATGGACTCGGACGACACGTCCGTCGTCGAGGCGTCTGCGGAGTAGTCGGCGTCAGTCGGCGAACACGCCCTCGCGCACGGCCGCGCCGAGGGCCTCGAGGTCCGGCCGCAGCACCCGGTCGTCGTCCCAGCGGGTGACGCGCTCCCGCACGGCGCGCCAGGTCCGCAGGGTGCCGCCGCCAGGCACCCCGGGGGTGACCTCGATCATGTTGCCGTCCTCGTCGATGGCCTCACCGGCGAGGTGGAAGTCGAGTCCCTGGGCGCCGCAGAGCAGCTCGATGGCCAGCACGTCAGCCAGGGCGGACGCGATCCGCAGGGCGCCGTGTGCGGCGATGGGACCCATGCTGACGTGATCCTCGCGGTGCTGGACCGTGGGCAGCGAGTCGACCGACGCCGGGTGGGCCAGTCCCTTGCACTCGCTGACCAGGCTGGCGGCCGTGTACTGGGCCAGCATCAGCCCGCTGTTGAGGCCGCTGCTGTGCAGGAGGAAGCTGGGCAGTCCGGACAGCTGGCCGTAGGTCATGCGGAAGGTGCGCCGCTCGGAGAGGGAGGCGACCTGCACGAGCGCGACCTTGAGGTGGTCGAGCACCATGGCGACCGGGGCGCCGTGGAAGTTGCCGGCCTCCACCAGACCCTCGCCGGGGATGACCAGCGGGTTGTCGCAGGCCCCGTTGAGCTCGCGGCTGATCACCTGCAGGGCGAAGGCGACCGTGTCGTGGGCGGCGCCGAGCACGCCCGGCGTGCAGCGGATGGAGAAGGGATCGGGCCTGCGTCCGTGGGTGCACAGGGAGCTGCCGTCCAGCCGGTCGCGCATGCGCCGGGCGACGCCGACAGCACCCGGATGATTCCTGGCTTCCAACGCCGCCTCCGAGAGGCACGCCAGATCCGCTCGCACGACCTCGAAGGAGAGCGCCGCGGCGGCCTCGGCGGTGTGGAGCAGGCACTGGGCGCGGTGCACCACCAGGGCGGCCTGGGCGGCGGTCAGCGCAGCACCGTTGATGATCGACAGCGCCTCCTTGGGGGTGGGCACCAGCGCGGGCAGGCCGGCCATGGCGACGTCTGCGGGCAGGCGAACCCCGTCGCGCCAGGCCTCGCCTCCGAACCGGAAGGCGACCCAGGCGGCGTGGGCGAGCTGGGCGACACCGGCGGCCCCCACCCCGCCCTGGGCGGGAATGACGGGGATGACGTCGTGCTCGAGCATGGCGAGGAAGAGGTCGGCGAGCTCCGGGCGGCACCCGGACAGGCCCGCCGCGAGCATGTTCACCCGGGTCGCGAGCAGGGCGCGCACGTGCTCACGGGGCAGGGGCTCCCCCACGGCGGCGCAGTGGCCGGCGAGGAAGCTGCGCACCCGCTCGACCGGATCCTCGGGCGCCTCGGCACCGGCCAGCCAGCGCCACTTCTCGCGCAGGGGATCCGCACCGGGGTGGCTCGCGAGCCAGGCCGCCGACTCGGCCATCCGGCGACGCGCGTCCGCGTCCAGGCGCGGCACCGCACCCTCCGCCACCGCACACAGCGCCTCAGGGGTGAGGCTGCGACCGTCGAGCACGACCACCGACACGAGACTCCCGGGACACGAAGGACCGAGCCCATACCCCGTGGGGACCCGCCGGCCGCAGGGCTGACCGGATACACACGGCGTCCGGAGGCGACCTGGCCGTACACTTTCCCCGCGTGGTGCTCGTCGATCGGGAGACGGACGAACCGATCGCCCAGGTGCCCATCCCGGTGGGCGCCACGGTGTACGACGCGTTCGAGCGCGCGGAACAGCGCCTGCCCACGCGCTGTCGCGGCAGCTCGCTGTGCGGCCTGTGCCGGGTCGAGGTCCGGGAGGGCTCGCCCCTGCCCCCAGACCCGCCCCCCGACGAGCGCGCCCTGCTCGCCCGGGTCGCGCCCCACGAACCGGACGCGCGCCTGGCCTGCCGCATGAAGCTCGACCCGCGGGACGATCGCCTGGTGGTCGCCATCGACCGCGCCCGCTGGCAGGCGGCCCGCGCCCTGGATCGCGCACGGCGAGGCTGAGGCGGAGCACGACCTCAAGTGGACCGTTCGGGTGCCGATCCCGGAGATCATGGCGCGCCCACCTTCCGACCAACTCCTCTCCCGCTTGCTGGAGAACCCGGTGACCGAAGTCACCGTGTTCGCAGGGGCCGAGCTGGTGCTGCAGTACGCGAACGGGCTGGCGCGCAGGAACCTGGGGCTCCCGGAGGACCACCACCCGAAGCTCACGTTGTACGAGCTCTTTCCCTCCCTGAATCCCGGTGCGGTCGACGCGCTGGTGAAGGCCGCCCGCAACTCCCCCGAGGGCCACTCCTTCCGCGCCCGCCAGTCTCGCCAGGATGGCACGCGCTACGCCGTCGAGGCCCACCTCGCGACCGTGCACTTCCGCGGCCGACCGGCCTGGCTGCTCACCGCCCGTGACGTCAGCACCGCCGAGCAGGCCGCCCAGGACCTCAAGGTCCAGGTCGAAGCCACGTCGACCCTGAACCAGCTGTTGCGCCTGTCCCTGACCGACTCCACCGTCGAGCAGATGCTCCAGCTGGCGGTGGAGGCCCTGGGGCAGAGCGGCTGGCTCGACACCACCCACCGGGGCGGCGCCTGGCTCCGCGACCCCGACGGCTCCTTCGTCCTGGTCGTCAACGATCGCCTGCCACGCCCGGTCCGCGAACGCATTCCGGCAGGCGACGGTCTGATCGGAGAGGCGGCCGCGTGTCGGCAGATCCTGTACCGCTCCGCCAGCGACAGCGGCGTCCGCCGGCACAGCCGCATGGTCGCCCAGGCCCGCTACGCCATCCCCGTCGTGATCGACGCGCAGACCGAGGCCGTCATCGTCCTCTACCTGCGCCACGATCACCAACCGACCGAGAGCGAGGTCCGCTACCTCACGGCCGTGTCGGCCGCGCTCTCCGGGGCCCTGCAGCAGCGTCAGACGGACAAGGCACTCCGCCAGGAAGTCGCGATCAACGCCGGGATCATGACCACGGCCGCCGACGCCATCATCCGCTCGGACGCCAAGGGCTGCATCGTGGCGTTCAACCCGGCCGCCGAGAACATGTTCGGCTGGACCGAGGCGGAGGTCGTGGGCAAGCCGCTGAAGATGCTGATGCCGGAGGAGACCGCGTCGAAGCACGACGGCTACCTGAACCGGCTGAACAGTGGCGGGGCACCCCGCATCCTGGGTCGGCAGCACGGCACGGTCGCCCAGCGTCGGGACGGCTCGACCTTCCCGATGGAGCTGTCGCTCTCCCGCCTCGCCGGGCCCGACGGCACCACGTTCACCGGGATCGTCCGTGACATCTCCGCCCGCCAGAGCCTCATCGAGGAGCTCGGCCAGGCCCGGGAGGCCGCCATCGAGGCGTCCCGCGCCAAGTCGCGCTTCCTGGCGAACGTGAGCCACGAGATCCGCACGCCGATGAACGGCATCATGGGCATGGCCGAGCACCTGCTCGCCACCGAGTCGTCGGACAGCTCCAAGGACGCCCTGCGCACCATCCTCGAGTCGTCGGAGGCGCTGCTGCGGATCCTCGACGACGTGCTGGACCTGTCCAAGGTCGAGGCCGGCCGCATGGAGCTCGACAACACCCCGGTCGCCATCGGCCAGGTGGTGCGGGATGCGGTCCGGCTCATGGAGGCCAAGGCCCGCGCCAGCGGCATCGCGCTGGACGTCGATATCGACGACAACACGCCCGACGCGGTCCTGGGCGACCCGGTGCGGCTGCGCCAGGTCGTGCTCAACCTGGTCGGCAACGCGGTCAAGTTCACCGCCGAGGGGGGCGTCCGCGTCTTCCTGACCGCCCAGGCGAAGGCAGGCCGGAGGGTCACCTTGCGGCTGGACGTCGAGGACACCGGCGTCGGCATCCCGGCGGAGACGATCGAGCAGCTCTTTCAGCCGTTCACCCAGGCGGACGTCACCACCACCCGCCGCTTCGGCGGCACTGGCCTCGGCCTGACGATCTCCCGCCAGCTGGTGGAGCTGATGGGCGGGCGCATCGAGGTCAGCTCGAAGGTGGGCGAAGGAAGTACCTTCACCGTGATCCTGCCGGTCGACCGCTGCGACAGCCCGACCGTCAGCTCGTTCGAGGAGGCGACGCTGACCCTCACCAGCCGTGGCGAGCCGCTGCGGGTGCTGGTCGTCGAGGACAACCTGGTCAACCAGCGCGTCGTCGCCCTGATGCTGGAGCGGCTGGGCGCCGTCCCGGTCGTCGCCAACAACGGCGTCGAAGCCGTCGAGGCGTGCGCGCGCGGGGCGTTCGATCTGGTGCTCATGGACCACCAGATGCCCGTCATGGACGGCCTCGAGGCGGCCAGAGCGATCCGGGCCTCCGGCAACGAGGTGCCCATCGTCGCACTCACTGCGGACGCGATGCCTTCGGACGCCCGCCTGGCCATGGCTGCTGGCATGGACGACCACATCGCCAAGCCCGTTCGGGGCCACGTGCTGTCCAAGCTGCTCCTGCGCGTCGGCCGGATGCGCAGCGCGTCCTAGATCACGGCCCCGTCGAGCACGGGCGAGAGCTCGCCGGCCGCGCGGGTGACCGCATCCACGATGATCCCGTCGCCCACGGCACGATCGAGCGCGGCAATGGCGTCGCTGGGCAGGGGTCCCGCCTCGGAGAGCACCCGGCCCACCGCGTCGAGCGCCGCCCGCGTACCCACGCCGAGGGTGATGCTTGCGTCCTCGTCGAGCCGGTGCTGCAGGGCGACGGCGGCGGTGAGCAGCTCGATGGCGACCACCTTGCGGGTGTTGCTCACCACCTCGCGGGCCCGGCGGGCGGCGGTGGTCGACATGGCGACCACGTCCTCCTGGTCTTCGCAGGTCGGGATGCTGTCCGCCGTGGCCGGCCAGGCGACCGCCCGGTTGGCGGCGACCAGCGAGGCGGCCGTGGTCTGCGGCACCATCATGCCCAGATCGGGACGGTCCGAGCGGACCAGCAGCGCGGGCAGGCGGGCGGACAAGGAGCCCGTCGTCAGGCGGTAGATCCGCCGCTCCGAGAGGGTCGCGAGCTCGCACACGGCGAGCTTGAGGTGGTCTGCGGCCATGCCCACGGGCTCGCCGTGGAACAGGCCCGCCGAGTACGCCTTGTTGGGGTGGTCGGCGTCGAGCAGGATCAGCGGGTTGTCGGTGGCCGCGTTGAGCTCGACATGGACCTGATCGGCGGCGAAGCGCACCCCGTCGCGGACCGCGCCCACCACCTGGGGCGTGCAGCGGATGGAGTAGGCGTCCTGGACCTTGTCGGGCAGGGAGTCGACCAGCGTGCTGCCGGCGAGGAGCTGGCGCAGGTCCGCCGCGCAGTCGACCGCCCCCCGGTAGGGCCGCAGTGCGTGCACGCCCGGGTGCAGGGCGCGGGTGACGCCGCGGATGGCCTCCCAGGACATGGCGGCGGCGATCTCGGCGGTGTGCACCAGCTGGGCAGCATCCCAGCACGCCAGGGCGGCGAGCGCGGTGGTCAGCTGGGCGCCGTTGGTGATCGCCAGGCCCTCCTTGGGACCGGGCACCAGCCGAGCTAGGCCGACCCGCTCCATGGCTACCGAGCCGGGCAGCCGCTCCCCGTGCAGGGTGGCCCAGCCGCTGGCCGCGACGTCCTCACCCTCGGGACCGCGGAAGATCACCAGGGCGAGGTGCGAGAGTGGAGCCAGATCGCCCGAAGATCCGCAGGAGCCCTGACTGGGCACCTCGGGCGTCACCCCGTGCTCGAGCATGGCGCAGAGGATCTCGACCAGCTCCGGGCGGCAGCCGCTGGCCCCCTTGGCGAGCGCGTTGGCCCGCAGGAGCATCATCGCCCGAACGACCTCCCCCGGCATCGGATCGCCGACGCCTGCCGCGTGGCTGCGGATGAGGTTCCACGACAGCTGCTCGCTGCGGGCGGTCGGGATGCGGATCCGCGCCAGGCTGCCGTAGCCGGTGTTGACGCCGTAGACCGCGAGGGGCTCGCCGGCGTCGTCGGTCAGCTCTCCCCGGGCGGCGGAGCGCACCCAGGCGCAGCTCTCCGCCATCTTCGCGCGCGCCTCGGCGGTCAGGGCGCAGGTCGCTCCCGCACGGGCGACGGAGGCGACGGAGGCGAGCCCGAGTTGGTGGCCATCGATGGGAACTGGCGTGTGCATGGCCGGCTTGCCTAACGCCACCGGACGCGCCCGCGCGTGCAGGTCCGGTCAGGTTCCGCAGCCGTGCGCTCCCCGACCCGATAGAGCGCAGCCATGCGGATCATCGTTCCCCTGCTCGCCCTCGTCGCCGCCTGCACCGGCTCCTCCACGACCGCGCCTCCCCCCCAGGAGCTGCCGGTCGACCACCCGGACGTCGTGATCATCACCCTCGACACGACCCGGGCGGACCGCCTCGGCTTCTACGGCGACCCCCTCGCCCGCACGCCCCACCTCGACGCCCTCGCCGAGCAGAGCGTGGTCTTCCGCGAGGCCACCACCCCGGTCCCCCTGACCCTGCCCGCCCACACCTCGCTCTTCTCGGGCTGGTACCCGGCACGCCACGGCCTGCGCGACAACGGCGGCTTCTCGGTCGACGCGAAGGTCCCCCTGCTCGCCGAGCGCCTGAAGGCGGAAGGCTACGAGACCGGGGCCTTCGTCGCTGCCTACGTCCTGGACAGCGCCTGGGGCCTGGATCGGGGCTTCGACCGGTACTTCGACGACTTCCACCCCGAGGACGTGCGCCGCGCCTCCCGCTTCGGCGCGGTGGAGCGGCCGGCTCGCGAGGTCGTCCGCGAGGCCCTGGCGTGGTGGGAGGACCCGGCCCGCGGCGAGGCGCCCAGGCTGATGTGGGTGCACCTGTTCGACGCCCACACTCCCTACGAGCCGCCGGCCGACTGGAAGGGCGACCCCTACCGCGGCGAGATCTTCGAGATGGACCGCGCCCTGCGCCCCCTGCTGCAGAGCCTGCCCGAGGATGCGCTGGTCGTCATCGCAGGCGATCACGGCGAGAACCTGTGGGACGGCGGCGAGCTGGAGCACGGCATCGTGCTGACCCGGTCCACGACCCGGGTGCCGCTGCTCATCCGGCCCCCCGGCGGCGTCGAGGGCAAGGACGCGCCGACGCCGCGCACCCTGCCCGAGCGCCCCGGCGACTGGACCCCGGTCGACGGCCTGTCCGTCGAGGGCCTCGACCTGGCCGTGGTGCCCGATGCGCCCGTCGCCGCGCGGGTCGTACAGACGCCGGTGAGCCTGGTCGACGTGGTGCCGACCGTGCTCGATCTGCTGGACCTGACCTCGGACACGACCTTCGACGGGCGCTCCCTCGCCCCCGTGCTCGCCGGGGAAGAACTGGCCGACAAGCCCGTCTACAGCGAGACCGTGGCCCCGTGGACCCACTATGGCTGGTCGCCCCAGCACGTCGCCCGCGATGGCTCGCGCCTGGCCCTGCGCGACGCCGGTGATGCCGTCTACGACCCGATCGCCGACCCCTGGTGGCAGACCCCCCTGGACGAGCCCGTGCCCGACCCGCTCGCCGCCATGCTCAAGGCAGAGAGCGTCGGCTGGGAGCACCCCGGAGGCTCGATCGACCCGGCGACCGCGAAGGCGCTGGACGTGCTCGGCTACGCGACCGCGAAGGTCGAGGCGCCCACGGAGGATCGGCCCAGCGCACGCACGCGGATCGACCGCATGAACCGGCTGCTGCTGGCCCAGGGCCGCATGGCGTCCGATCCCGAGGGCGCGCTGGCCGAGTTCGAGGCACTCACGAAGTCGGACCCGGACCTGGTGGACGCCTGGTTCTCCCTGGGCACGATGCGCTGGGGCAAGGGCGACGGCGAGGGTGCCGTGGCCGCGCTGAAGCAGGTTGTCGAGCGCGCCCCGGACCACCCGCTGGCGTGGAACAACCTCATCGTGGTGTTCCGCGAGACCGGCCGCGCCGACGAGGCTCTGCAGACCGCCCGCGACCTCGCGGCCTCCCACCCCAAGGACACCCGCTGGCACCGCCACATCGTGGACCTGCTGGGTCGCAGGGAGGCGCCGCTCGAGGTGATCGCGGCGTCCGAGGCCGGGATCGAGCAGGTCGGCGAGGATCCGTTCCTGCTGTACATGCTGGGCCTGGCGCGCCTGCAGACGGGCGATCCACCCGGCGCCATCGAGGCGCTGGAGCGCAGCAAGGCCGCCGGTACCGAGGCTCCCGACGTCTCCCTGTGGATCGGCCAGGCGCACTCCAAGCTCGGACACATCGACGAGGCCGTCGCCGCGTGGAAGGCCCAGTCCAACCGCACCCCCAACGACCCGCGCGCCCTGGTCGCAGCCGCCCTGCTGCTGGTCGAGCACGAGCGCTGCCCGGAGGCCCTGCCCCTGCTGATGACCGCGACCCAGCGCGGCGTCCGGGATCAGAGGATCAAGGCCGCATTCGAGGCGTGCGGAGGCTAGCGCTCACCGCGGCGCGAGCTCCAGCACCCACTTCAGGCTGGTGCCGCCCAGCACCTTGCCGCTGAAGTCTTCGGCCTCGCGCACGATGTCGAAGCCACCCCAGTCGAGCAGGGCCCGCAGCTCCTGGGGGTAGAACATGCGCAGGTCCAGGGCGACGGTGCGCTCATGGCCGGTGTGGTCACGGTAGATGTAGCGGACGTGGTGGGTCTGGGTCATCGGGTCGTACCAGCCCGACTCCCACGAGCGCAGCGGCCCGCCCGTGCTGGGGTCGATGAAGTCCCGCGGCTCGTAGCGCACGTTCGGATCCCGCGCGTAGAGGCTGGGATCGGGCAGGTAGAGGTCCAGCAGGAAGCGCCCCTTCGGCCGCAGTCGGGTGCGCACGCCGTCCAGCAAGGCGAGCACGTCCCGGTGGCTGCGGCAGTGGTGGATCGCGTTGAACGGCAGGAAGATCCTGTCGTAGACGCCGCGGACCTCCAGCGCGGTGAAGTCCCCCTCCGACCAGCGGATCCGACGGGCGACCTCCGGGTCCTCGGCGCGCACCTTGCGGGCCAGATCGGCGAGCATGCCGGGTGCCCGGTCGACGCCGTGCACGTGCACCCCAGCCCGGGCCAGGGGCAGGGTGATCCGCCCGTTCCCGCAGCCGAGCTCGAGCACCGGGCCGTCGCCCGCCAGCGCCTGCTCGACGTAGTAGACGACATCATCGTCCTGGTGTGCATACTCCAGGTCGTACAGCGACGGGTCCTGGTACAGATCGTGCTCGGCCATGCCGCTCGTTACCCTGCTGCCTTCGTCCGCGCCCCGAGTGCCCATGACCTTCCGTCCCGCCGCGACCCTGTTCACCCTCGCCCTCGCCGGGTGCACCGGGTCCCTCTCCAGCGCGCCGTCCTCCGTCCCCACCGAGGCAACCGACGCGCCCGAGCCAGCCGGCCCGGTCCTCCACTCACCCAGCTCGCCCGCACAGCTGGCCGCCCTGCCCTGGCGCTCCGCATGGCCCGCCGGCGAGGGCGTGGTCGCGGACACGGATGCTGCCGGCCGTCTGCTCACCCCCGAGGAGAGCGTCGCGGTGAGTCCCGGGGCCCAGTGCGGCAGCCTCCACCACTTCCCTGCACAGGGCAAGCTGTGGGTGCCCGCTGGGGATCCGATCGCCTACGAGAAGGCGCCCGCGGTCAGCGCGGCCCTGGTCGAGCGCTCGGCGTGGCGCCTGGCCGAGGTCGGCCCGGAGTCAAAGGCCGTCCTTCCCGGCGTTCAAGCCCCTGATCCCGCCATCCACCTGGGCGTGCGGGTGCGCTCCGTGCGCAAGGTCCGCCGCCAGGGCCCGCCCTACCAGCTGGTCCTCGGCGAGCGCAACGATCAGGTCCTCATCGCCCTCACGGACACGGACGCCAGCACCCGCCTCGACGGGCTGGCGCTGCAACGCAGCGGTCGCGACCCGGTGCTGCTGGGCATCGTCCCGGCCCACGACCTGGACGGTGACGACCACCCCGAGGTGGTCGTCTACGGCGACGGCGAGCAGGGAAGCCTGCGCGCCGTGATCAGCATCGACCTGCTCCGCGGCACCCTGGAGCTGCGCTCGTTCGAGGAGCACGACCCGGTGCGCTGCGACTAGAAACGCCGAAGGCGGATCGAGTGGGAGCAGGTGTCCTTCGCGTGGTTTGGCGCAGCGTCCGACGTCGGAGGCGCCGATC
>MDTC01142621.1_pt1 | contig 10380 bp, 2 predicted proteins | sample 811181 | NCBI WGS metagenome assembly MDTC01 (sample SAMN05326644, study PRJNA326480) | marine metagenome | isolation source: seawater | place: Pacific Ocean: North | collected 2011
AGGACAATCCTATTCCCGAGCAGTTTGAGGATTCTTCCTACGGACTCATGCAGGGAGGAGGCCTGACGCCCACCATGTTCATCAGCCCGACGCAACAGGCCAGAGTTCTTATTCCCTCCGATGACTCCCTCGGTGGAGGTTGGACCGTGCAGGAATTCGATGATTCTGGATGGCAATCGGCCCAAATGGGAATCGGCTACGACGAGAACGACACCTACTCTCAGGAGTTTGGAGCAACCGGTGATCTCGGCAATGATTTTAACGGGGTGAACACCTCGGTCTTTATTCGTATTCCCTTTGAGATTAGCGATCCGTCAACAATCACCAGCCTCACTCTGAGGATGAAATACGATGATGGGTTTGTTGCCTATCTCAACGACACCCTGGTTGCGGATGCGAACGCACCCGGTGGATTAACCTGGAACTCTGAGGCAACTGGTAATCACTCAGATGGCGAAGCAGTCACTTTCCTGGACTGGGACATCACTTCGTTTGCGAACCAATTAACTGCCGGCATGAACGTGCTCGCCATTCATGGGCTGAATGATGGGATCACCAGTTCGGACATGCTGATCACCGCGGAGCTTCGCGGCACAAGAATTATTGACCCCTCGCTCGGAGGGCCTGGTTACCTTGCCACGCCCTCGCCTCGCACCTTCAACGGCGATACCTTTGAAGGATTCGTCGGGGATACTTCCTTTAATATCGATCGTGGCTTTTTTGAGGAGCCCTTTGATCTTGAAGTCACGTCCTCCACGGAGGGTGCGGAGATTCGCTATACACTGGATGGGAGTCCTCCAAGCCCCACAAGGGGAATGGTATATACCGGGCCCATTCCGATAACTGGAACAACGGTGGTGCGCGCCATGGCGCACCTTGCCGGATTGAGGCCTACTAATGTCGACACCCAGACCTACCTCTTTCCTGAGGACGTGGTTAATCAGTCTCGTATGCGTAGCTCCGTGACCCGGTCAGCGACTCTGGGCCCTCAGATGGTCGACTCCCTCAAGGCGGTGCCGACGGTCTCAATCGTCACGGACAATCCCGGTCCGTTCCAGAATGAGGGAGGCAGTAATATCCGCAGTGAATCACCGACGTCAGTGGAGATGATTTTCCCCGACGGCAGAGCCGGGTTTCAGGAAAATGCCGGGTTAAAGCATTTTGGAGGTTATTATACCAATTTTCGGAAGAAGAGTTTCCGTATCGGGTTTCGCTCACAATATGGTGCGACTAAGGTCAGATATCCCATTTTCGACGGCTTCGAGTACAGGCACTACCCGCCGACAGACCGATTTGATATTATGGACCTTCGAAGCGGCTCTCATGATATGCGCTCTCGCGGGGCCTACATGTCTAACCGGTTCACTGACGACTCCATGTTGGATATGGGTAACCTGGCTCCCCACGGGCGCTTTGTGCACGTCTACCTCAATGGTAGTTACTGGGGGCAATACCACCTGCGTGAGCGCTGGAATGCCGACATGGCTTCAAGCTATCTCGGAGGGCCTAAGGCGGACTATGACGCGGTCAATCTTAATGACGGATTCCGCAATGATGAAAAAGTCTACGATGGTGACGGCGTCTTCTGGAATGAGGCCAAGGTCCTGGCATCAGGATCCAACCCATGGGCTAGTAACGATAGCAATATTGATGTCGCGAATCTCATCGACTTCATGCTGCTGTGGGTAAGCGGAGACTCAGAGAGCGAAGTGAGGCTTCTCGGTTCCAAGACGCAGGGGCAGCCCTTCCGGTTCCAGATGAAGGACGCCGATGGCTACCTGCGCAGTACAAATCGCTCAGTGACGAGTTCTGGGCCTCTTGATTTGATGTCCCGGCTACGCAACGGCAACACGGACTTTGCCATGCTGGTCGCTGACCGCATTCATATGCATTTCTTCAACGAAGGGGCGCTGACGCCGTCCCAAAACATCGAGCGCCTGCAAAAGCGTGTCGATGAAGCCCGGCCGGGATTCATCGCGGAGTCCGCACGGTGGGGAGATCAATTTCGGGAATATCAGGACTGGCTCAACTATCAGGAGAACCTGGTCAACAATCACTTCAGGGGGCTCACCAGTACGATGATAGGGCGATTCAGGGCCAGTGGCATGTATCCGGACACCATTGCACCCGTCTTCAGTCAGCATGGAGGCTCAGTTCTGGCGACCACCCCTCTGACGATTTCAACCGATGTTGATACCATCTACTACACCCTTGATGGAAGTGACCCCCGTTTGCCCGGGGGTGTTCCAAATCCTACTGCGACGCTTGCTACCTTCGGTGGTGGGAACCAAGCTGATCCTCCACAAACTTTTATTACTACTGGGCATCTTTGGAAATACCTCGATGACGGAAGCGATCAGGGTGCCAGCTGGAGAGTGCGCGCATTCGAGGATTCGTCTTGGGAAGAAGGGCCGTCCGAACTTGGGTATGGATCAGATGGTGAGGGAGCTGGAACGACGCTCTCGTTTGGTCCCGACAGTAGCAGCAAGTATGCTACCACCTACTTCCGAACTGCGGTCGATGTCCCTGAACCGTCCCGGTTTCTCCGGTTTACACTTCGTTTGAAATATGACGATGCCGCGGCGGTCTACCTGAACGGTTCTGATATTATCCGTACTCCAAATCTTCCCGCTGGCGCATCCTACGACCAGTATGCCGGTAGCACTACCAGCAGCGAGGACGCCTGGTCCGATTATACTATTCCAACATCTGCCTTCCGGGCGGGGGTCAACCAGCTTGCGGTTGAGGTCCATCAGGGAAGCGGGACCAGCTCCGACATGCGCATGGATCTCGTTCTGCGGGGTGAGACTACGGTCGGGGGTGGGGGAGGAGGAGATAACATTTCAGACCCTCTCTTCTTGAGTGAGCCAGCGAGGCTTCGAGCGCGCGCCTACGATAATAACACGGGAGAATGGAGTGCACTGAACGAGGCACTTTTCACTCTGGATACTGAACCTGCAGGGTCTGGAAATCTCGTTATTACAGAAATTCATTATCATCCTGCGGATCCTGCCACGCCGGCAGAATCGGTGGTAAGTAACGACCGGGACGATTATGAGTTTCTTGAGCTGCTCAATATCGGGCCACGAGCAATCGATCTCACCGGCGTGCGCTTTAGCGCAGGCATCAACTTCTCTTTTCCTGACAACACGGTTCTGTCCCCTGGGGAGCGCGTGGTTCTTTTGCGGGATAAGGTTGCATACGAGGCGCGCTACGGTGCGCTTCCCTCTGCCCAGTGGTTTGAATATACCGGGCGCCTCAGCAACGATGGGGAATTACTCATCCTTCTGGGTGCAGATTCTGATTCTATCCGCAGATTTAGTTATAACGACCAGATACCTTGGGCGACTTTAGCTGATGGTAATGGTCCTAGCCTTGTGCTCGTCAACCCCATCGGCAATCCTGAACCCGGACTTCCCTCCAGCTGGGCTGCCAGCCGCAATCCAGGTGGCTCACCCGGAACATTAGAGGCCGCCGGGGCCGACTACGCGACCTGGGCTGCTGTCTACGATCTGCCGGGTGGCCCGGGCGGTGACGATGACCGCGACGGGATAAGTAACTTCCTCGAGTTTCTCTACGGGTCTCGACCGAATCTTGCTTCGGACTCTCCAGGACCCCGGGTCGGTATCGAGAACTTGGAAGTTGATGGTGTGATTAATAACTATCTCGTTCTAACCTACCAACGGAACCTCAACGCCTTGGGTGGTCTCACTGTTGAAATATCCAGTGACCTCGTAACCTGGTCCTCCGACCCGGATCTCACTGAACTGATTAGCCAAGTCGATAATGGCGATGGCACCGCTACCGTGGCTCTGCGCCTTGCCGCTCCTGTCGGCCTCAGTGGAGAACCTTATTTCGCGCGTTTGCGGGGGGACTGATCTACGGGGCCCTAGACTTTCCAGCCCTCGCGGAATTCGGAGTGAATGAACTCCTCGGCTTTCCCGTTGCCCCCTGGCTTGAAGGCCTTGGAGTCCCAGTCGAATCCACCTCCGGAGCGCCAGGCAGCGTTGGCCAGCAGGACTCCCTCAGCCAGTGGACCGCTGTAGTCAACAAAATCGCATGTCGCGCGCCGGCCACCCTTGGCGGCCCTGATCCACTCCTGATGGAAGCCCGGGGAGGGTGCGATCGACTCGGCCGGCACAACCGGATCCGATCCGTCAAACATTTTGGCGGTGTATCCCCCGAAATCGGCTGAAATCGTTCCTTTTTCGCCAACGAAAAGGACCATCTTTTGTTCAGCTCTATATTTGTTGAATACCTCCTTGCGGGGTCCGCCATGCCACCAGTGGACGGAAAGCGCAGGTCGCTTGCCATCGCCGGAAGCTGCAAAATCAAGCCGAGTCTGCATTCTCTTGGGCGTCCGTTGGGAATCAATTTCTGAAGCTTTTGGAGCAAGATCCAAGTCCACTCGTTTCGCATGGCTCAGGCCAAGTGCCCAGTAGGGAATGTCGAGGGTGTGGCACCCCCAGTTGCCTGTCTCACCCGTTCCGAAGTCCCACCAGAATCTCCAGTTGTAGGGGCAGTAGGCTGGGCTGTAGGGCCTGTCTTTGGCCGGCCCCAGCCAGAGATCCCAGTCCAAATGCTTGGGCACGGGAGGAAAGTCCCCCGGTAGCGCAGGCATCCCCCGGCTCCCGCCTTGGAAGGCATAGACTTCTTTAATCGTTCCAATCATGCCGCTTCGTACAGCTTCCACTGTCCGACGCATTCCACCGTTGGCGTGCCGCTGGTTTCCGAGTTGGGTGGCTACCTTCATCTCCTTGGCGATCCGGGTGAGCTCCCGGCACTCCCAGGCAGAGTGTGCGAGGGGCTTTTCGCAGTAGACATGCTTACCCATCAGCATGGCTTGTCGTGCAGGATGAAAGTGCGTGTGATCCGGAGTGCTGACTACCACCGCATCGATGGACTTGTCCATCTCATCGAGCATTTTGCGGAAATCACGATACTGCCTCGCCTTTGCAAAGCGGGTCCAATTCTTGCCTGCCCGCTTCTCATCCACATCACACACCGCCACAATATTCTCTCCCGCAACCTTCCCAAGGTTTCCTCCTCCCTGCCCTCCGATCCCGATGCATGCAATGTTGAGCTTGTCGTTCGGGGAGGCGGCACGAACCCGGGGAGACGTTCCGGCCCAGTATCCAGCCCCGAGGGCGGCGGTGGCAGTAAGGAAGTGACGGCGATCTGGCTGGGACATGATGTTTTTCTACCCTAGTCTACGTCGGGATGTAAATCCCCCAAAGGAACCCCTCCGAAATTCTTCTCCCACCCGCGTCACAGTGGCAGGACGGTGCCATTGGAAGGGAGGCTGTTTTTGTAGAGACTTGATGGAGTCAGTGAAGCTTTATCCTGATGAGCCGATATTGAGGGCCCTTGCCTGGCGGGTCAGATCCTGCCGATAATCACCAAGTCACCGGGGTGGTAGAAAGAAATATTGTGGATTTGCTCGCCGTCGATTTCTCGGAAGAGCCTTACGACTGCAAGACCGGCATCAATCAGACTTTGGAACCGTGCGTCCAAGGCACCACAACACGGCGTTGCGGAAGAGCCGTTGGACGTTGGGATCCTCAAAACTCTTCCGGGCAGCTATGGTGGTCACGAGGGCGCGGCGGTTTGGTATGCTGTCGATTGTCCAGACCAGGGGGTGGGGACTGCCGCTGAGGCGTCCCTGGTCTTGAGCAGAGAGGACCATGACGTGGTTGTGCCCGCCCACTTTTGTGAAGGTAGCGCGTTGGCGACCTCTGAGACCCTGCCCGACCATGAGAGGAGTGCACTGGATCCCAAGTGGGTTGACTGCGTAGTGAAAGTCTGGGGTCCAGAATCGAGGCTCAAGGCCTGTCATGACGGGATGCTTCGAGGCCATGACATAATTGACCTGACTGGAATCGTGGCCGTGGTGGCCGCGATAGGGGGTTCCAAAATGACGGGCCGGGAACGCCCGGTTCTCGTTCACGAGATCGGACCCCTTGGGGAAATCGAAGAGGTGCGTAGTAGTTCGGACCGCGATGAAGGGTTTCTGGCTGAGATATTGATCGAGCAATTTGTATTGGGACTCTTGGAGGTTCACAAAACGAAGGGAGAGAATCAAAAGGTCAGCCCCGGGAAGGTGCTTGGAGAGATCCGGGAATTGGTGTGGATTTACGCCGCGGTTTAGTTGGAGATGAGTGACCTTGAGTTGGTGCTCTTGTTCCAGCTTCTTTCCGAGCTCGCTCAGGGACGTGCGCGTCCCGTATTCGGGCTCGCCGGTGAGGATGAGTACTTGGGTGTTAGCCTTGTTGGAAGACAACGAGGTCCTGGCTTCATCGACAATAATGGTTCCGCGCATAATGCGCCAGTGGCCGGGCACAGTGCAGAGAAAAGGATAAGAGCCGGGTTTGCTGGGAGTGAGGAAACGGAGGGCCACCTCCTGATAGGGATTTGCCATCGGAGTGGCATGGAGAACTTCAGGAAGATCGGGAATCCAATCACGGTCGATGGATTCGGGATCTGCGAGGATCTTGTCCACTGCACTTCCGACCTTTTCCAGCGATCCAGGAGCGCATAGGACGAGGTTGTGCTGGATGACATCGGGATTATCCAAGCGGAGCTCAACCGGGGTATTCGCCGGGAGTCGGATGGAGGTTTTATTAAAACGGAGCTGATCGGGGACAGTGGATATCTCCACTGGTAGTAATTGCAGGGAGCGAATCTTGTCGAGAGCATCAGAAGCCTCACGAAGGGTGGCGATGGCGGTAAGGAGCTTGGAGGCGAGCTTGAAGGAAAGAGATCCACGTTTCTCCACGGGGGTTGCCTCTAGGGTAGAAAGATGAGTGTGAAGCAGGGCCGCGCTCTCTTGGGGAGGCCAGCCCTCCTTGGGTCGTGCCAGGGCGGCTTCGGCTGCGGCCGCGGCAAGATTCGGATTCTGGAGGTGTTTGGCGAGGATGGTGAAGATCTTAACGTCGTGTTCAGGAATGTGGCCGAGGCAGAAGAGGGCGGCTTCCTGCATGGTCCGAGAGGAGGAGAGGGCTTTTCGGGCTGGGTCGAGATAGGATTTTTTGAGCTCGATGGAATTGATCCGGGAGATGGATCGGAGGGCGTCGGGATCGAGAGGGAAAGAAGGAAAATGACCGGATCGAAGCTGCGCTGCGAAAGCAGCTTGGCGGAGGGTAGAGTTGCTTGATTTCAACAAGGAATTGAAAACGACCGGGGAGGAGACTTTCGTGGAGTCGAGAATCGCAAGCCAATCCTGAAGAGAGGGGCGCTCTTCTCGTTCAAGCTGTTCGATGATCTCAACCAACACCTTCTCCTTCGTTCTGGAGCGCTCCCTGGCGAGGTGATGAAGGGCCTTGAGCCGAAGCTCGGAACCCAGGTTGGGGCGGCGGATAAGAGTCTTCAGGACACGTTCGCTGAGTGGAAGGGTGGCGAGTTTTGATGGGGGGATGGCCATAGGGTGATTTTCCAGTGCTGGTCCGAGGGCCTTGCGAGCATTGGCGATGGCGAATTTGAGGTAGTTATCCTGAGGGTAATCGCTTGCCTGTTCGATGACCCTGACTGCGATGGCGGGATCCGCCCAGGTGGAAGAGACGACGGTTTCGAGACGAACCTTGGCATGCGTGTCGTTCGCGAGACGCAGGAAGTGGCTATCGGCACCGGGAAGATCTTCAGACCAATGCCGCAGAAGATGTGCGGCGGCCGCGCGGCTGTGATAGTCACGGTGAGTGGAGACTTTCTGGAAGAGCTCCGCATTGATCCAACCTCTCTGCTGATGGAGCCAAAGTGCTTCAGCGAGGTGGTGAGCATGGTTGTCCTCGGACGGATCGAGCGAGGTTAGCCATTTTTTAAGAGCGGGCCGGAGGGTTTCGTCGGGTAGATTCCAAAGCGCGCGGCGAGCGCGGTAACGGTTGCGATCTTCATAGGCTTTGAGCAGGTCGAGAAGCTCTTCTGCAGAGGCGTCCACGATCTTGGCAGGGGTGTCCAGCGGACGATCTTTCCAGGTAATCCGCCAGATACGTCCTTTGCTTGAGTCCCTCCGTTCGTCGCGGAGGGAATACTGCATGTGGCCGAGCACGGGGTTATACCAGTCGGCGACGTAGAGCGCACCATCGGGGCCGAGTTCAAGGTCCACTGGGATACACGCTTTGTTGCGCGCTTCGAAGACCTGGCCGAGGCGTTTGTGGTTGTAGGTTGTTCCGTTCTCTTCCCAATCATGAAGAAGAACACCCTGAAAGTTCTTATACTGGTTCGAGAAGACTTTGCCTTGAAACCTATCGGGCCAGTGCCTGCTTGAGATGAACTCCTGACCACAGTTGCGGGTGTCCCGATTGCCGTAACTGGCATTGGCGACGTTGCCCGACTCGGGCTGGTTAATTAGAGAGGCGTTGTTGTGACGAGCGACATAGAGATGTTCTCCCCAGCGGTTGATGGCGTAGCCCCAGGGATTTCCTCCGGGTGGGAGCCGGGAAACGATCTCCAAGCGATGGGTTCGCGGGTCGAAGCGGTAGATGGCATTGTCCTTACTGCGGCGTGGCCCGTAGATCGTTTCTACCTGGGTGTGATGAAACACGCTCTCCTGCATGTAGAGCCCTCCGCCGGGGCCCCAGACGAAGTTGTGGATGGCGTGGTGGCAATCTTCGCTCCCAAAGCCGTGCAGGAGGATGGTCTCCTGATCGGCCTTGCTGTCACCATCGGTGTCTGCAAGAAAGACAAGATTTGGCTCCTGAGAAAGGTAGATTCCGTCCCTGCCGAACTCGAAGCCAAGTGGAAGGTAGAGGTTCTCGGCAAAGACGGTGCGTTTGTCGGCTTTTCCATCCTGATCTGTATCTTCGAGGATCAGGATCTGATCGTTGGTCTTGACGCCGGGAAGAGCGTGTGGATAGGAGGGCATGGTGGCGACCCAGAGACGTCCTGCGGCATCAAAGTTGAGAGCGACCGGGTTACGGAGCTCGGGAAATTCCTGCTCTGAGGCGAAGAGTTCAACCTCAAATCCCTCCGCGATTTCGAACTGGGCCTGTTCCTCCATGGGAGTGAGCGCAGGGGAGGTGCCTCCTCTTGTTCCGGGGAGAGTAAGAGGGATCTCGACGGTGGAGGAATCATCGATCTTGGGTGAAAGGTTTTCGCCGCGGGCGGCACTCCAGATCCGTTGATCCCGAAGGCTGGACATCTGAAGAAGCTTTTTGCGCTCCAGAGGAAAGTTGACCGTGCCGTAAGGGTTTTTGCGATCGCCGTGAATATAGAAGCTATTGACGGTGCGGTACCAGTCAAAGAAGGTGTCATTCTTTTCTAGGACCTCGGTCCGGATGGCCTCCAGAGAAGCGTCATCAGGTAGAGCTGCGAAGAGCTTTTGAGGGAGAATTGCAGGAGCCAATTTCAGGTAGCCCCCTGCAGTGAGATGCACGCCATTAATCGTGCAGGCTGCTTCTTTCTCTTGTTGATACAAACTTTGAGAGGCGGAGTAGAGATCTACGCAGGGAACTCCAAGTGAGCCTGCCACGCGATGCATCGTGTCCGTGTAGAGGGAAAGCAGGCGGTTTCGTGCAGGGGTATCAGGGACGATAGAACCCTCGCAGGCGAGGGGTGAGTAGAGGATGATTTTGGGGGGCGAATCCCCATTGTAATTGTTACTCCTGAGCTCCTTGAGGAAGCTTGCGAGGTCGGTTCCGAATCGGGCAACTCCTTCCTCTCCTCTGTAATCCCAGGTTTCGTTGAAGCCATAGCAGGCCAGGATGACGTCGACTTTTAATTCAGAAAGATAATGATGGAGGTCGCCGAAATCTTTGGGCCGCGGGCGCAAACTAATAGTGTCAGCTGACCATGCGAGGTTGCGAACGACAAGATTGTGCTCCGGGTAGCGCGCGTGTAGTTGGCTTTCGATCTCACCAAAGTATTGCATTCGCTCGGCGAAGGTATTGCCAATCCAGACGAGGTGATCACCCTTTTTGAGTTCAAGAGAGGCGGCCTCGGCGACGCTTGCCGATAATAAGGCCAGGAAAGCGGCTGCCAGAGTGGATCGATAAAGCATTGGAGAATTAAGTAATTACCAGAATGAATCCCTCTCACCAAACCACGAAGTATGGGATTTTCCCGGAGTGGGGGAGGCGATCAGGTCGATCTGAGAGAATCCAGCCTGCTACTATGGGTTTCGGTCAGGTTTCCTGCACCCTGCACCCCGCATTGGCAATGAGCCCACGAGCCTCTTTGCCCCGGTAAGGCTGACACATGGATATGTGGAAGTACCGTTGGTTCAGACCAGAGATTCTCTAGTATTCGCAGTCGAAGATAGTCTCGGCCCGTTGTAGCAATTGGTGAATACGGCCAGCTTGTCGCCGATCAGGCGTAATCGAGTGGCGACGGAGGTGCCAGCCCGCCATCGCAAGGGGAGTCCAGCGGAGGAAAAGTGGCAGGCTCTCG
>MDTC01158216.1_pt1 | contig 10379 bp, 9 predicted proteins | sample 811181 | NCBI WGS metagenome assembly MDTC01 (sample SAMN05326644, study PRJNA326480) | marine metagenome | isolation source: seawater | place: Pacific Ocean: North | collected 2011
AAAAGAAGAAGAAGAAGAAGAAGAAGGAGGAGGAGGAAGAGAGAGCGACGTCGAGAACGACGTTGCGAGCGTACGCCGCAGAAAACGCGCAGTTGCGAGAGGCACTGCGGAAAAGCGTAGCGAGAGCGCGGCGTTTAGAAACGGAATTGGAAGAGACGACCGAATCTTTATCGGCGTGCGAAGGGGCGTTGAAGGATGCTCGCGTGTCGCATCGAGCTTTGCAAAAGGATAGCCGAGAGAGTCACGCGAGAGATCGAGACGCGTTGAAGAGCTTGAGAAAAACGCTGGAAGAAAGAGAGAGGATCTCGAGAGGCGAGAGGGCGAGGTGCGGAAGAGCGCTGAGATACGCGATGGATTGTTTGAGAGCGCACGCGCCGTTGATGAAGGACGAAAGGAACGAAGGAGGGTCCGTTCTAGGGAGCGTGGTGGCGGAGTTGGCGAGATTAACGGAGATAGCGGTGAGTGCGGGAGATTTTGGATTCAGAGAGTACAGTGAACGGAACGATGGAGAAGATGTGCACATGCGAAAACATACCGCGTATAAAAATCTAAGAACAAGGGAAGAAACAGAAGACAAAGACGAAGCTGAGCGCGCTCATCAACGACACGTCGACGCGATGCGCGAAGCCAAAACGAAAATCACGCTACTCGAAGACGAACGAAAACATCTGTTGCAAACGTTAGAGGACGCGACGCATCCGATAATAGAGTACAACACCGCGAAAGAATCCATTTTTACTTCAACACCAACCAGTCGCGACGAGTTTCTCTTCGACCGGCACGCGATGGAAGCGAGCGCGACGAACGAAAAAGTAACCGCGAGAATCGAGAAGAATACGTTCGCGCTGCCGGGCGCAGACGCGCTCGCTCGAGATATAGACACGATAGACTCCGAGTTGAAAAAATTAGCCAGCGCCTTCGAGGATAAACGGGCGATGTAGATGTAGAAATAATAATAGTATTCTAAAGCTCGTCCGTCGGTGGTGACGACGATGGCGTTGACGACAAAAACTCGCGAACGTTTTCTCGTTCTCAACCCCTTACGAAAACACCACCAAAAGCTTCATTTCTCCGCCCCTTTAACAACACGTTGAACTTAACTTTTCCGCGGCGGGGATATTCTTTCGAGTAAAAAAGGCAGCATCGAAGAAGAAAGCGGCAAAAAGCGCGAATAACGATGAACGCCGCGTTACGAAGCGCCGCCAATCGGCGTCTTCTGACGCGCGCTCGTTCGAGCAGAAGTCATCGTGAGTTTACGGCCGGTTTTGGTTTAGTGTCGTCCGGCGTTGTTCTCGAACCATCGCCGCGTTTGTCTGCTCCTTCCTCTGCTGCCGCGTTTGCATCGACGTCGACGCGAGGACGAGCGTTACTCGCGGGATCACCCGCGTGCGATTGGGATGTGAACAACGGAAGAAGAAGAAGAAGAAGCGTCGAATCTTTACGACTAATGAAAGAAAACTTTGGTGACTTTGGTGGCACGAAAAGACCGTACTCGAAATCTCTCGGCACCGACGGCGGCTTGAAACCGGACCAAGTCGTAGTCCCGGAAAGCTACGTCGTGTTAGATCCATCGAAATTTTCAGTCAAACAGGGCGAAGAAGAAGAAAAAGTGAAAATAAGCGACAAGAACGTCTTTGCGGTCGTTTCGATCGGGTCGCACCAATACAAAGTGTCTCCGGATGATTTGTTCTTTGTCGAAAAGCTCCACGGCGCGAACGTAAACGACATTGTGCACCTACCTAGAGTGTTAATGCTTGGAAGCAAAACGAAAACAATTATTGGAAGACCGGTAGTGGAGAACGCGTATGTCAAGTGCTTAGTAGAAGAGGTTGTGAGAGGTGAGAAGATGATTATATTTAAGAAGAGAAGGAGGAAGAATTCGAGACGATGGAACGGAGCGAGGCAAACAATGACAAGTTTGAGAGTCTTGGACGTAGAAGGGATAGAAGAGTAAATTTAATGTATAGTAGTATATTAGTATCTGGTACGTAATCACATTTAAGTTCAGTTTCTGTCAGTTTCTTTTTTAGATGGCGAACTTTCTCTTCAGATCCATCGCAAAGTTCGAATCGCCAAACTCATGCGCGTGTTGCGACTGTTCAAACCATTGCGTCTTTTCAAAGCTCGTTCGTAACGGCACGAACATCTCCTTAATCCCTTTCGCCAACGGGTCTAACGTGCGTTTCATCGCGTGATTGACGTCTTCTAAACTTTTTATCCCGAGATACTTGCACGAGGTCAATACGATTGCGCCGGTGCCCCAAATGGCTAACGTCCCACCCCAAGCTAACGCTCTCCCCGGAGTTGGATCCGGTAACAACTTCACTTTGTTCTTCCCAATCATCACAAACGTTTCGTCACGCATGTGTTTGGCCGCTCGACTCTCAACTCCATTAAACCTCTCCGGCGACGATTCCATAAGTTCCATCGCTTTGTGCACGGAGAAAATAGACGCGCCTTCCGCTGCGGCCGTCGACCCGTTCCATTTGGACTTCCCAAGAGATACTCTCGACCCGAGCGTCGCGTGTCCTATGAAGACTGGATTCCCCGTGCACGCTCCAGAAATCGAATGGTTCTTGATAAAATCTCGATCGAGCTTCCTCGTTTTCATTTCTTCCTTCATCGAAAATTTTTTATCGAACACGCGTACCGAGTGTACCAACACTTGCGGCAAGGCACCCGAGGTAGACGAGGACGCAAAATTACTCGCACGTCTCATCGCCTCTTCGTACCTCCCCTCGCTTTTCAGCTTGGCGATGTACTCTGCTATTTCTCGCTCTTGCTCTTTTATGAAGTACTCGTTCTCGCGAGCGCGTTTCATGACGTTCAAAGCGTCCGACATGATGATGATGATCCTCGGGAAATTTTGGGGATAAATGAGAAAGAAAACTGACAAAGACGACGCGTCTGAACTCAACCGAACCGCGTACTTTAAACGACTTTACTTTCACGCTTCGAGGTATTAAATCGAACGCGAGAACGTGGTGCCGTCTTGACCAATAAATACGAGAGTATTGGTGGGGTGTGGGTGTATCGTGTGCGAATAGTGACGTAAAGGTCCACAGAGAGAATTCTGTTATCCAACTCAGCATCTCTTTTTTTCATTCACTCGTGTGAGAACAACACGAAAAAGTCAACACTCATTATTTTCTTACACGCGTCGCTCGCGCGCGTCCCAACTTTCTCTGCATCGACACTCTCTGTGTCTATTCTTAAATCTATTTCAACGATACAACAACACCTATTGGCTAGGTCTCGACGATGCGTCCGTGACGTATCGCGTGAAATCGACTGCTTCGTGGAGACGTCCTCTCAACTCGGCCAGAGTACGCGGAGGAGACGAAAGAGAGACGTCGGCTTTGACAACCTTTTTCGGTGGTTTCTGCCAGAGGACGACGTTATTTTCAGCATCTCTGCCAACAAAATCAAATCGAGCTATTTTCCTTCGTCCGCGTTCCATTGCGTCCCAACAAGACTTGACCCGAGGCGAGCGGTGCAAAATTTTCGCGTCTTCGAAAATGGATATGGCGTTTCGAGACGCGCAGGCGACAAAGTTGGACGGGTGGACCAACAGGTGGTCCCGGTCACAAAAATCAATAGACGACGTTCCATAGTCTCTGTTATCACTTACAGCTTGTTCTGGTATCAGTGCAAACTCAAACCATGCGGCAGTTACCTTCTCCTCTTCCTCTTCAAACAACGCATGGCCGATGTAACAGCCGCTCTGAAATCCGTCGCGGTGCCATCCAGTATTCGTCCCATTCATTGGACAGAAAATCTCGCATGTGCCATCGATTCTAAATAATTTCTCATTGTCATTGCTAAACTGTTTGAAAATGCACTCCGTAATGTACTTCTTCGCGCTCTCTGAAAGCGAAGAAGAAGAAGAAGAAGAAGAAGAAGAGCTCTCCTCTGAAATAAAAGTGGAGACGATCCGCGGTTCTCCGTCCTCTACGAACTTCGTTACGGCAAATTTGGTCGTCCCTACCTTCAAATCTATACTGTTTGCTCTCAAAGACTCATTGGAAATGACCGAAATCAACGCGGTCGATCCATCGTCGTTCGTTCGATTACGAAAGTAATGGACTTCAGTGGTTATGGAAGATTCTTCGTTTGTTTTTCCAGTTTGGTTTCTTCTCGAAACGAAGTGTTCGACGTCGGAACCGTACAAACTCGACTCCGCATACGTGAAAGAAGACGCCATCAATGTGGCTTCTCTTTTTGCTCTACCGTTTGGCGTTCATTGGTATTGGTTACGAGACGTACACATGTGAAAGGTGCGTCAGGAAATTGAGTTATTATTTTTTTACGAGTCGTACAACAACTATGTATTTTACTACTAATTTACACGCTTACCGAGAACTAGTGACCAGATTGATCTTCTATACGTGTGTTAATACTACAACTCTTCCCTGAACTTACTTTTGTGTCGTTCTCCTTCTCCTTGATTCTCTTCGTTTTTTTCTCTCAAAACATCTTGCACTGCTTCTTCCTCTAAAATCTCTTCATCGACGAGCGCATCGATGGCGTCACGCGCTGGCTTGATTTTCGCATTATCTGGCATTCCGAGCTCACGAAATTGTTCTTCAGATAACCACACGACGTTTTGATCTTCTCCGTCTTCTCCTTTCTCTCCTCCTCCTCCTTTACCTTTCCATTTATCTGTACCACGTTTTTCGAAAAAGTCAACGATATCTTGTGTCGATTCAAACACGTGCACATCTTCCATCTCAATGTTCAGATCTTCGTTCTTCTCCTTGGCAAGAATTTGGCGAATGCGCTCCTTCGCAACTTTTATTAACTCATCTTTTTCTTCCTGGGTTAACTCACTAACAGTTTGAGGCGTGTTGCTCAGGGAAAATTTTTTCTTCAACTCTCTCCTCTTAATGTGTGCTTCCGAGGATTCGTTTTTCTCCTCTTCCATCACTAACGTCACTTCCTCATGCTCTTCCTCGCTTATCTCGAAATACTGCTTCTTCAACGTTGGGTACCTGTCGTCCACGACGAAAAGACAAATCGGGTCACCAATGTAGTTCTTCGCCAACCATTTGTGTTTCGTAAACGTGCTCAACGTCGTGCTAGCCCCGGGCGCTAAATCCGCGTACTTTACCTCATTTCCGTCGAAATCCAACCAAGATAATTCGACGTGCGATTCCATCGAGTTATAAAACTCCGCGCGAACACTTTGCTTGCCTTGTCCTGATCTGAACGTCATGTATCCATATTTATTCGATTCTCGAATCTCCTCCATCGACGTTACTTTCTTCCCTCGATTCCTTTGATGATCTCTCGCATCTTCATCTCGAAACTGTTTATCGCTCTCGTCACCGGAACCAGCAGTCATAAACGTCATGTGATTGTACGTAGCCCTCTCTTGTTCGTTCATTTGTTCGACTATCAACGATTTCTTCATCGTCTCCAATATTTCGTTCACGGACATGCGAATCGCGTCGAGATCTTTCTTCTTCTTCTGCGACTCGAGCGTTTTGATTTTGGCAAATATCCCGGAATCCTCGAAAGCTTTCCCAATGCCTGTGCTCATATCCACGTTGAAAACAGCCACTCTACGACCACCCAAAATATCGTCCTCTTCCTCCTTGTCAATCAAAGACACTTCTTCGTCTTTCTCGGCGTCTCCGGTCGCCTTCTTCTTCCCCGCGCCAGCGTCCACAAACTCCAGCAACGTGAACTGCTTTCTCGCCTTCTCGTTCTCCTCATCTCCTTCCTCGCCTTCTCCATTACTGATCGGTTTCATCTTATTCTCTGCCCCGAACACGCTCAACGAATCGAACCCGTCTCGCGCTAATTTTTGGCAAAACTGTTCCTTCCTTCCAATCTCTTCCAATATTCTTTTTTTGCTAAACCCAACGTGTTTACCGTTCAAAATCGTAGCCGGATGGAGCATGATTGTCTCTTCCCCCGTTAACGGGTCTACGTAGACCGGTAATGACGGTAATCCGTCCGCGGTGTGCGTGGCGGACGGTTTTATCTTTTCCAGTAAACTGTTCAGTTTTGTTTCTTTCGTTTCCAATTGTTGTTCGTCTTGTTGCTCTCTGTCTCGCCTCGCGAATGCATTGCTCGAAGCGAAAACGTGCGTCGCCGCGAAGAAAAGAAGTAACATCGCGACGAACGCAAGGCGTGGAAAACCTCGGCTGCGCCACATGTTTATCTTCAGTTTTAAGAAATTACTGAGTACGTCACAATTTTGACGAGAAGTGAAACGAAATTTTGGGTGCCGTATGGAAGGAGAGCGGAAGTCCGTGCGAATACTTTTATTATGGCTTTTACAAAATACACTTATAACAGTCTTTCTCGCACGACAACGACGCAGTCTAGGCTGCTTGAGGCTTCTTATACTTCAGCGTCTTAATCAACCCTCTCATTTTTCCTAAATCCGTCGGCGGCCTTTGACCTTCCTCGACGGGGCAAAAATTTTCCTCGGAAATGAGAGTCGCCACGGCTTCCCAGCCAGTTTCCGTCGCAATAACTTCGGTCATGGAATCTTGTTCCGACCTATTTTTCGCCACGTTCGCGTCGATCATTTTCTTTCGTTGATTGCGCATCAAGTCGAGTTCGGCAATCGCTTCTTCTTTGATCGTTTCTATCTCTTCGCGTTCGAGTTTGCTTTTTTGTTCGAGCTCTTCGCGCATCTTTGCTAAATATTCTTTTCGGATGTCTCTCGCTGGTGGAGGTGGAGTTGGTGTCGGCGTTGGAACCGCGGAAGAAGGTGCCCCGAGTTCAGATACGTTGTCCATTGGAGATTTTTGCACGGAAGAATTCTCGAGGTTGGTACTATTCGTGCCACCACCCACCGTGTCCACGCTTTCGCTACTCGGACCTTGTTGCATCGAACCGAAGTCGCCCTCAGCCAACGGAGGAGCAGGAGCAGGAGCAGGAGCAGACGGAGGCGGTGCCGAAACAAACTCACTCATGTTATTACCCGCGTCCAAATCTGAAGCTTGGCCAGCGGAGTGCACGGAGTGCGCCGAGTGAATGCTCGCATGCGACATCTTCCGTTCGATATGGTCTTGTTGTTGTTGTTGTTGTTGGAAATTTTCGCTCGATTCGATCGTTGTCATCATTGATGGTTGAGGAGGAGGCGTGCCGGTGTTCTCTCGAGAACATTCTTCGTTACTCGGTACCGATTGCATTTCAACAGGATTCACAGCCGGTGGTGGTGCGGATACGAAACCGTCCGTTTCACCTGTTCGCGCGTGTTCAAAAAGAGAAAGGGAAAGAAGAATATAAGCAAAGCCCAATTGGAAGAACTAATAAGAGGATTGAATTTGGAAAAGAGGAACGCGTAAACGACGAAAAGCGCGAGCAAACACGTACCCGCGGCAAAGAAATCCGTCTGTTGGTTTTGATCGGGTTGCTTCGGAGTCGGCATGGACGCGGGGGACGCGTCTGGCTTGGAAAAGTCGTCCATGATAGTTTTGAGTAAATACCGCTTTTGTAAATGGGGAGCTTTTGTTTTTTGCTATGAAAAGACAAAACCCGAGATTTTTTCGTGATGGGGAAGGTGCGACAAAATATTGTTCGAATAATATTTCACGCCATAAGATCTAGTTGGTTGCATTTATTTATAGCGATCGTGTTCGTCCCGTGTTGCTGCTTTCGACTGTCTGGCCACGATTTCTGTTTATCTCCGTCGAACGAGACTTTCGTAATGCTTCCTAACCCTCTCGTTCTGCCTTCGCGAAATATGACTCTGAAGCCTTCTTCGACGAACTCGGGGCGATAGAGCCATTGGAACACGACTTTAGCGCGATCTCCCGCGCGTAAGACATCTTTGCCTTCGATTTTGCATATCCTGGCGCACTGACGGACGGACATGCAGTGTAAGACGGGCGCGTAGCCAACGGTGAGGGTCGTCGGGGAGACGAATATTAAGATTTCGGCTTCGAACGACCACGTCGAGCGAGGATGTAAGGATTTGCAAATCAACGCCATGCCTTTGCGCACGTCCGCTTTGTGCACTGGTTCTTTGCTGTTTTTTGCTTTTATGGCGAAACTCGCGGATTGACCACACACAGCTTTGAGAATGGACGTTCGATGAGTCATCGTCGATTTGACGACGACCTCCTTAAAGTGCCCTAAAGAATCCGGTCCCATGAGTAATAGCTGGTTCGTCGAGATAGACCCCCTCGTAATGACTCCTGAGACTACTGTACCAACACCATTTACCGTGAAAGCGTCGTCAAGGTGAACCAGTGCGCCACATTCCTCTTTTCCATGTTTTGTAGTTGTTTCTTCTTCTTCTTTTCCTTCTTCGTTTTGTGTCGTGTTCTTCTTTTTTTGCTCGTCGAACTGTCGTCTCGATGGCAAGTGGTTTAATAGTAATCTCAATAAATCCAAATTTGTGTTTTCCACGCACGATATCTGAAAGATTGGCGTGACGTCCGAATCTCCAGCCATGGTCTTTATGCACGTTGAAACATCGTTACTATCTCTGACAAGAATCGGTTTCTTGTGTACCCCAGGTCGCTTTAACAAGCGCAAAAGACTCTCCATGGTCGATTGTAACAAATGGTCGGCGCACATGTCGATTTTCGTCACGCACACGACGAACGGAATCTTCAAACCTAAAACAATACCTAAATGCTCTTTCAGCATGCCAACAACGCCGCCTCTATTTGAATCGACGACTAACATGGCGTAATCTGGGCACACCGCGGTTAGGCCGCACAAAGTTGTCTTCAAATACCGCTCGTGACCACACAGGTCGGAGAAGCTTATAACTTTACTCGATTTTTCGACAATCTCCGACCATCTCAAAGAGTGCGTTTCTCTCGTTTTTTCATCTTGATAATTCGCTACCTTCCCGTCTGGCGTAAATCCCATAATCTGCGTCGAAATGGAACTCGTTCTCCCGGTTTCCATCTCGTGCTTGTGCCGAAAGACGTTTGCTCTCGCGCTCCCTCTTCCGTTATCCAAAACGCCCTTTGTTAAGACGCCTAATAAAGTGGATTTCCCCGAGTCGACGTTTCCAACCGTGGTTATGCGTAACTCTAAATGTTTCGCTTCTTTGGGAAAAACTTGTCTCACGAGCATGCACTTCGTGTGCGCATTTTTTTTACCCGTCTTTCTCTCGAAAGCTTCGGACACTTTCGCTCCTAACTGTTTCGCCATGTTTTCTAACGTTTCGATGGAGAGTTTCATCTCCTCTTCGTTAATCCCTCGCACGGTCCCATCGTCATCGACGCCAATTTCGTACAAACACTCGCCGCTTCCTTCGTTTAATCGCCACAGGAGCTGCGTGGTGAGTTTATCGAAGGTTCGTTGCGACGGTTTCACCAGGTGGCGTTTATATTCCACGCTGCCGTCGTCGCACTCTGGCTCCAATTCCAAATCGAAAGGGGTCGTCGGCGACGCTTTCGCCTCGTCGCGAAACGTCAACGCGCTCTCCAGCTTCTCTTCGAGCATCTTCTTCTTTGTCGTTTTGTCGTCGGTCTCTTTCGTCTCTTTCGTTGGACCACCTTATTTCTTTCTCTCTCTCTCTCTCGCGCGCGCTTTTTGTGAATAATTTACCCTTCGAAACCCAAAACTTCTTCCCGGGCTTGTTTTGTCCCTCTTATGTTTAGGGACTCACTCGATTTGGTCAAAAAAAGGTAGAAAATCTTTCTGTTTTTGAAAAAAATGTCTGAAAACAACTCTCTTTCCCACCCAAAAGAGGTCGAAGTCTTTTTGGTTAAACGAAGACCATCCTTGGTCCTTTTAAAAAAAGGAAGAGGCCTTTTAAAAGAGAGTTTTCACGCAAAACGTTGTTTCACTTTACTTTTCTCGCGCAGCGACATCTCTCGGTTCACCCGAACAAAATACGGGGACGCTCCGACGATTCGACACAAAAGCTCGACATCCAAGACGACCCCCGACGCGTGAGAAGACCAACGCACAGAAGAAGAGACCCCACGGAAACGCGAGCGGTTGTTTAAAGAAGGGAAAATCAACGGAACCATGGCGAAAAGCATGCCGCTCTCCTCGACGAGCGCGATCTGCGCGGGAAAGACGGCGCTGTCGAGAACACATCGTCCATTGTCGAAAAGGCATCATCAACTTCGTCGTCTGGCGCTGAAAGCCGTCCAAACGCCGAGGAAACCGGCGGAGACGGTGGCCCCGGCGTCGAACGAGGACGAAAAAGAGGCGTACCCGTTCGAGAAACAATACAAAGATTGTGCGTGCGTTCGTTTCGCTCGTCGTCGTTCGTGTACGCGGGAGCCGATATCGATTCGATTCGACGAGGGAGACCAAAGCGTATCGTCCAAACGTCCAAAGCTATCCAAGACAGAGACCATATCTTTTCTGAAACCCTAAACTACAGGACCTCTTTTTTTTGGTGTGGTCGCAGTCGCTTTTTTTTTCTCTCTCTCTCTCTCTCT
>MDTC01199364.1_pt1 | contig 10379 bp, 23 predicted proteins | sample 811181 | NCBI WGS metagenome assembly MDTC01 (sample SAMN05326644, study PRJNA326480) | marine metagenome | isolation source: seawater | place: Pacific Ocean: North | collected 2011
CATGAATCTTATCTTTTCATCTGCAAAAACTGCCTGTTTTAAAGCCTCCAAGTGATCTACATACCTTTGATCCCGATACGCTTGCCGCTCCTGTGCGCCTATCGCCAGCCCAGCAAATTCGCTCATTATCATGGCCTTGAGGCTCTTGCGGTACTCTTCCAGATAGATTCTGTCTGCCCTTGCCTGTGCCGCTTCTGTGGCGGTATCACGCAAGTAATCAATAGCCTTTTCCACCTCTTCTTCAGTTATCATCGTTATGCGGACTCCTTGTCCAATACCTCTGAGCGGTTACTTTGCCATAATCTGCAAACCCCGCCATTTCTTCGAAAAACGCAAGCTCATTACCTCGCTTGTGCAACATAATATGATGTCTTTGGCAAAGAGGAATCAGGTTTTTATCATTGGCTTTGAGTCCCATACCCCTCACACCATCCCAAGGCTTGAGTAAATGATGCGCCTGTACAGCCCCCAAACAATCACCAGCGGCGGTCAGGCAACATGGATGGATATGAATCCAATCCATGTGTTTCTTGTTTGCATACCGCTTGGGCTTAATTCTGCGTCGTTTAGCCATAATCAAAATGGAATATCATCATCAAAATCATCTGATTTGTTTTCTATTTGATTGATTTCAGGCTTATTCTCCTTGGGCTTTGCTGGCGCAAAACTTACTCTGGTATATGGATTGCTATTTTTATCCATGCGCTTATAACACCAACACATCATCTTGTCGAAAATATGCAAGATTTCTCCAGACATATTGAAACCACGCTTTTCAGTGACCTCATTGTTTACGAACAAACCACCAGCCTTAAACCAAGCCTCGTAAATACTTTTTCCATCCTTAGTTCTAGTGCGAGTGATGACCATTTCTGCCTCAGTTCCATCGATGTCAACCGTTCCTTTCCTGACAACTTCTGTGTTTGCGGCTGGAAATAGGTTTCCAGAATTTTCATATTTCTTGTTCATATTAATGTCTCCTGTCGTGGATCGTGTGTAAGCGGCTTCCAAGTGATATCTATTAACTGATAAGAACCGCCAAACTTTGATTGATGATGTTGTCCTTTTGGTTTCAGAGCTTTCAATTCATCAACCGACAACTCCATGATTTGCTCGTTGTGAAACAGCCGCAAACCGCCCTTATTGATAGCGGATTGCACCTCATAATCCCGAACCGAAACAAATCTGCCTTGCCACAATTTACTGACTTTTTTGGCTTTCATCTTGCGCCTCCGCTGGCTCAACATATTTGCCCTCATAGATTTCAATACCCAAGCCAAACAATGCCAGACATTTTACCATGCACCGCATTTTAGAATCGCTGATGTCTCTTGCATCTGGGTTGGTAACAGCATTGTGACGGTAGTCTGTAACAGCCAGCCACATATCACGGCTAACCCCTTCAATAGTAATAGTGCAATGCACACTGCAACCCTCGCTGGCGTAATACATCACATCATACACCTTGCCGCCTCTGTCAAAACGCTCAAATTCTATTTTGTGATCGGGGAAGTTCTCTGTCAGAATCCGTAAAGCAACTGACCATTTCAGATAATGCAATTTGGTTATCTCACCATTGCGGTTGGGGTTGCTTTCGATTGCCGAGATATCATCAGGGGCAAACTCCACTGCCCTGAACGTATCCCAAATGTGTTTGTAAACGATTCCATTTTTACTCATTGGTCGCCTCCATTTGCCATATTGATTTTGCGGTTTCCCGCTCGGAATCAGACCACATCCAATGGTCTAAATCTGGATAAACAAGCTGACAACATTCCAGTATGTCATCGCTATAAGATAACGCTATTTCAAGGGATCGTGCCGCAATCTGAATTTGCCTGATATGATAATCAACATCAGTAACCTCAAAGCTGGTCACGCCCTTTTTTGATATATAATCAATCACAGGAACCCGCTTCAGAGCGTAGCCATAGATTGATCCCTGCCTTGCATGAGCATATGTCAACGCACTGACGGCGTTCCCTGTTTTCATGTCACGCACTTTTTCGCCTAGCCGCAAATCATAATAACCGATAAATGGCACAGGCACATCAGGCAACATAGTAGTCACTTTGCCTTGGGCGGACTCATACGGCTCACCCAACTCCTCATAATAATCTGTCGCTGATTTGATGAACGCCCCCAAATCACCCCGCTCTTTTTTCAACTTGGCTTCTGGTTGCTCAAATTTGGATTGTTTGGATTCCAGATCAAATAATCGCTCTGCTTCGGCGGTTAGATCATCGTGTTTCAATTCAGGATTTTGTAATTTTCGGGTCACAACTTTATCAACTGCCGTGCCGCGCCAAGCTGATGCGCCTACACTACCGTCTAATTTTCCAGCTATTTTCATCAAACATCTGGCGGGTTGTGATACCCAGAGATTGAGAGTTGATGCTGATAAGTGCATAACTCCGTGTTTTTCAAATACATTCATGGTCGCCCTCTGACACTTATAGATACATATTGGTTTATAATCACAAAATTGATTACAGGCAACCCATTATTTTGTTATGATCGCAAAATCACCAACATCTTGCGGAGAATGGATGCGTAAAAACAAATTTGGCGCGGTTAAGACAGTTATTGATGGCATTACCTTTGCCAGCAAAAAAGAAGCAGAGCGTTACAAGATTCTCGCCTTACTGGAATCACAGGGGAAGATAGATAACTTGAGATTGCAACCCAGATTTCCGCTAATGGTGAACGGGGTTAAAATCGGTTACTATATTGCAGATTTTCAATATGATCTTTCTGGAAAGCAAATTATAGAAGACGTAAAGTCCAAGGCAACACGGACTCCTGTGTATCAAATCAAGAAAAAGATTTTGAAGACATATGACCCCCCTGTGGAAATCACAGAGATTTATTGATATATTAATTTAGTCATCAGACAGAAATGAGTCCATCTGGGCTACTGAAGGGTAGTCCAATGGTTGTTGCAGAAGTATTGACAGGTATCGCGCTTGTAAAACAAGCAACAGACTTCATCAAATCAAATTTAGACACTGTGAGTGATATTCGCCAGATTGGGTCACAAATAGATGACTTGTTGCGAGGCGAACAAGAATGTCAAAAGGCTAGAGCCAAAAAATCAGGCACGACTCTTTCAGATCAACTGGGTTTAGAAAATGTAGCTAAAGAAGTTATTGATGCGAAACTAGCACAAGAAAAACTGAGGGAAGTGGCCTCAATGATTGATTTGCGATTTGGACATGGAACTTGGCAAGGCATTGTTGATGAGAGGGCAAGGCGCATGAGAGAAGCAAAAGAGGCGGCGCGGCAAGAGCGAATAAAAAAGCAGAAAAAACGAGATGCATTTTATGAGATGCTAACAATGGCATTAGGTGTAATTATCTTATCAGCCGTGGCAATAGGTATGGCATGGCTTTTTGTAAAGGGGTGAAAAATGGCAAAGAAATTATCGGCAGACAGCGTATTAAACCCAGCAGACTTAGATGGGGATGGTGAGATCACAAACAGCGAGTTAGACCGCCATGAGCGTATGATTAGAATTGAAAACAACGACAAGCTCCAAGACCAACAGCGGTTGATATGCTGGGTCAGTGTCATCGCCAGCGCAATTAGCATCGCATTAGTGGTTTCCCCGCTTATAGACGATGCCAGAGTGCCTATGGTGACGGCTTTGCTTTCAACCTACGTTGTAGCCAACATGGGCATTGTAGCGGCTTTTATGGGAGCCACAGCCTTTACACGGGTTAAAGAGAATGGCGCATAAAAATATTGATTGGGAATCGGTTGTTTTTATTCTAAAGCAAAGAATAAAAGCCGTGAAAGATTTATTGAAAGATGAAGCCAAGAAGAGCAAGGCCAAAAATACCAAGACTTCATAAGCCCACAGCTAAAATCCATCAAGGCCACGAGTGCAAAATCTGCGGTAGCCCCTTGGCTTGTTATTCATTCGATTATGGAAAGACTTGGTATTGCAGTGAACATAAAGAAAGAGGCAAGCCCTAGACTTGCCCCTCCCATCCGTTAGCGACCAAACCAAGCGGATTCAATACCAAAGATCATCGCCACTAGAATAATAAATATCTTTCATCAAAGTCATTACATTGTAGGCATCATCAGAAAAACTTTTTCTGATTTCTTCAAAGGTAAACCCATCGTAAGATGTCAGATCTATTCTCCAGTTAAAATGCTTATTGGAAACCTTTATGAAATCTTTCAACTTAGGAACCTGTTTCAGAAGGTCATCGCTCTCCCACTCAAATGGATTCCCGCTATTATCAGTAGCATCCCAGCCATGTTCATCAGGGTCAAAACCACCATCTATACAGGCGATGTTTTCCCACCACCATTCAATATCTGGCTCCCAAGGCGTGGCTTTTGCTTTTGATATTTCATTTCTAGTGACCTGTACTTCATCACATTCGTAGATTGAAGAATCTTCTGCATGAATTTTTTTGTGATATTCATCTAATTGAGGATGAAGCGTTCTGAATAGTTTTTCTGTTTCTTCATCATGAAAGACAGCAAGCACTTCAAAATGATCATCTGCGTCACGCTCATCGAAAGCCTCCATATCTACGTGACCTGAGTCGGTAAAAGTAAAAGACGGGCCATAATGATACTCAAGCCGATATTCTACAAAATAATGTACACCCATCATATTATCAAAATCTGTCATAATATTCTCCTATGCAGTTTTCCCTTTTAACAGATAATCGTGGTAAATAGTGCCATAAGCCTCGTTTCCACGCTCATGAGGCTTGATCCATACACGCCTACCATCAGAGTACCGCCTAATATGACCCCTGCACCAGTGACGCTTTTTAGGCGTTCCGTTGCCCGTAAGAATACCACGCCTGATCTTTTTTGCTCGCGTAGGAAGATCAATAGATACCACCCGATACTCATTTTGAGGAATGATACGCCCATATTTACGGGGTGTTATGTCATGCTCAGGCTTTTTGTTTTCGATAACGATGTGGTCATAATTCAAGAAACCTAAAGCGCAAATCAGAAATCTCACATCGCCTTCCATAGAGACATTGCATTGATTGACGAATTTCGTGTTTTCGTTTGGGTCATATCCTCTGACATATTCATCGTCATTCATATAAAGCCCCATCGCGGTTTCTGCCGTCAAAATCCGCTGTCTAAACCAATTAAAAGCTTTAAAGCCCTCCAACACATCCAGCCAACTGTCTTGGTCACCAGCGGAATGTGGGTCATTTAGATAATCAGGATTGATTGCACGAAATCCAGAATCTATCTCTTTTTGGGTCATCCAGTAAGTGCGACCCATCAAAATCAGCGCAGATGTGATTTGGTGATTTCTAAAGGCCTCTTCACCCTCCTCAACTGAAGAATACCCGATGTCATTATCAAGCACAGTTCCTTGTGTGTCTTTGAAAAAGACAGGACTATCTGGCTCGAAATAGAATCCATATGGCACAAAATACACACCCACATCAGGGTCAGACCAAACACAAGTATATAAAATCCTGTCATTAAGACGCCTGATTAGATAACCGCATTTTTTTGATGACATTGAATCATCAGGGTCAACTTTATCCTCGCCAACCAATTTCTCCGTTTGGCTTTTGACATGACTCAATTTAGTCTTTTCATCCCACTCAATAAAAACAGAATCAAATGGCGGGATAGCCCTGTCAGCAAACTTCAGCAAATTGGACGGTTTTTCGAAAGAAGCCTCAACGCAATGCCTGACCATATTATCATCAAGCACAAACCTCTGAGATCCGATCATCTCTGCCTGTAAGTGACGCTTTGTATGTTCAGCAATCTTGCTTTTCGAATAACCTAAGATGCCCCTATCTGGAACTGCCAAGGCATTCATCGCCTCATTAAATAGGATAGTTTCCATCAGCTTGCCTCCTCAGAATAAAGGTCAAGATAAGTCGGCTCAGACTGAATGCCCTGTTCTTTAGCCGCATCCATGATGATTTGTCTGAACTGTGGCGCAATGATATCCTCCCATCTGTCCCACCCATCAGGTGACATATAACGGAAAGAGTCTATGTAAGGTGCATTCCCAAACATTCGCACAAACTCACTTCTTCTGTTGATGAGGCCGTTATTGAAGAAATCATAAACGCAGTTAGTTGCACGCCTGTATTTATCCAAAGCCTTATTCTTAGAACGCGGTGATTCACAAGCTCCCTCATACGGTACAAGTTTATGAAGCTGGTCAATGATAGGCTTTAATTCGCCAAGTGTTCTTTCCATAAACATTATTTTTTCTCCTGTGAGAGTACGATCAACAGCCAATCATAAGCTGTGCCTAGATTGCTGAAATCTTTTGTGAGTGATTGAAATCCAATTTTTTCGGCTATCGCATTACACACATCCACATGATGATAAATCTCATGTTTCAAATCTGTTGATATTTTCCTCTGCTCCTCTGTCATTTTATAATATGCCTTCACGGCTTCACAGAACTGTGAGTAGCTTTGTGAATATTCATTGATTCTTTTTTCGAACAAGTTCATTTTTTTCTCCTAAATTTGGTCGCCTATGGGCAGGGGCTTATGCCCCCACCTTCCAGAGTGGTTATTGTGACCAGCCAGATATGACTGAATAACAGAGCATGAACTCTAAGCCACCATCAAAACCCTCTGAATATCCCTCAACAACTGTATCGAAACCAGTTGCCTCTGCGGCAGACTTAGCCTCATCAAGTTGATGAAAGACTTTATCTTCAACTGATGAACCAGCGATATTGATCAATCTGATTTTATAAAACATTTTCATCTCCCTTTGAGGGCGGCTTACGCCGCTACCCCTTCTTCTAACAGTTCAAAACCGCATGGCTTCACAACGTAAAGCTCATGATCGACACAGATAACATCACCGACAGAGATAGAACGCATCTTTTTTGAGAACTTGATAACTCTTCCTTCTGGGCCAATGTTGCCAATCTCGAACACCTCATCCAGATTGTCGGCATGAATCCAACCCACCAACCCGTAATGCAAATCAAATGTGCGTGGGGCAACTTTGCCTAACACCATGCTATCTAAGTACAACTTATGAACATCTTTGTTGTGTTCAGCATTGTTTGTTTCAAAGTGATACTTTGTGAACTGATAAATTGAATACTTCTTCATTTTTTTCTCCGTGTTAGATTTGGTCGATGATAAGATTATGGGGGCATTGTTTTCATATGTCAACACGACAAACAAAAAAAATTAGGTTTGATGTAGATTATTTTTCTCAAACATAAGCCCTGCAAGGGTTATGAGGCGATCTTTTTCTCGCATTCCTTTATCAGTAATTTCTAATTTGTTGCCTTTTCGCTGTACGAATCCATCATCTAAAAGTCCATCTAGGATGAAATCGTAAGGATCACGACCTGATAAAACTGCTATCAAACCGCCTAGCCGCACGTTTTGAACATTGCTTAAACCTGTGCGACTTTTCTTAGACAATGCTACTTTTTCCTGTTGATAAGCTGTAAACCTTGCTTGCCAAACCGATATCCAAAGGATGAGCCTATTACTATGTAGAGCATATGGTGAAACCAATCTGGCGTATGCTCATCCAAAAAGATAAAGCCGTTCTTCACATATTCTTGAGTCCAAGGCAAGAAGCACCCAGTCAGAACCAACACGAACCAAATCGTCCAAATTTCATCCTTGATGCTGTCACCCATGTGGTCAGTGAGGCGTTGCTCCATAAGCATTGAGCTTGTTGCCTCAGTCTCATAAACTTTGGCTTCCGCCTTTTTCATAGCGACTTTGGCTTCGGTTTCAGCAAGTTTTTGATCTGCCTTGCCCTGTATCCATGACCCCGCAAGGTTAGCAATCGGCCCTAAAAATTGAATCATTCGATAATCCTTACAATGAAAGTTTTTCCATCTACGCCCTTGTCAATCTCAACGGTTTTTTCTTCACAAGAATATCTTACATTTCCGCTTTTCTTATAAAGGTTCCGCTCTATGGTGCGTTTGGCCTTCAAACATTTTGCTATTTGTTCAAAGGGTGTATGCTCTGAAACACTGCCGCCCAGATATAATATCAAAGTTATTGTCTCAGTCACCACGTTGCTCATTCCTCATTTTTTCAATGGTTGACTCGATGTTTGTTAAACGCTTTTCAAAAAAATCCAAAGTGAGTTTCTGGGTTTGATCATGTGGCAGTTTTCCTGAGTCTGCCTGTTCTTGTAATTTTGCAAGCTGAACCGATAGATTCTCGATCAGCATATATTGCTCTGCATCTTGCGGTAGGCTCCCCGCCTCGCCTCTGGGCCATTTTATGCGAAATTCTGTGTTTTGACCTAAATCAGCCTCAATGAGTATAATGTCATTCTCTATGCTATTTAACCTTTCTATGATTCCAAAATATGCCCATGTTCCGATAGCCGCACCAAAAACCATTGCGATAAGGTTTCGAATTGGCATGGATAATTCAGTGTTTTCACTTAACTTAGTCGGCATCACTCAAGACCCACGACCTGAGACAGGCCAAAAACCTCCAACATCATAAAGGTGAAAAACATCAACAAAACTCCACCAAATATTAACTTCCCAGAAAAATTAGTGGAGCCTAATTTAATTGCTATAAATTCATTGCCCAAGATCCGCAAAACAAGCTCAAAGCTATTTTCTCCGACGCTTATTGATACAGGCTTTTTCTTTTCTTCAGTCACAGCTTTCCTTTCCACGACAATCCAAGGGGAAACAGTGCGCCCTTAATTGGTAATATTCGTTGTTGTAACTGGCCTCCCACATTTCTTTTTGAATCAAATATATACACTGTTCTTCTGTCATTTGTTGTTGCAGTGTTATCTGATTCCCGATGTATTCCCAATTCGTGCCATTGTGACCCCACATTGAGATGACAAGAACAAAAGCTAATTCAACAGTGTGGTGTATTTCAATCAAACAAGAAACCTTTTTGCCCTCAAAATCTCTAAATCTTTTTCTTTTTTGCCGCCGTCATACTCCCATGCATACCCGCGATAAACCATTTCCTCATTGATGCACGTTGTAGCACACCAAATCTCCCCCAACATTCGCCCGTATTTGCCATCCTTTTCCGTTCGTACCCATAGATCCTCACACTCCATCATACGGCGTTCCAAAAATTCTTTTGCATCTATGCCTAGCTCTTTTTCCTCTAGATTCTTTGTCCTGCTTTCTGGCGTATCGATACCAGCAAGTCTCACCCGCTCCTTTTTGAACATATCGAATCCAAGATCAAGAATGACATCTACAGTATCACCATCCACAACTTTCAGAACTTTTGTGATTTTGTACTCATACATTAGAAATCTGCACTATCCTCACCTGTTCGAATCATACCCGCTACACGCTCACTGCGTGCGCCTACTTGCTTGGCATACTTGGAATCCAATAACTCTTCTGCGGCGGCATGATAATCCCTGCGCTGTAAACCATCCAGCATTTTGACAAAACCATGCAAACGCGGCAAACCCATGTTGAAAGCCAAATCAGCTAACGCTCTTTGCCGTACCTCATCTAGATCCCGCCACCAAGGCATCGCACTGTCTAACTCGTTTTCAATGATTTGAATATCATTGGTAAGCAGATAATCAATCTCATCCTCTGACAATCCACGGTCTTTCAGGTTTCTACCCACCCCAATCGTTTCAATGCCGAGATGGTCTTTGTATACCTTACTCTCGACGCCCTCATGGAAACGTATTTGCTTGATAAATCTATTCTTGTTCATTTGTCTGCCTTCATCTCTAATCTGTCAAAAATTTTAGCCAACATATCTTTGATGTCGCGGATATCTTCACGGTAATCATCGCGCCTCACATATGTCTCAGGCAAAAGGCTTGCCCAGCTGTCTACTCTTTGGCTCAAAGCGGTTATTCTGTCCCAAATTGTTTTTATGAAAAACCCAATTAGTAAAGTGCCAACAAACCAAAGGATATTTGCCAAGGTTATATCTTCCATCACAATGCCTCAGTACAGGAAAAGGTAATCCCATATCTAGATACCTCATTTGTATCCCATCCTAATTCAGGAGTATCCATTCTGAACACACCCTGTGCGCCTGTATAGTCAACTGCATCACCACTGGAACCCGCTGTTTTTATCTGTGGCTCTACATTCACAGTCGCGACACCAGAACTATTTGATGTTGCGTTATCCACTATCATATAAAGTTTAGCTGTCCCCGCCGTACCCAACTGAATATAGTCACCAGCTTTGAAAACATTCACAAGATTCGCGTTATTAGTATTTATTTCAATCGTGAAATCACCAACAGCTATGTCTGCGTTCAAAGTTGCAGTTGTATTAGCCCCGCCCTGTATTGTTTTGGCGTCTGGATCACCCAGTAAAAACGTGCCTTTGCGACCATGCAACTTCATCATGAAAGCCTCCCAGTTTGCGGCTTGTTCTCGCATCATAGGCGGTA
>MDTC01239196.1_pt1 | contig 10379 bp, 8 predicted proteins | sample 811181 | NCBI WGS metagenome assembly MDTC01 (sample SAMN05326644, study PRJNA326480) | marine metagenome | isolation source: seawater | place: Pacific Ocean: North | collected 2011
ATAATATTATTCTGTTTGGAGGCGGTGGAATTGCACTTTATACTATTATAATTGGTCATATAATGATAAATCTAAGGATTCTTCAAGTATTTTTATCAGCAAGGATAGTTGGTTGGGATGAAAATAGAAAAAGCATAGTTTTCGGTGAATTAGGTAATGAATTGAGTTGGATAATAGCGACTATAGCTTGGATAATTTTTCGTTAATTGAATTAAATAGTTTTGGAGGATAGACATGATCAAATCCCTTTTGATAGCAAATCGTGGCGAAATAGCCGTAAGAATAATAAAGACTTGTAAAAAAATGGGAATTAAGACGGTTCAAGTATTTAGCGATGCTGATAAAGACTCGCTAGCGACTAGGCTTGCTGACGACACAGTAAATATAGGACCGGCTCCTGCCGCGCAATCCTATCTTCGAGGCGATATCATCATTGAGAAAGCGTTAGAAAAGAAAGTAGACGCGATCCATCCTGGCTACGGTTTTCTTTCCGAAAATGCTGTATTTTCAGAAAATGTCACAAAAAATGGATTGACATTTATTGGCCCATCGTCCGAAGTAATAAAGAGTTTAGGAGATAAAATAGCGGCCCGCCGGATTGCTGAAACGGCCGGAATAGAGGTCGTTCCTGGTTGTGACATTGATGATTTAGGATCGGTGGAGTTTAATGAAATAGAATCAAAAATTGGGCTGCCAATAATGATCAAAGCTGCGGCTGGAGGCGGTGGAAGGGGAATTAGAGTGGTGCATTCTGTTTCGGATTTAAAGTCTTCTTTAGCGACGGCTTCAGCTGAAGCCAAAGCGTCTTTTGGAGATGGTACTATTTACCTTGAGAGGTATATAAAAAACGCTCGGCATATTGAAGTACAGTTTTTGGGAGATGGTCAAACATTTCTACATCTTTTTGAAAGAGAGTGCTCCATACAGAGGAGGAGACAAAAAATTTGGGAAGAAGCGCCCGCCTCCTGTTTAACAAGTGCGGAAAGAATGAAAGTTTGCGAGATGGCTATTAGGTTAGCTGCCCATGTAAAATATAAAGGGGTAGGTACGGTTGAATTTTTGTATGATAATGATCGAAAATCTTTTCACTTTATTGAAGTGAATACTAGGATTCAAGTCGAGCATCCTACAACCGAGTTTATAACTGGACTTGATATTGTTGAATTGATGATTAACGTGGCAGCGGGAACAAAGCTAGATATGGAACAGAGTGCAATTACTTTTAAAGGACATGCAATTGAATGTAGGATAAACGCAGAAGATCCGGATAATGGCTTTTTTCCATCGCCTGGTATCGTTGAAAAAATGTCTGTCCCGTCTTCAGAAAATATCCGGTTTGATACTTTTCTAACTGATGGGGCTGAAGTGCCGGCCTTTTATGATTCAATGATTGGAAAGCTGATTGCCTTCGGAGGAAATAGGAAAGAGGCTTTGGATAACTTATCGGGTGCAATCGATGACTTAAATATAAGCGGCATTGCATCTACAATATCATTACATAAGAAATTGGTTAAGGACATTGATGTTATTAATAATGATGTTAATATCAACTTTTTAGAAAAAAAATTTTTAGGTTAATTCATTTAGGAAATGAGTATGGAAACACGATTTTCTTTTGGTGGTGATGAACATCTATTATGCGAATGCTCCGAAGAAATGTCGTTTGAGGCATTCTTCAAGGCAATCAATTCAGTAGAACTAATAAGGGAATCAAATACGGAAGGCATCCTCGAGGTATGCGGCGGTAATGCCGCATACCTAGTTAAATTTGATCCTGATTTAGTGCATCCGGAACAATTATTAGAGATAGTTAAGAATTTGGAACTAAAAGCGTCTAGCAGCACTCCGGTTATTCGGACTAGAATAATTGAGGTGCCTGTTTATTATGATGACCCTTGGACTAAAAAAACAATGCACGTATTCCGAGATAGGCATCAAGAGCCAACAATGACGGATTTAGAATATGCTGCAAAATTAAATAGATGTGCCACTGTCGAAGACTTCATAAGCATGCACCACAACTCTCCATGGTTTGTATCCCAAGTTGGTTTTGTTTGCGGAGTTCCCTGGTTATACCAACTAGTGTCACGGGATAATCAGATAGAAGTTCCTAAATACGTTAGACCGAGAACAGATACGCCAAGGCATACAATTGGGCACGGAGGATGTTTTGCAGCTATTTATGCTGTTCGAGGTGCTGGTGGTTACCAAATGTTTGGTATTACGCCGATGCCTATTTTTGAACCGGAAAATAAATTCAGCTACTTTAATGGTGAAATGGTTTTCTCTAAGCCTGGTGATATTTTTAAATTCAAGCCAATTGAAGAGGACGAGTTCAAAGAGATCGAGTTTGCAGTAGAGAAGGATAATTTTGAACCCTTGGTCAAAGAAGTTGAATTTAATTTAGATGATTTTTTAAAAGATATAGATGGATATAATAGAAATTTAGTAAGGGAGCTGTATGCAAGTTGAAGTTTTGGATGGTGGATTAGCCGTTTCCATTCAGGATCTGGGAAGGATAGGCTACTATAGATACGGTATACCAATGGGCGGGGCAATGGATAGGGAATCGCTAAGGATTGCTAACCTTCTTGTTGGAAATGAAGAGAATTCGGCATGTTTTGAAGCTCCGTTTCTGGGACCTAAATTACGTTTTAAGGATCATAGGAGAATAGCGGTTACTGGTGGCGAGGTTTCGATTAAAGTTGACGGTAGAGAATTTAGATCCTGGGAGTCAATTACAGTAGAAGCAGGGAGCGTTGTTGAATTTGGCTTTATCGAAAGCGGTGCGCGTCTTTATATCAGTGTATCTGGAGGCTTAAACGTTCCTGTTGTTCTAAACAGTAGGTCAACTTACATAATAGGGGCTCTTGGAGGATTTAAAGGTAGGATGCTACAAGCTGGTGATCTGATCCCATTAGCTGAGGCTAGGGTCGCAGTGAAAGAGAAAAACCTGCGCCTTCCAACTAATCTTATCCGTAAAATTGACAATCACACTGACATTAGAGTACTCCCAGGTCTCTATTGGCATAGACTTACAACTGCCTCCGGTGAGTCTTTCTTTAGAGATACTTGGACAGTCGCGACCGAAGCCGATAGGATGGGGTACCGGTTTGGTGGAGGAAATAAAATTGATTTTGTCGAAAGGGAGCAGCCATTCGGAGCCGGCTCCGATCCTTGGAATATCGTCGATAGTCCTTATCCATATGGTTCAATTCAAATTCCTGGAGGCACCGAACCAATCGTTCTGCATCGAGATGCGGTCTCGGGAGGTGGCTACTTTCAAGTTGGCGCAGTTATTTCTTCTGATATGGATATTATAGGTCAGCTTCAACCTAATAAGAATGTCAATTTTGTTAAAGTAACTATGGATGAAGCCTTATCTGCTCGTAAAAAGAAAAACGATAGGCTGGATCAAATTAGACAAATTTTAATTTAAAATCTAGTCATAAAAATAGGAATCTCTATCTCGTTTGGATGCCAGCCTCCATGAACACCTTTCAATTCTGGTAAAGATTCATTTTTAACTGTGTCAAAGATTGAATAATTGTCATTCATACACAGAACAAAATCTCCCAGTCTGTTTATAAAATCTGGGTGTGGGTTGCCAATACCAAACCACCCTTCATTTATCATTTTCTGAGGATGTTTGATAGTTATTTTATCTGATAGAAATGTTTTAACATAATCTAAAAAATTATCTTTGTCTTTTGCGTTGATATACGCGAAAGCCGTCCGTGGTTCGCCGCATAATGGCAGTGCTAGCATTCTTTGAAAATCAGGATGCTGTTGAGTTGCGACTGTTCTCCTCTTTGAATTTGATACGAAACCGTGGTCAGCTGTTACAATAATAGAAGTATTATTAAGCTCAGCTATTTTCAATAGTTTTCGGATAGTTTTCCCAATTACTTCGGCCTCTACAACTACCTGTGTGCTATGTTGACCATATTTATGAGAAAGTGTATCAATAGACGGGATATAGGCATAGGCGAAGGCCCTGCCACTGTCTCCTTTCATAAATGATTCTAACACGTCAGAAAACTCTCGGTAGTCTCGATAGCTTTGCCTGATAGCATGGTTGCTTACATGCTTTGAGTAAATGGTTTCGCTTAAATAGTTGGGCTGCAGAGAGAGCATTTGTTTTGTGAGCTCTCTTGCTTCATCTGAGAAGTGAATATAATGGTCTGGTATTGAGTTTCCAATTTTACTATTGTTCAAACAAAATCTTTGTCTGAAAGGAAGAATATTTATAACACTAGATGTATCTTTAAAATAGGTATGCCATCCGGGTATTCCGTGTTCCAACGGGGTGAGTCCAGTTAGAATCGACGTGATTGATGATGCCGTGGTGGATGGATATACTGAATGGATACAGCCTCGATACCATTTATCAAGCCCGAGTACTTTTTTATAGTATCTATAGAAAGATTCTCCGGCCCCATCAATGATGATCAATATTATTCTATTTTCTAGTTGGTCTTGACAGTCATTTAAAATTCTAAGTCCCATTGTCTCATTTGGTCTGTTTGAAAGTCCAAATCTTTCATAGATGGAATGTATAAGATTAACAATGGTATTACCTTTATAGTCTGGTTTAATTATGGCCATTAAAATTAGGAACTACACGATAGACTAGAGCAACCCGGTTTGTTGAGAGCCCAATTAGGCCGTTTATTTTTAAATTGCTCGCACGACGGACCTTGGTCGGTGTAGGGGTTTTGCATTATTTGCATTAGTTGGTGTATCAACGAAAAGTCTTCTTTTTGGGCTTTTTCAATCGCTTCTTGAAGGAGATAGTTCCGAGGAACGTATATCGGGTTTGTAGCATCCATTAGTTCTATTCTTTCTTCTGAACTTAACTTCTCTGATTTTATTTGATAGATATAATTACAAAGCCATTCATTGACTTTATGCTCGAAACCTTCGTCCGTTTTTTGATAAGAAGAAGACGCGATTATTTTTAAATTGGCTTTCTTTGATATTTTATTTGGGTCAAAATTAATTAATGACAATTTTCTAAAAAATACAGTCCAATCTAAGCCAAATTTTTTAAAAAGGTCGATTAAACTGTTAATTAATAAGTCGTGTTTATTTCCTAAATATTTTTTGAAACCCAATTTATTAGCGAACGTTTTCTGCCAACTTTTGATATATCGGTTTTTATAATCATCCAAGCATTCTATTAATGATTTCTCATCGATATCTAGTTGACGCAATGAATTGGCCAATTGGTAGAGATTCCAAAAAGCCACCTCAGGTTGCTTTCCATAACAATATCGTCTGCCTGGAATATCTGTGGTGTTTGGAGTCCAGAATTCATCGTAATTCTCTAGCCATCCAAAAGGACCGTAATCGATTGTCTGACCCATAATTGACATATTATCGGTATTCATCACTCCATGGACGAACCCGAGCTGCATCCATTGAACCATTAAGTCAGCGGTTTTTAAGCATATTGAACGAAAAAATTCAATTGATTGCTTATTGAGTTCCTTGAATGAGCAGTCTTCATTTAATTGGCTTAATTCGGGAGTTTCGTTAATACAATAAATCAGGAGTTTTCTTAGAGTTTCGAGTTCTCTTCTTGCTGCTAAAAGTTCAAAGTTACCGAATCTAATAAATGATTCGGATAGTCGAGCGACAATTGCTCCTTTTTCGAACTGAGGATTTCCGTCATAAAACATGTCTCTCAAAACTTCCTCGCCTGTTGTCACGATTGATAACGCTCGTGTAGTGGGTACTCCTAAATGATGCATCCACTCACTACACAGAAATTCTCTGATGGAGGAACGAAGAACTGCCAATCCGTCGGCTGTCCTTGAGTAGGGCGTTGGCCCGGCTCCTTTGAGTTGAAGTGACCATTTTTTTCCTTTGCGATTAACTATCTCACCGAAATTGATTGCTCTTCCATCACCCAGTTGGCCTGCCCAGTTACCAAATTGATGTCCTCCGTAGCACATGGCATAGGGTTTTGTACCAGCCGGAATATAATTTCCAGACATTATTTGGACAAAAGCTGAGTCCTCACATGACTCTGGTTCAATATCAATTAATCTAGCGCAGTCTTCTGAAAAAGCAACTAAACTTGGATTCTCTACTGGTTTAGGCAGAGCAAACGAATAACAAGAATTAATAACTTGGCGTGGATAGTTATCGAATTCTGTATCTCCGGGAAGTTTTTCGACAAAACTGGATTGAAACTCTATCATTTTATGATGCTAACCTAAATTCTAATTTGCTTTTGCTCTGGCGAACCTAACTTTGCTCACCTAAATGTTTTAATCATATCAGTTCCATCGTATCATAAGCTTTCCATATATTTATACAGGTAAACCTATGGCTCAGTATGTTTTTCAACTACAAAAGGTCGGTAAAATTGTTCCGCCGAAAAAACAAATATTAAGTGATATATCGCTTAGTTTTTTTCCAGGCGCCAAGATAGGAGTTTTAGGGTTAAATGGCGCCGGTAAATCCACATTATTAAAAATTATGGCAGGATTGGATAAAGAAATAGAGGGTAATGCGATTCCGCTTAAAAATTTGAAGATTGGTTATCTTCCGCAAGAACCTCAGCTCGATGATACTCTAGACATAAAAGGTAATCTTAAAAAAGGTTTAGATGATTCTTTCGAATTGCTTGAAAAGTTTAATGAGTTGAGTGCTCGTTTCGGCGAACCGATGTCGGATGCTGAAATGGACTCTCTTTTGGAAGAACAGGGAAAGCTTCAAAATGAACTTGATGCGAAAAATGTTTGGGACTTAGACCGAAAGATGGAGATTGCTTCCGAAGCATTAAATCTTCCTATGTTAGAAAGCTCTGTCACCAACTTATCTGGAGGAGAAAAACGCAGAGTTGCTTTATGCCAATTGCTGATCTCAGAGCCAGATATGCTTTTATTAGATGAGCCGACTAACCATTTAGACACTGAATCTGTGTATTGGCTGGAAAAGTATTTGGATAATTATAAAGGTACGGTTGTTGCCATAACGCATGACCGCTATTTTCTGGATAATATTGCGGGTTGGATCCTTGAACTCGATAGAGGATCTGGTTTTCCTTGGGAGGGAAATTATTCCTCTTGGCTTGAGCAGAAAGAACAAAGGCTAGTGAGCGAGCAAAAAAGTGAAGCCGCCTACCGAAAAAATCTTAAAGCGGAACTTGAGTGGGTGAGGCAAAACCCAAAAGGGAGGCGGTCAAAAAATAAGGCTAGAATTCAAAAAATAGAAGAAATGCAGACAAAAGAGTTTCAAAAAAGAAACGAAACTAACGAGATTTTTATTCCGCCAGGTCCCAGATTAGGCAAGCGAGTTTTAACGGTAAATAACCTGGGGAAAAATTATTCTAAAAAGAAGCTTTTTGAAAATTTATGTTTCGATGTGCCAGCAGGCGCAATAGTTGGGGTTATAGGGCCTAATGGTGCGGGTAAAACATCATTATGTAACATATTAACTGGTTCAATTAAGCCGGATGAGGGAAATGTAGATGTTGGTGAAACAGTGAAATTTGGTTTTGTGAGCCAGGGTAGAGAGGGATTAGACGATAGCAAGACCGTTTGGGAAGAGCTTTCTGGAGGGCAAGATATCTTAAAGATTGGAGAGTTTGAAATAAATTCGCGGGCTTATTGTGGTAGATTTAATTTTAGAGGAAACGACCAACAAAAATTTGTTAATCAGCTCTCCGGCGGGGAGCGCAATAGATTACACTTAGCCAAAACCTTATTAGAGGGATCCAATTTTATTTTTCTTGATGAACCAACCAACGATTTAGACGTTGAAACTCTAAGAGCCTTGGAAGAGGCGATTTTAAATTTTCCTGGATGTATGTTCATAGTCTCACATGATCGTTGGTTCTTAGATCGAGTAGCTACTCATATTTTAGCTTTTGAAGGAAATGGTGATGTTAAATGGTTTGCTGGCAATTATTCTGAGTATCACGAAGGTTTGAGGAAAGAAAGGTCAAACCCTGATGAGCCAAAGAAATTTAAGCCACTAACTCGCTAAATTTTAAGAGAAACTAATCCGTCCGCTAATTTAGGTTCAAACCAAGTGGATTTCGGGGGCATGAGTTGACCTCTATCTGAAATTTCTAATAGTTCTTCCATCGCCGTAGCAGGTAACGCAATCCCGATTTTCATTACGCCAGAGTCAACTAGGTTTACGATCTTCTTCATGCTGTGCGGGCCTCCAACGAAATCGACACGATCGTCAGTTCTAATATTTTTAATTCCTAAAATTGCTTTCAAGATAGACTCCTCAACAATGCGTGTATCAAGATTCTCTACAATATTATCAATATCTTTGGGAATATCTTTAAGTTTAATTTGATACCAAGTTTCTTCTAAGTATATAAAGTAGCAATATTTTTGACTGACAAAATTATTTCCAGTCAACTTATCAACTTCAAACGAGCTTGATAATTTTGTTAAAAATTCATTTGCTGTGAGTTGATTTAAATCGCGGACAACTCTATTGTAGGGCAGAATTTTTAATTCAGTTTCATCAAAAGTTACAGCTAGAAAGCAATTGGTCGTAGCTGGTTGTTTTTGTTTTACAAATATTTTTGAAGCAGCAGCACTTCTATGATGTCCGTCTGCAATGTAAAGCTCCCGAATGGAATTTAAATGATTATTGATTTCTTCAACCAGATCAATATTACTTATCGGCCAGAGCTCATGGTGCCAGTTTTCTAAAACGGTGCTTATTTCTGACGTTTTTTCCGATGTGATATGTTTTAAAATAGTTTTTAAATTTTTATTTTCTTTATTAATCAGCATCACCGGACCGGTCTGTGCTTGTACAGCCTCAATGTGTTTGATTCTATCCAACTCTTTTTTCTTCCTTGTGAGTTCATGGCGTTTAATTCTACCCTCAAGGTACGCGCTAATCGAAGCTCCAAAAACTAATCCTGTCTGGGCATGGTGTTTAGAACTTATTTTGTAGACATAATAAGATTCCTTTTCGTCCGCACGGATTATATTACTTGTTAATAATTGACCAAAATTTTTTGCTGCTTGCTGGTATACCTCGTCAGAATAAGCGTTAATGCATTCATCAAAATCAACTTCAGCCCTTGATACACGAAGAAATGAGTCAGGATTTAGTTTCACTATTTCAGCGACTTGCTCTCTGGAGACCACGTCGTAGGGAGGTGCGATCAATTTATTAGCTGAACTTTTTGTTGGTCTAATACCCTTAAAAGGTTTACCTGTAAATTGATTATCCAAATTGGCTTCCTCCCCAAACAAAAAGTTGAGCTAAAATTTTACCTTATTTAAGAAATCTAATACACCTTCATTAAATAATCTTGGAGACTCAAGATTTACAAAATGACCAGCTTCCTCAACAACTAGAAGTTTAGAATTCTTAATTCTTTTATTCATTTGTATCGAAATCTCTGGTGGGCTTATGGTGTCTCTACTTCCGGTGATTATCAACGTTGGTGCCTCAATAGATTCTAAATCGCAAATTCTCTCATACATAACCATGCTTTCAACCGTGTCAAGATAACTTTCTACGTTAAGCGTTAATATTGTTTCTAGAATTTTATTCTTTATAAAGCTATTTGCATTTGGTCCAATCATCTGAGGTATGATTTTTTCTCCAAATTCTCTTAGGGTCAAGCCGTCATCAATTAATAGCTTCTTCCTCTTCTCAAGGAACCCCAAACGCTGGGTTTTTGTGAAACCTTCATCATATCCAAAGAAAGTGTTTACTAGAATTAGAGAACCCACCATGCTTGGGTGTGCTTCTACCAAATCAAGTGCAATCCTGCCTCCCATTGAATGTCCGCAGAGGATAACTTTGCCAAGTTTAAGATGTTGTATCAATTCGTATAGATCATTTGCAAATTGACTAAAATCAAGGGAATTTTTTAATGCCTGGCTCTGACCATATCCGCGGGCATCCCAGCTTATTGTTCTGAACTTTTTGCTGAAAAGTTTGATCTGGGGGATCCAAATTTCTTTATTACCGCTTATCCCATGAAGAAAAATAATGGTGGGCCCAATACCTTCATCCAAAAATCTGAGACCTAAACTTGAGTCAGGGCCCTTTATAGATATCTCATTCTGATCCATCAGTATATTATTTATAAATATAAAACTTGTTTATAATCTTCCAGCCATCTTTCGTTTTAGCAAGATGAAAAAAATCTAAATACTGATTGTTAAAATCAAAAGTAACCGTGGCAGCTTCACCATATACTTGGATGGAAAGTATTTCACCTTTCATATCTGACCGTTTCTCTCTGGACGCCCATCTTTCAATTACATCCTTAATAGGTATTGATGTAAGTTTTTCTTCATTTGCTTCCACTAAAAAACCTTTCATATGTGCTTTATCCAGGTCGAAAGCCTTGTTTAAGAGTGTTTCGTCAGAAT
>MDTC01044635.1_pt1 | contig 10378 bp, 4 predicted proteins | sample 811181 | NCBI WGS metagenome assembly MDTC01 (sample SAMN05326644, study PRJNA326480) | marine metagenome | isolation source: seawater | place: Pacific Ocean: North | collected 2011
AAAGAAGCGTGTTTTTGGATCTAGAATTGCAGCCATACACTTAATTATATCCCTTCAGAATTCTATAAGCATAATTGGTGATAGTATATTTGAAAACTTTATGAATCGCTTTCGTTCCTAAGAGCCTTTAGCTTCTCGGGTCTCTCACCAATCCTCCTAATCTGTTGTGCTTTTTTCGCTTCTTCATCAAAGGTAAAGTCCTCTTTTTCTTCTTCTTGCTGGGCTGCTTGTTTTTCAGCTTTCACGATCTCTTCTATCTCTAGAAACTTAGTGTAATAATCTTTCAAAGAAGCAACTCTTGCCTGTTGTTCACGACGAGATATATTTGCTTCTTTTGTTGAATCGTTGAGTATTTCAACTGTTTTTTTCAAAAGGGAAATTGTACTCGTTAGGAGAACTTGAGTATCTGTTATTTGAGCGATTTCATTCATTCCTTTTTGCATCTTTTCACGAAAAATAGAAGAAACTCTAGTACCGTTGATATCAGAGGCTAACATATCGTCGCCTTTTTTTATTTCTTCTCTTAGTTGATTCTCTAAAGATGCTTTAAACCTTAAATCCATGATGAGCCTCCAGATATGCTTAATGATTCTAAAGCTTTTTCTCTTTCAGTTAATAAAAAAAAGGGAGGCCGAAGCCTCCCTTTAAAATTATGACTCATCCTAAGTCAATTGTTTTTTGATTACGCGTACACTATGACCTGAAGTACATCCTCTGCAGCTAAATCGCCTGAAGCTGCAAATGTCAGCTGGTTGCCTGTGCTTGTCAAGTTAACGTCTGTGCCAGAGGCGCCGGAAGCGCCTAGGAGTTGAAGTTGACCATTCAAGTAAACAAAAACTTTAGCGATTGAACCACCGCTACCGCCAAAAGCTACTGCTGACGATCCGGAAGGACTGTGAGATGAACCAACCATAGTGAAACTCTGGCTTGAAGTCGAAATATCACTCGTGGTTAATGTATGACGATAAATCGTTGGTGCAACTGTCGCAAAAACTGCCTTTGAACCATCCCATTGGAGGTAAAGACCATTGGTATGCGTTGACTGACCAATTTGAGTAACATGGCCGCTAGCGTCCATACCCAAACCAATAGTTGTTCCATGAGCAGAACCTGCACCAATTTCTAGTTTATCCGTACCATCATCAAGACCAATGCGGAAATCAGCGGCATTACCGTCGAATACCATCATTGTATCTTCAGCGCCGGCATCACCAAGGACAAGCTTTGGATTGGTACCAGCAATAACAACACCAGCAGCCGGCTGATGAATTCTTAACTGGTCAGTTCCGTCTTCATCGTATTCAATTCCTGCGTCACCGCCAGAACCAAATTCGATTTTAACATCATCGCTAATTCTTAGAGCTGCACCTGCATAAAGAAGAACGTCATTGCCGTCTTCATCATACTCGAAAGATGCATCACCGCCGGAAGCAGCACCGAACATCAGTTTCTTGTCATCAGTAATCTGAAGACCTGCTGCTTTAATATCAACTAAGTCAGAACCACCTACTTCGAATGTAATAACATCGTCAGCGCTTGCGCGAACAGAAGTATCAGCATCAGCATCAAGGTCAATACGACCTGCACCGTTAAGATCAATATCGTCAACGAAAAGCTTTGCCCAAGCGACAACGCTGGTAGCTGCTGTGACTGAACCACCTGCGGTTGCAGCAGAAGGAGAGCCTGAACTCGAGAACGTACTGAGTGTACTTAAATCGTCTCTTGGATCACCAACAAAACCCCAAGGAGTACTTGAAGTAATGGCTGCAGCCAACACGAATATCGCGGTGCCACCACTAAAGGTATATCCAACAGTCTCTCCAGAAGAAGCTGAAACGCCTGATAGACCAGAACCAGAGAAAGAACCGCCATAGGAACTTATGCTCGATACTGAACCGATAGATGTAGTGTGACCACTAATATTAGGTAACGCGCAAATCGACATTGATGAACCGCCAGAATAAGCCGACGTGACAACAAAGAAAAATTTGCTACTGCTACCATTAAGCGATAAGACAGTTCCTACAGCTATAGAACTTCCACTGTAAGAGTTTGAAATAGTCAATGTACCGTTAAAGGTGCTGGAAAAAGAACTAAGACTGACAGATGAACCAACAGCTGATTCTAAACCAGAAGGAGCAGAAGAAGCAGAAGGAGCTGTCAAGCTCGATCCATAAAGAACCGCTACGTTGCCGGAGCTAGTCATAGCAAAGGATTGCGATGAAGAAAGGTTACTTGTTAAGCCAGATGCGGAAGACCCAGCTGAATGTGATGCGGAAACAGCATCTGCACCAAGTGAATCATCAGAATCGCTGTTTGGTATTAAGTTACCATCGACTTTAACTTCTCCACCTGTAGGATCGAGAAGGATATCAGCAGAAGAAATAATCTTAAGGTCAGTATCAACATCGATTGAATCGCCTGTACCATCAATTTCAAGCTTTCCGACCTGAACAGTCCCTACGGAAACTGTTACGTCAGAATCAGCGCCTGTTTCTGTAGTGGTACCAAAAAGAAACTTATCAGCTCCTTCGTCCCAAATCAGAGCAGCATTGTCGCCTGTAGAACCACGTTCCATAATAATACCAAGATCGGAAGTTGAAGATCCACTGGTATTTTCAGCTTGAAGAACGATAAGACTGTCTTCAACATTTAAATTAGTTGTCGAAACAGTTGTTGTATCTCCATTGATTGTAAGATTACCAGTAACTACAAGGTTATCGCCGATTGTAACTTCTGATGTTGAGTGGCCGATGTTAACTGCAACTCCACTGTTTGCAGTACCAAGGCTCAAGGTTCCACCAGAATCAAGACTAGCTACGCCAGTAACATCGATGTCTAAAATACCAGCATCAATATCAACAATTGAGCCGGCTGCTGCGTCACCATCTAAATGGATAGCGACACCAGCTGTGTGAGCTGAAACTAATGAAACATGACCATCAGCGGATGTCGTGGTGAGAGTAATCTCATCCGCAGCATCCAAAGTAATCATGTCTGCTGAATCAATATCAACACCACCAGCAGAGGCATTCAAATGAAGTGCACTAGCGCCTGTACCTGCCGAGGCAAGTCTAAGTTCCTGAGTGCTACCGCCTGCAACAGCGATATCAAGATCTTTTCCAGATGCAGTTACTGTAAGATTTGAGTCATCAGTACCATCGATTGAAACAGTGGTGCCGTCCATCGCGATTCCAGCTGATGAATCTAAATCAACAGACCCAACGTTAACATCGAATGCACCGGAAGTTGTAATATCAACTTCAGATGATCCACCGGCAAGAAGGACACCAGCACCGGTTAAAGTGATAGAACCGCCTGCATCCATGGTTGCTGCGCCTGTAACATCTACGTCAAGGATACCAGCGTCAATCTGAACTTCTGAAGCTGCATCAGCATTTGCATCAATGTGAAAAGCAACGCCCGAAGTGTGAGCCGTAACTAATGAAATATGACCGTCAGCTGACGTAGTGGTAAGAGTAATCTCATCCGCTGCGTCTAGAGTAATCATATCAGAAGCATTTAAATCAATGCCACCAGCTGAATCAACTTGAACGGCGTTTGCGCCGGTACCTTCTGAGTCAAGGTAGATTTTTTGACCTGTGTCATTCTGGTCTAAGATAAGGTCTCTATTAGCACCATCTGAGACTAGAAGTGTAGAAGCAGTAGCTTCTGAGAACGTTGACGCACCGTTAATGCGTTTGATTGCAGAAGCCATGTGACTTAAGATTGTGCTTAAATCACCTGCAGCGATTGCAGCTCCTGCTGCTCCGGCCGTGGCATCGTTAATCTGCCCAGTACCTGATCCAACCGATCCTGTTAACTGAGCTAATCTAATTTGTGTAGCCATTATTTTCTCCTTTAGAATTTTTAAGGCTAACTAGGAATTCTATACTATATTGCCTAGTTCTTTTGACTAAAGTAAAATAACCGTAATGTAATGTGTATTGAAATTAAAAGAAAACTGACAGGAACTTGAATAAATATAACGAAAAAAAACTTTTTACCAAAAAAATAAAACTAAAACAAAAATAAAACAAAGCTAAAACAAAACTAAAACAAAAACTAATACAATAGCTTTTTAAGATTCTTTAAGTGCGTATCAAAGACGCAGTAATCCGAAGAAATGTATTCGACAGCTAGCGATTGAGCTTGCCCATGGGTGTCTTCAAAATCAAATTTAAATCGGCCGCTTGCTTCTCTCGTAGCCGATAGGAGTTTTAAACCTTTAAGCATTAAGTAAGCTGCGATTGCAATGTCTGAAGTAGTGTAATTCATATATCCCTAAACCTTATTGTTGTTATAAAACTAAATATTACATCACACTAATTATTACATTATCATCGGCTAAAAGATCAAAAGTAAAGATAACATCATTAGTTGGCTGTATGATATAATCATTGGTAGAACCGCTGGTAAGTAAAATACCGTTGACAAAAACGTCTATTCTCTCAGGAGAGTAATCAACATTAGAAAAATTATATCCCGAAGCTAGAGTATTTCCAGTTGAGAGAGTTGAAGATATCGGGAGCATTATTTTTTTTCTTTTTATATCTAAATCTATAAAGCCAGCTGAGCCTGTAGTTAATGTTAAGAACTCTGATGTTCTTAAAACTCTCTCGTTAGATAACACGCTATGAGCTTCAAAAGTTACGTAAGGAGCATCTGCAGGAGCATCTCCTCCAACTATAACTACATCTAACAGATCGTCCGCTTCTACTGCAAAAGAGAATTTTAGAGAACTTGGGCCTGTGAGGAAATAGTCAGCTTGTGAGTTCGTAACTTCTGAAGCTGAACCTGAGTGCATTAACATTCCATTGAGGAATACATCTATCGATTTCGGATCATAACTCACTGAAGATAAGTCGCTGCTGGAAACTGATATATCAGTCAAGCGATTTGCGGAAGATAATTCATATATGTCTTTCTCCCTTCCTCCGCCTGAACCAGAACTAGAACCGCCTACTAAAGTTTTTAATTGGGTTAAAGTTATTTTCTTTGGGTTGTTACTATCGCTAGCATCAGAAATAGCGATAGAATCGCCTAAATTGCCCGAGTTAGAATCTGCAGCGAGGCTGTTAATATCTAAATTCAAAGTTGCGGATCCCGAGTTAGCACCTCCAGAAATCCCGGTGCCTGCTACAACGGCTGTGATGTCACCACTACCTCCTCCAGAAGCTTCACTCAAATAGTCTCCTATGTATAGGAAACACTCTACATGAGTTGGGTTCTGGCTATGGTCTCCAGTCCCCGGTGGATCTTGTTGAAAAAATATTCCATTAAAGTAGTCAAAGTTCCAATCCCTAGCATCTGCGACTGGTATGATAGTCCCAGAACCAAGAGTTCCATAATAAGGTTTAACCTCATAGTCTGGATCGAAACTAGTTGGGATCAATTGTAAAGAGCCAGAAGTTATGTTTATAGATTGGTTGTTTAGGTAAGGGTAAGTGCCTTTTTTGGAGTTACTAGAAGAAGATTCGTAATCAGAAGGCAACTTTACCTCAAAAGCATGACGACCAGCTGCGGTATCAGAACCATTAATAAAAGTAACAGGTAACCTTAGAAACTCCACATTTCCAGTTACTGTATAAGGACTTGAGTTTGAAGGAGATACTGTTATGTCGCTAGCGAAAATAGTCTTGGTACTAAGCGTAACTCCAGAAGGCAAAGCTTCGTTAATAAGACCTTTCTCATTAGAAGTATGTGCCTTACCGGACAACTTCTTGAGAGATATAAGTCTTTCAGTCTGAGCATTATATGCCAATTAGTTTCTCCAAAAAAATTTCTTGCTTAAGACCAACTAAAGGTTATACCAGTTATGTTTCCAGTCCAAGTTTTATCAGCAACTATCTTAATTATAATGTAGTCGTTCGCTCCCACACCTTGAACACCAAATGTTCCGGTATTAGTAGCATTTAAGCTTGAGTCAAAAGAGCCAGTAAAGCAACCATCATTATCAGCATATTGCCCATTAGCGAAAGCAACGGCTAAATCTAAGAAGCCAGTTGAAGTGCTAGTCGAAGTTTGAGGCAGTTTCAAAAATACTTTAAATCTATTCCCAGAAAAAGAAGTTGAATTATTAACAATCGTACCGGTACCGTTGATAGTGATACTAAAATTATATTTAGTAGCGCCAGTGTTATTCTTAAAATATCTAACATAATCCCGAGTAGCATTAGATAATGAGCTATAGTTTGGGTTGCCTGTTGGGGCGATTATATTACTAGAGCCGTTATCAACTGTACCTCTAAAATCTCCAGTTTGGCTAGCATGTCCAGCAGCTTGAGGAGATAGCAGCTTATTGTCATATATCATTAAGCCTGTATTATGACTAGCTGTTCCACCATTTAAGCTTGTTTGGCTGTTCCACGGATATGCGAACGATCCGCCGGTATAAACATCAGATTGAGAATCATAATTATTGTTAATTCCTGCGTCTGCTTTTTGTAACCTATTCGCTTCTCCACTAAAGTTTTCAACCAAAATAGTAGAATCATCCGAATCTGTAAATACTAACCACTGAGCGGAAGTCGTAGAGGTTGTTGTTTGATCTCCAGCCAAGGGGTGATTTATTCTACCTTGAACTTGATTAGTGTGGACAGTTGATGTTCCTGGCAAAGACTTGCTTTGTGTGAAGGAAAAAGAACCGGTTACGTTCAAGGGAAAATTGTAAGCTCCAGCAACTCCCGTACTTAGATTAGGCATGCCACGTGAGTTTCCGGATGCGCTTCCATCTGCAACGCCGGCTCCAGCAACCGCTATTGCAGTAAAATTAGCATTGCTTGAAACAGCATAATCGATAGCATCTGAGTCTGCGCTATATACGTGCTTGTAAATGTCAGCAACTTGATACTTGAATTTACCTGTCGGAGATACGAAGTATTTAACTCCTGATAGGTTATAAGAAGTACCAGATTCTGCAAATGTGTCAAAACCGACGCCACTAAAAGATATGCTTCTAGATTCTGAATCATTTACCCATTCAACGTAAGTTGAAGCATTATCTACTCCACTGATCGTATGAATTACTCGTGCGTAATTCCAACCTGGTCTTTGATCAGCTGTTCCGACTTGATAACCTCCGGTTCTATAGTGCTTTGTAAAGTCTGGAAGACTGCTTCCATCTTGGCCAGCAGTTGCTGCAGATAAAGAAGCAAAACCTGAGCTATTGGAGTTTAAACTATTACCAGATACAAAAGTTGATAAATCAACTGATTGAATGACAGAGCCGTTAACTTCAAGCTTCAGAGTACCGGTGTTAGCAGAACCTCCACCGAAAGCATTAGCAGGGTAAGAGTTTCCGCTAGCAGAGGTCGTCTCATTTATCTCGCCATTAATAACTGTTGATCCTGTGAAGATGCCTCTACGAGAAGCCGCTGCGTTGCCAGCAGTGTAAGCTCCATTAGCGTTTACCTCGCTATTTCCTGCTGTTGTCTCAACCGTATGATATGTTGGGCCTGATTTCCCTAGGGTATCGCCAAAAGATAGTTTACCGCTTACCCCAGTATCGACAGATTGAATATTACCTACATGAGGAGATGAAGAAACGCTGCCGACTGCGCCAAAACTTACTGAGAAGTTTTCAAGATAACCAGTCCAGTTAGCATTAGCTTCAATGCGAGCAACGATGAATTCGTTAGTCCCAACCTCGACAGTACCAAAAGATACGTTATTTGTCATTGAAGTTGAAGTATCTACGGAACCAATAGCGCCACCGTCTCCATCGCCAGTGGAACCTAAACTAAAAGATGATTTTGCGTCTAGATAACCTGTTGTATTTCCTGAGCCATCGCTAGGCATCCTAAATGATAATTTGAAGTTCTTGTTTGTTCCTATAGAATCTCCAACGCCCACAAGGGTAGCATCGCCCGTTATTGTATAAGAAAAATCCCTAACGGCTGCTCCTGCATTTTGAAATTTTCTATAATATACGCGAAGTCCAGAAATTCCGGAATAGTTTGGATTTCCTGCCGGACCATTAGCTAGCGAGCCTCCGTCACCTGAATTCCTAAAATCTCCGGTATTGAGAGTGTTCTTAGGAGAGTATAACCTTTCTCTAAAAACTTGCAACCCCGAGTTGTGACCAGCATCTGCTCCAACCATGCTTGTTGCTGGGTTCCATGCGTTACCACTGGCTGCATCTGATTGATTCGCATAGCTTCCGGATATTAACCTATAAGTTTCGCTTACGAAGGGCTCTGCGGTTACTGTTGCTGAATCTGTGACATTATAAAGCAGTATTCCAGCTACCGTAGATTGTCCTGCATTAGATAGGTTAGATTTAATAGGGTGAGAAACGTTTACGCCGGCAGTTATAGAGCCTCCTAATATATAGTTAGCTGTTATATTGTCAGTTTCGTCTACAACTATTTGCTTCGTGTGAGATTCTCCACCACCTGTATTGATAGCTGCTTTCGCGATAGAGCTTATACTGTAAGATACTCCCGAATTTGTTCCTGAGTTAGAAGTAGTGAATGAAGTTGCTGTAGAGTCATAAACATATTTGTAAGCGTTAGTAACAGTTACTTGATAACGACCAGTGCCGCTAGCATTGTATGTTATCCCTGATAGCTTATTAGAGCCTACGCCGGCATAAACCAATGTATTAGATCCAGCTGCTAGAGCAGAAGAGTTATTATCATTAACCCATTCAACATAGTTAGTTGTAACTGTTACTCCACCGGTATTATGCTTTACTCGAGCATAATTCCAACCATTTCTTTGAGAAGCTGCAGCTACCTTGAATTGTCCTGTTCTGTGCTTAAAATTTGCGAAAGTTGTTCCATTATCAAACTCTCCAGAATCAGTAGCAGAAAGGTTAATGAAACCAGAACCATCACTATCTACCTCATTATCCGAACCCGACCCTGGAGAACCTGCCCCAGTAGTTCCAGCGGTTAGGCTAACTGTATGGATGTTACTGCCATTAACTTCTAAAATTAGAGAACCAAGTTCTGCATTACCGAAAGAATTAGCTGGATAATTAACTCTACTAGAGGGAGAGGTAACATTAGCGGCAACATCTTCGTTTAAATCTCCAATAACATCAGTAGCACCATTAAAAACTGCTACCCTTAAGTTGTTAGAGCTTGAAGCAGTTGCATAGTCCCCGTTTACATCAACAGCTGCTCCTATGCCGGCAGAACCAGCGACTGAAATATATGCTGGAGATGCAGATGATTGATCGTTCGAAGTACCAAAAGATAGTTTAACATCAACTCCATCAACATTTGAATCAATATCGTCTAAGTCGGGAGCAGGAGCGGGAACCAAGAGTTTTAATATTTCATTAAAGCGATCTACAGGCGTACCAACTGGTGTTGAAGATGTGAAGTCTGTAAAGAGACCATCTGTATAATCTCCGTCTTCAGCGGCACCGATGTTGCCACTGCCTCCGCTGCCTGGGAGTTGGCTAGCTGCAACGTACTTGACGTTGCCATCTGTTACGTCTTGAACTAAGACAAGATCAGCATCAGCGACAGTAATATTTTCGCCTCCGCTTGTTCCGTCTGTAGCTGATTTAATAATAGAATCATTTCCAGCATAATCTACCGTCAGCTCTGTGCTATCGATAGCTAAGCCACCACTCGATTTCAAATCTAAACTAAATGTAGTTGAAGTCAGATCTAAACCATCCCCTGCGGAAAACGTCGTATCGGCATCAATTAAAGTCTTAAGCTGAGTAAGCGTGATCTTTTTGGTCAGATTACTGTCGCTGGCATCTGCAATTGCAATTGAGTCACTTAAATTGCCGGCGTTACCGTCAGCAGACAGTCCGTGGACGTGAAGCCTTAAATTATCTGATCCGTCATCTTCCAAACCAGCGCCTGCGAAGTCAGTAGGCTCAACAGAAAGTTTAGCTCCTGAGATTTTAAGTCCTGCGCTTGAATTAAGATCTAATGCCATTATACCGCTAGTTGCAGTTAAACCATCGCCCGAAAGGCCAGTTGCAACATCATCATTCAACATGGAATCTTCAACCGCAGTTGCTGCGATCGTTAGTGCTCCTCCAGCTGCGACAGTTGCATCGCCTGAAATGTCATTAAAAACCGCATCTCTAAGCACGCTAAAGTCAGCTCTTTTGACAACACCTCCGTCTGAAATTAAAACTTCATCGGTGTCAGCAATGTCACCAGTCATTTCTGTTTGGCCAGAAACAATATCGTCGTTAAGCATGCCAGCCTGAACAGCGCCTGCTCCAATTGTCAAAGCACCGCCTGCAGCTACTGTAGCATCGCCTGAAACATTGCCAAAAATAGCATCTTCTAAATTGGAAAAAGTTATCTTTTTCTCAACTCCTGCGTCAGAAAACATTAGATTGTCGCTTTGAGCAATCCCAGTTCCACCTAGAGCTGATAATTCATCGATATCAACGCTA
>MDTC01067089.1_pt1 | contig 10377 bp, 7 predicted proteins | sample 811181 | NCBI WGS metagenome assembly MDTC01 (sample SAMN05326644, study PRJNA326480) | marine metagenome | isolation source: seawater | place: Pacific Ocean: North | collected 2011
AAGGCGGACAATCTTTTAGATTGCTGGGGGGGTCGAGACAAATGATCGGCACGTTGGCGTTCAGAGCCATCTGGATCAGCCGTTTCACGTTCGATTCGTAATGTGTCATGACGGAGTCACGCCAAGCATCATCGCGCTCATAAGCAGCCAGGCCACCATTGTAATCTAACAAGGCATCCACTTCAGTCTTGAGAATGGGGCGTGAATCTTGCACATCACCACCCTGGTAGGCGATTCCTTGCATCAATCGAAATAGGTTCAGCTTGGATGCCGCAGAGACCACAGCCTTGGCAGGGCCTGATATTCGTTTTAGGGCACCATAATTGCGTTCCTCTAAAAATTCGTTGTGCCCTGTGCAAAGAACGATCAAATCAGCTTCATGCTGTAGGCATTCTGCGAGGATTGGCACCAAGCGATAACTGGCATAGGACACGCCCCCGCAATTCACCACTTCCCACTGTTTGTTCGGATAAGCTGCGCTCAAGCTCAGGCGTAGCCAACTGCTAAAGGCTGTCTCAATGGCGTAGGGGCGTCCTTGCACAGTCGACCCGCCTATGCAGAAGATACGAAAAGTGCCCTTACGCTTATGCCTTGGGAAACTGTCTTTGATGAAGAACTTCAAGCGCTCTGGGGCAATCACATGATTATTGGTGAGGGGATCCACCGTGAACAAGGGAACCCTCTCATCGAATCCCGCGAAAGGATCGTGAGACGGATCGGCTTGGCCCCATCCCGCCAGGCGACATAACCCTTCCACAGCGCCCAAGAATAATAAGGCAATGAGTAGGCCCAGGGCGCGCCTCTTCCAGGACGTAAGATAACTAGTCCGGAAATGCATGGCACAGTCCTGCCCCAGATCGATCACCGGGTCAAGCGGCCCAGGTGCGGAAGCATTGCCGCAGACTCCCAACAGACTGCAATCACAGGTCATGGCCCAAATTTCTTGAGACTCTCTAGTAATCAATATGTCACCATTCCAACAACCAGCTGGCATAGCTCGTTGAGTGCGATCACGACCTACCTCACCAATCAATGAAAATGACTTCACGTTCACTGTATTTCGTCGACTCCTTGCTGCTGTTGTTTGGGCCAGGCAAAGGCAAAGCCTTGGATTTCGATCCTCGGTCAGATTGGTCTCAATGATGTCCGGCAAAGACACTATAGTGCTGAAGACCTTTTACCAACCGAGGACACCGATCATGATGGTACCAACAATCAGCGAGAGCCCATCGCCGGCAGGCATTCATTCCATATAAGGTCACACCAGTCCCCAGATACCAACTTGGATTTCATGAGGTTCGGTTAGCAAGAGTGTCGACATGCGGCCAGCTTTCTGATTAGCCTGCCTCATGCTTTGCATTCGACACTTGCTACTTTTATCTTTACTGCTCCTCGGCTCCCCTCCTGCAGCCCTCTCGCAGAATTTACCTAACATCGTCATTATCTATGCTGATGACCTTGGCTATGGCGATCTGTCGTGTTACAACCACAAAGCTGCTTACAAAACCCCACGGCTGGACCGCATGGCTGCTGAGGGCATCCGGTTTACGGACGCACACAGTCCTTCGACAATCTGCTCGCCATCGCGCTATGGCCTTTTCTCTGGGCAGCAAGTGTGCCGAACGGGTCGTGGCTCACGTGCTTTTGAGGGACCAGGGGGCCCGAGTTACCTCAAGCCTGGCGACATGACCATCGCCGAGATGCTGCAGACCAAGGGCTATCGGACGGGTGTCTTTGGTAAGTGGCATCTGGGTCTTACCTGGCAAGACAAAGATGGCAAGACGTTGGGTGGCGGATTCAAGAACTCCTTGCTCATCGATTATGAGAAAAGCACACCTCTGATCGATGGGCCCAACAGGAGGGGCTTCGATGAGTCGTTTGTGACGCCTAATTGTCCAACAACAGATCCGCTCTATGTCTACATCGAGAATGGCATGGTCCCCTCCCCAGCCACGCGACGCCACAAGAAAGAGGAAGTTCCAAATCCTGGAGGCAAATGGCGTTGGGATCACGACGAAGGTTGGCAAGCCCCAGACTATCAATTTGTCGATGCAGATCTTCTTTTCTACGAAAAAACCCTATCATTCATCACCAAGCACCGCAAAGATCATCCCGACAGACCTTTCTTCGCCGTATTCTCAACACAAATCGCTCATGCCCCTGTATTGCCAGCCGCCGAGTTTAATGGCAAGACGAATGCCGGGGCGCGGAGTGATTTCATCCATGAATTGGATGTCCTAACTGGGCGGCTTCTTGATGCCATTGAGAACATGGGAATTGATGACAACACTTTGGTGCTGTTTAATTCTGACAATGGTGCCGAAGTCATGCACACCGTTTGGATGCGCCAGGATCATCAGCATGATGCCTCTGGCGGTTGGCGGGGCATGAAGCGTGATGGCTGGGAAGGTGGCCACCGAGTACCATTCATCGCACGGTGGCCGAGCCGCATTCCAGCAGGTCGAGTGTCGCAGCAGTTGACCAACACCACAGATATCTTTGCAACCCTCGCCTCGATCATTGACTACAAGCTTCCTGACCAGGTTGCTGTCGATAGTTTCGACATGCTTCCTGCAATGCTAGGCTTGCAGAAAGAGGACGACCCAATTCGCCCTCACCTCCTCACTCAGAGTTTCCGGGCAGAATTTCAACTTCGGCAGGGCGAATGGAAGTACTTAGATCACCTGGGATCCGGAGGAAATCGATATGATCGGGGCAACCTAATGGCGCACGCGCTCGCAGAGTCTGCTCCAAAGGCAACTGCTCAACTCTACCATCTAGGCAACGATCCAGGCGAAACCACCAACTTATTCTTTACCGAATCTGCCAAGCGCCAAGAGCTACAAACCCTACTAGCGCTGTTGACAGATAAAGATAAAGGGCGCAGCGCGCCCACAAACAGAACGCCTCTGGGTATCAAGAACATCCCACAACTTAAGTATCGCTGAGCTACATTACTAATTGCTAGCACCTACATCCAAGAGGAAGTACATGGCATAGCCTTTCCCGCCCAATACTTGATTGCCATGCCAGAGTCGAATCTGATCGGCAATGGTGTGGCCGTCTTCGGGCTAAGGTAATGGCGATTGTATAAAACCTCATACGGAGGGATGAGCGGTAGCTCCATCTTGAACGACAGACTCGGCAATCCTGGTAGCAAGAACTCTACTGACCATCAACGCGCACCGTTACTTCTAGCATGATTGGTCCTATTCATTAACAGCCAAAACACCACGGCACAAAAGACTAACAGAACCACTCGAATGCTAATGATATCCATGTAGCTCGTTAAGGAATCGCTGCCGCTGCCGCCGCCGAAGCAGCCGCAGTCGATTTCCATGCCTCGCAACCATGCAGATAGCAAGGCACCAATGAAGGTGGTGAGCATACCGGCTGCGACAACGGCGCCACCCAGCGCTAACCATGGGGTCAACAACGCGATGCCCGTCATGATCTCTAGCCAAGGCAAGCCCATGGACAACCAAGCGGCATACGGATCGCTGAGGATGTCAAAGTCTCGCACCACCGTTAGGAAACCGATGGGATCGAGCACCTTGAGTAACCCTGCGTAGAGGAAGATGCCTGCGAGCAGCAGGCGGAAGCACCAAAGAGTAATGAGAGCGAATCGATCTTGGCCAGACATCATGGGGGAAGACTCTCTATATGGCGGTAGGAGCACCGACTTGCAACTCTTGTGGCGCCCGATAGCCTGACCCCATGAGCTCCAATCTGATGCTATTTCTTGCGTTGCCTCCATTACTCTTCTGTTGGCAGTGCATCCCTCGGCAACAACAAACACCACCTCTCCAGGGACCTGCTCCTCAACCGCCAGGGAGGCTGCCTCAGCAAAAAGCACCCGCACTTAATAGTGGGACGATCCGAGTGTCTCCCGCAGCTGCCAATCGCATTGGTCAAAAGATTTGGAACAACGAGGCCGGTGGATCAGTCGCTGGCTTGACGTCTTGGAATGAGGGCGAATACTTTGCCTCTATGGGCATCGGCCATTTCATCTGGTACCCAGCCAAACCGCGGAAGACCTATGAGGAGAGTTTCCCAAGGCTGTTGCGTTACTTGCAGTCAAAAGGGGTGCAGTTGCCCAATGGTTTGACACCAAGCACAGCGTGTCCTTGGCCGAATAGCCAGGCGTTCATGGGCCAATTCCAAAGTAAACAACTTCGTGAATTGCGTGCCTTCCTTCAAAAAACTGTAGCCCATCAAACACAGTTCATCATTCAACGTATGCAAGCTGCCCTACCAAAGATGCAATACGTAGCCCCACGACAAGATCGGAATCGCATTGCCCAGCAATTTTACGCCGTGAGTGAAGTGCCCAATGGCGTGTATGCACTGATCGATTACGTCAATTTCAAGGGCGAAGGTACTAGCCCAACAGAACACTATCGCAATCAAGGTTGGGGCCTGATGCAGGTGCTGCAAGGCATGCAAGGCAACCCGCGCAGTCAAGCTGCGGCACGCGAATTTTCGGCTTCTGCGAAACGTGTTTTGGAACGCCGTATCACCAATGCGCCCAAGGACGAATCGCGCTGGCGCACAGGCTGGTTTCGTCGTTGCGACACCTACGCACAGCCCTTTTAAACCAGACAATTGTTAGACCATGCTAAAGGTCATAGAATGTTCCTCAGAGATACACCCACAAGGCTAGATTCTGATTCGCAGACTTTTGTTAGTCAATGGCGGATAAGCCACACTCATAGACATAGGATTGCTCTGGAAATCTCGCAAGGTCAGTCGGATTTTGTAGGTTCTATTACTCAATTAGGTAGCTTTCAAGACCATTCTTCTTACTCATAGCCACCAGTATCACATCGCCAATCTTTAATGGTATTGTCGTCACAGGGATGCCCTAATTCAGGCTCTTCCTGACAAACAATTGCAAGCAGATTGTAAGTTCCTCTATCAAGGCAACACCAATGTGAGCGGTATGTTGGAGCGCGTCCGTCGACTCCCCGTTTTGTTATTAACCGACTCAAATTCACTATTGGTTAGAAGATCGGCAGCGATTGACCTATCGGAATGGCTTGCAAGTAGTGTATTTGCCAGGACATACCGCAGGGCGTTGCGGGTTCTTTGGTGAGAAATATAGTCTGCTGTCTGCGGATAATCTGATCTCTAGCTACCAACGCCAAACAAGCCCACCACCGAGCACCTTCAACAGTTGCGCTAAACGTTTTGCCAAGTCATTCACAACCATTAGCCAACTCAATTCCCGTTAGGTTCTGCACAATCATCACTCAAAACAGAGTCCTGAGCGGCTGAAACTACGATTCGACACCATGTCTCTGTCGCTTAATTTATAGCGATTATTAGGGCTGAAGCTTGCTAAATCCAGCTTGCCATGGCTCAATCAGGCCCTTACTTCGCTTCTGTCAGCGCCATGAAACGATTTCAAAGTATCCTCACAAGCCTGATCGTCTTACAAGTGACGATGGTACTGCTCCTCGGTGTCATGACCGTTCTGACCTATCAGAATCATGCAGACGTCAGTAAAATGCTGACTGATTCACAGAAGACTGCAGGTAATGGTGAGAACGCCAAAGGGCCAAGCGCTGCTTGGATGGCCGAAGTCGAGTCGCGCACTGGCATGCGGGATCCAGAAGCAGCCAAGATTTCGCAAGCACTCAATCAGCAGATGGCACAGGCCAACGCTTTGGACCAGCAGTTCAATAAATTACGCATTGGCACAACGGCTGCAGCGCCCCCACCAGTCCTAAGCGAGACGGCTCCACCCCCACCAATCCTAAGCGAGACGACTTCGCTTCCAACGCCCACTAATGAAAGCCTTACACCAGCGCAACGCGCCATCGCCTCGCTGCCTGCCATCGCCAATATTGTGAATTATAATGAAGAATGGCAATTCTGGACGGTTGATCGCGGCCGCTTTGGTGGGCTAAAAGAAGGCGCCGAATACGCCATACGCCGCCAGGACAACACCGCTCTGGTAGGCAATGTAAAGATTACAACGCTTTACCCACAGGAATCTACTGTGGAACTGGTGTTGGCCACATTGAAGGACCCTAACGTTCGACCATCTGTCGGAGACACCCTAGTGGACGCTTCCAAGCTTCAGTAAATCGTGGAAACCAATCGCCTGCAAACTATCGTCAATCATAAGCGACTCGAGGTCGAGAAGCTGGTGCACTTGGAAGAGAAGTTGCGTGCCGCAGCCTTGGTAAGGGACGAGTTCCACTCGTTCTATCAAGCTCTCGACCATGGCCCTGACCATCTCTCGTTGATCGCCGAAGTGAAGAAAGCGTCCCCCTCTGCCGGGACCATTGCCGAAGACTTCGACCCTGTTCGCCAAGCGCAAGCTTATGCTAGAGCGGGTGCCAATGCAATCTCCGTGCTCACGGATGAAGAGTTCTTCAAAGGCAAACTATCATATCTGAGCGAGATCCGAAAGCACGTCGACATTCCCCTACTCCGCAAGGACTTCATCTTGCATCCAGTGCAGGTCTATGAGGCAGTAGTAGCAGGAGCTGATGCCATCCTCCTGATCGTGGCTTGCTTGACTCAGGACGAACTTATCTCTTTGTTAGATTTGGCGACTTCCTGTCAATTGGATGTGTTGGTCGAGGTGCATGATCGGGAAGAGTTGGATCGCGCCTTGGAAACCGATGCCAAGATCATCGGGGTCAACAATCGCAATTTGAAGTCCTTCGAAGTCGATCTACAGACGACCCAAGCCTTGAGTGAAGAAATCGACAATGACCTGATCTTTATCAGCGAGAGTGGTATTAAGACCAATGAGCACGCCCAGCAAGTGTTCGATTGGGGGGCCAACGGCATCTTGGTCGGCGAAGCTCTGATGCGCAGCAGCAATGTTGAGAGCCAAGTGAAGGCCCTGACAAATGTGCAGCTCTCTCACGCCGGCGAGCCTGAGCCAGCAACGTAGCATCTGCGCTCCTGGCTTCAATTACTCTGGTCTCACAAGATCGTGAGTTCTGCTGATCAAACAAATCAGATTTGTGGGTCAATTTGAGGTTGCCGAATGGCGTGGGCTGTGACAATTGGTTCTCTATACAGTTTGGCAGGGTAGCTCAGTGGTAGAGCAGGGGACTCATAAGCCCTTTGTCGGGAGTTCAATTCTCCCTCCTGCTACCAGTCTCTTAACTACCTAAACACAGTGGAGTTGCGACAGCTCAGGAGAAGAAAGGATGTTCAATGTCTACCAGACTGTGCCCTGTTTCCGCCACCGTCCGAAGCTGTCTATTTCGCAAAAGAGGACGAAGCCTGAGCTCGCGAAGGAAGCGTAAATCCGTGGTTCGCCCAGCTTTGCACCTGGATTTTTCACGGTTCAAAATAGAGTATAAATCTGCGGGCTATACCTTCGGAGATTCGAATCCTCTCCTGCCCACTCCCCTTATCTTCAATCGGTTACGCAAGTAACAAAGCCTAGATTTAGCGCTTTATATTCTTTGACTGGCCGTTTACTGGCCACTCGCATCGGTCCTAATCTGACTCCATTTGGCCCAATTTGACTCAGTCGATCTCCAGACACGGGATCTCAAGCTACCTGCAGTGAGGACCAAGTAGTGTCCGAAAACTCTAATCGCCCCGCATTCATGTGGCCTCCCTGTAATAGTTGCGCAGCACTTCGCCTAACCGCCCTCGACATTCTAGGCTACCTTCACTTGCCAGAACGATCCTAAGTTCAAACCTTCAGAACTCTCACCCACCCGGCCAGAGATCCCAGTATCAGCCTGAAGACATCCATCTCAGATCCCCGGAATCAACTACTGCGCGCGCTTTTCCCCAAGGCTTCGTAAACTAGAAGCGCCTCATGGAACTTTTCCAACGCTTCCGCTGCAAGCACGTCACGGTTGCGTTCTATTTCTCGCATTATTTGATCGATCAAATAATGCGTTTGTCCCTTGCGAGGCACGAGAGGCTTGTCGGCAAGTTCGATATGCCAGGGGCTGGTGTGGCCCAAGATCTTTCTGCCATTTGCTGAACACTACGAATGGCAACCCATGACGAGGTTTCGACAGGAAGCGTTACATCTACCCCAACTCTCCAACCACTTCTGCCATTCTCCAAAGATGTGAAACCGGTTCCTGAGTGGAATGAACGCCAGACTTTTCCATTGACGATCAATTCGATGAGCCCAACCAGCGTGCACTCACAGACTCGATCCCCAAATATCCCGCTCGCTGAAGCCCTCCAATCCCTAGCAATTCGGCGAATCCGCCCCCGTAGACGAAAAGAATATTCCTAGCTATTGCGATCGTTGCGATCTCCAAAAACAGATACCTGTCTGATCAGAACCTATGCAAGGTGCTCAATCGACGGGAAGATTTCTTCGTGTCCACAAACAAACCGTCTGCCATTTGGATGGCGTATCTCAAGAATCTAGGCAATCATGGTGACCGTTTCACCTTTCTTCCCCTGCCCCCTTCAATCCCTATCAATACGGCGAATCTGACCCTATGGACGAAAAGCCATTCCTTAGCAGTCAGTCAGTTACTGATCCATCAGGCAGCTTAGTCGTTGCCGCGCCCCTCTAACCAACCTTTTTTTTGAGCCAGAATTAACGCCCCACAAGCTAAAGTATTAGCAAGAGCACCCACCCAAGATATCAAATAATTCCCCATATAATAAAAAGTTATACTAGTCATACTCATCCAAATACCAATTATCATGTAGATAAAGACCTTAGTCTGCTTAGACTTAAAATTTAACGCCGATTTTTCATCTGCTGTCTTCTTATCTTTGTTCTCATTTATATCTGGATCTTCCATCACTTAACATTCTCTTTTTTTTGTGTAGAAGTCAATGCCCCAACCACCCGTTCCAATCTACCGATTCTTAGATAAACCATCACGTGGCTCATGGCTGGCCTGACTATATCGCCATCCCCGCTATCAAGCGGGCCACCCACCCCACCTGGGGAAGAACTGGATTACGCTCTATATAATACGGTGAGAGATTTTGTTCCCCTAAGATGGGTACAATTTTCGTTAGTTTGTTATCCTTCGATCCAAATATTGCTTCATGGCCCTTCCACCAAAAGCAATTTACTATCATTGTCATCGAGTATTCAGATATGGAGGTCCTGCTCCGGCATGAAGACGAGCGAGATTCCTAATTTCGTATTGAGAAAACGTCTGCCGCAAGTTTTTGCCTACATGCGACAATATAATAGGAACTCGAATGACCATTGATTGGATTAATAGTTCCATCAATTTTATCGTTTATGCCTAGCCTTGAAATTCGCTATCTTTGAGCTGCATGAAAAACAATCCTTTGGCTTTTTTCTTCTTCGCCATGACAGCACTTTTTGCACTCACCGCCTGCTTTTGGACAGGCTGGCATATGGATTATGAAAAGCCAGCTACGCAATTCTATGCCGCTGACCTTGGCGCGTTGGGTAAGCCCTTCATCGGCAAGAAAACACCGTAAGGGAACCGTTACAGGACATGAAACTAGCAAGCAGGGGGATTTGTGGTCATCTTGAATGGGACGATTCGTTTCATGCGAAAGCTCTCCACAAAGTGTGCTGAAGGTTAACGGAGTAGATATGTGATTGGGAAGACCATTCTTTTGACGGTTTTCTTCGTGAATGCGAACCCGGCAGAGTTGTCATCAACCCTTCAGTGGGTCGAGATCCCTCTGCTCCTTTTCATCTCAAAAAGTAGGCTCACAGCTTGAGATGGTCGCCTGGTCAATCAAAAGAAAGGTTTTTCGAGAAAGAATTCTTTCGCTTCGTTCGTCATTGAGGTTTCTTTGACAACTTTTTACTTAGCTCTTATAATTTTCTTTCATGTCCCTGCTATGAGCTTATCCATGAAGCGAGAATTCCTTTCTAAATAAATCTTCTTGCTTACCGCATTAACTGCTCTGGTCTTTCTGGTTTACGGTTATCAAATAGGCACAATCAAGCAGTTCATCCCGAATGACAATGTTGCTCACTTTGGAACGGACCGCAAGTATCCGGACTTAAACTATACCGGAGACGGCAACTTTACGGATCATGGAAGAAGTGCCGGTATTTTTCGCACCGTTCTAGATCTTGGGTCAGTTGATTTAACTTAGGTCAGTGCTAGTCTTTTTCTGAAGGGACTGCCAGAAGTGAGATTGGTCTGCTACCTGCGCGTAGACTATCCTCTTCCTGCCTCCGCCAAACCGAAGGACTTCAATAGCACGGATTTAGTGGTTGAAATGAACCTCCTCCAATCCATAGCAATGCGGCGAATCTGACCCTATAAACGAAAAGCAATTTCCTAGCAGTAATCTGTCATTAACAATGGGGCGGATTTGCTCGCTTTTCATTCGAGTTCCGCGCTCGCCTTGCCATGGTGCTCCCGGAGAAAGGCGGCAATCTGGGGGCGATTGTTCTGCACCTCTTCCGGATCAAGG
>MDTC01068837.1_pt1 | contig 10377 bp, 8 predicted proteins | sample 811181 | NCBI WGS metagenome assembly MDTC01 (sample SAMN05326644, study PRJNA326480) | marine metagenome | isolation source: seawater | place: Pacific Ocean: North | collected 2011
TTTAAATAAATATTTCTTACTATATTTTTTAATTAATTTTTCTAATTTTTTTTTAAATAAAATATGGTTTAAATTATTAATTTTTTCTGGGTGTATTTTTATTAAAATATTTTTAAAATCAATTTGTTCTGATTTTAATTTAAAATAATAGTCAAATTGATCTATTAAAAATAGAATTTCATTCAGAGAATAGTTATTATATGGTAATAATATATAATTTATTTTTTTTTCCAAATTTTGATATTTTTTCATATTAAAATAAAACTTAACATTTTCTTTTGACCAATTAAAAAATTTACAATAAACCCTTTTTGTTTCCTTTCCCATTACATAAAGAATGTCTGGTGCAGTACGATTATAATACATCTGAAGTGGTAATGAATGTGGGGCGTTATGATCAAATCCTGAACATTTTAATTTTTTATTTATTTTTTTCATAGAATGAATTAAAAACTTTTGGAAAGGCTGTCCTTCATAAGGTAAATACAAATTGTCAATTTTCGATATATTAATATTTTTGTGTATGAATTTGAATATAAATTTTCCTAGATAAGAATTAAAATTAAAAAAAATATTTTTTCTTAATAACAGCAATTTTAAAATATTAATTAATAGTAATTTAAGAAAAAAAATTTTATCGAATTTTGTTTTATTAAGAGATAGTACAACAATATTATCTGCTAATTTAAAATTACTATAATTTTCCTCTATAATTATAATCCATAACGTATCTTTGTTCTTTGAATCAAAGTTTGTATACTTATCAATAAATATATTTTTTTTTGTAATATTTTTTTTTATAGACCAGGTTATAAATATATTTTTAAATTTGTTTTGAAAAACGTTTTTTTTATAAAAAAATTTTAAATTACTGCAATAACCTAAGTGATATATTGATTTTAAAATTGAAAAAAAAATATAACTTTTTTTTTTTAAGTTAAATTTTAAAATTTCTCTTCCAGGTAAATCGTCAAATAAAGCAAAATAATTTAGAATATTGAAATTTTTACTTGCTAGACCATTTATTTTTTTTTTTATAATTTTTATAATTCTATTTTGTTCTTTAAATGCTTGCTTCATTTTTTTTAAACTACTGTACAAGCATTACAAGGCACAAGTTTATTTCTGTTTTTGTTTAAATGTTTTTCTCTTATTTGATTATATATTTCTGAATTCCAAGCATCTTTTAGAGATTTATTATTAAAATTTCCTACATTTAACTTTGATTTGTAGTCTACATCACATGGATTAATAATCCCATCCCACCATACAAACATCCTTCTCCACAAATCTGAACATGGGCTTGATATTTCATTTGTTTCTTTTTGATAACTATTTTCCCAAGGATTATATTCTACAAAAGCGATTTGATCTACTAGTCCATTCCATAGCTTAACCATATCTTCGAGGTTTTGCTCCTCTGTAAACTTCACTCCAGACACTCTAGTTATGATATTTACATTTCTATATTGTTTTTCTTTTATATTATTAAATAGTTCTATATTTTTAAGTACTTTATCTAATTTTCCGTTAACTCTTAACTTTGAATATAACTCTTTATCGGCTGCATCCGCGCTGAATACTAAAGTTTTTACACCACCCTTTAAAATTGCATGTATCTTCTCTTCATTTAATAATGAAGCGTTTGTATTAATTTTTAAATTTAAAAATTTATTTACACAATATTCTAACATCTTTGATATATCTTGAGCTGCCATCGGTTCTCCCCTTGAAGCAAGTGATATAAATTCAACATTATTTTCAGCTTGATCAATAACATCTTTAAACAATTCTAATTTCATAGTACCCATATAACCTTGACTTTTTTTATTAAATGAATTGTCAGACATAAAACAAAACACACATCTGTAATTACAAATTGATGAAGGTTCTATTTGTAAATAAGGAGGATAATTATCTAATTCTTGGCTCTTTGGAAATATTTCATATCTGTATCTATGAAATATGTATTTTAAAATCTGGTTGTCTTCAAAACTTGCCAATTCATCTTTCACGTTCAGGAAAAGTTGAAATTTATTTTTATCTTTATTTTCTCCAGAGTTAAATTCTATATCGTTAATTGCTCTTTCTACAATTTTTGTTTGATACTTTGTTAGAAGATTTTTATCTTTATCAAATACTTTTTTAATTCTTTTAATAATTAAATTGTCTGAATGTTCCCCCTTTGAACTATTCAAACTAATAAAGCTATTATGTTTATTGTATGTATTTTTTTTCATTTGTATTTTTTTAACCAAAATTTAAGTTGAGGTAATTGCCATTCATAATCTAAATCAAAACCAGCTTCAGAAAATATTGGAGCAATTTTTTTTCCCATCCATTTTTGTGGTAGTAAATTATTTTGCATATTATCTAAGCATTTAGGTCTTACTATAGAAACTGACATGTCTGCAAAATAAACATCTCCCTGGGAATCTCTATCACAATTCATTTTTTTTGGATTTCCAAATATTTCAAATGGTACAAAAGGTTTAAGTGATCCATCTTTCATTAATTTTCTTGCACGTAGTGGACTCCACATATTATATTTTGATACTGTTACCGCAGAGTCAAAACTTGGATTTTTTCTCAAAAATTTTATTCCATTTATAATTTGGTAACGATTGATTGTAGCACCATTAGCAAATAATAAAATAATAAATTCAATTTTTTTATTTTCTTTTTTTTTCAAACTTAAAATTTTTTGGTATCCATGCTTAAAAGCATCATCACCAAGAGCTTTATTATTAGAAAGATATTTTGGTCTCCTGATCGTTTTAACTTTATATTTTTTTTTGCTTACACTTGAAATTCTTGGGCAATCTGTTGAGACATATATTTCATCAACCATTTTGCTTTTTATAGTTGCGATTATCGGATATTCGAAAATATATTTTTTATTAATCTTTATAAGATTTTTTTTTGGGAAACCTTGACTTCCCTTTCTGCCAATTAGTAATGCAACAACTATTTTTTTTTCCATATCTGATTATAGCATTTTTCAAACTTTGAACCTTTAAAAATATTAGAATTTTCTTTAGAGATTAGCTTAAATTCTAGATCTTTAAGAATTTGTTCACATTTACTTTTTTGTTCATAAAAATCATCACTAATTTCTATTAGTATTGAATTTGCATTTTTTAGAGTATCCAGAGATCCCTTTAATATTAAATGTTCTATTCCATCTACATCGATTTTTATGTGGTTTGGTTTAGGCAGTTCAAAATTTTTTAAACAATTATCTAAAGTAATGCCAAGAGTTTTATAATACATTTTAACAGCTAAATTTTTACCATCATAACCATATTTTTCTGAAAAAGAATTTAATGCAGAACCTTGTTCAATTTGAGATAAATTAAAATTTGAAACAGAATTCTTATAATAAAGTGGAATAGGGATAATAGTTACCATATCACTTAGTTTATTTAGATTTATATTTTTTACTAATAATTCTGTGTTAAAAAATGATGGTTCAAAACTATAAGTTTTAATATTTTTTGAAGCTGCATAACATGTATACAAACCGATATTAGATCCTATATCATAAAAAATATCACCTTCATTAAAAGTGTTTATCCACTTAATTGTGTCTGGTTCTTTTGTAAATAAAGTATCAACTCTAAATTTATTTATGTAATTATTTACATAAAACTTAAGTGACGTATTATTTGCTCTAATAACATTTAAATTTACTACTTCGTGTACTTTAAAAAAAATAAATCTAAAAATTTTAAACTTAATTAAAATTTCGGTTATTTTATGTATTATCAAATTTATGCTATTTTTTAATTTAATTAACATTCTTTTTTAAGTATTTAACATAATCATCTAATTTTTTTGAAAAACTTGCATCATTTTTTAAATATAAGTTTTTCCCAAATTTAATTTTAAATTTAGTTGGTTTAGTCACATAATGACCAAGGATTTTATTTCTATGGTATTTTTTTTGCATATCCAATTTTAAAATTTTTTCTATGGAAGCAAATAATCCAGAAATTTGTATGTTTTCCTTTCCAATTAAATTTATATACTTATTTTCATATTTTTTATTTAATGATTTGTATGTTAAAATAGAAGCTGTCTTTACATGAATGTACTTCCTTTTATTGAAAGGATATCCATAATATTCTAGTTTTTTTCTTTTAAGTGCGTTGACTATTATTTTGTAAAGACCATTATTTTTGTCACTTCTGGGCCCATATAATGATCCATATCTAAGAATAGTAAACTTTAAATTTTGTTTTTTACTGTATTCAGAAATAAAATCTTCAGCCGCTCTTTTGCTACAACTATAAAATCCACCTTCTTCGCTATTGGCATATATACTGCTTGCGTAAATTAATCTTTTAACTTTATGAGCGATACAATATTTTACAACTAGACATGTTGCTAAAACGTTTAGTTTTAAAGAAGTAATAGGCTTTTCTAATGCCTCATCTAAGTCACTCATTCCTGCAAATAAAAATACGTAATCTTTATTTTTTATTAATTTTCCAATTTTTTTCTCATTGAGCATATCACCTTTAACAAATTTTATTTTATTTGAATCATGAGAAATTTTTTTTTTATCAAAATTAGTTACAAAATGTCCTTTTTTGACTAATAGATCTACAAGGTGAGATCCAAGAAATCCACTTCCGCCTATAACTAAAGAATTTTTCATATATATTATAAATTAAAATTTTTTATAACATTTAAAAATGATTTTTTTGACATCTCTTTTCTAGACTCATATGTATTTGAACTAATGTGAGATGTTGCAAAAAAATTCGGTAAATCAAGCAGTTTACCTTTGTAAGGCTCTTTTTTAAAACAATCAAAACCTGCATAAAAATTTTTATTTCTTTTTAAATGATTGAACAATGCTAGCTCATCAACAAATCCACCTCTAGCAGTATTTAAAAATATGCAGTTCTTTTTCATTTTTTTCAAAGAATTCTTATTAAATACGTTATATTGATCTTTCGTAAAATTTGCGTGAATACAAATTATATCTGAATATTTTAATAATCTGTTAAAACTAACTTGTTTAAATTTACCATGTTTAATATCTCTAGTATCATAAAAATAAATTTTACATCCTAAATTGCTTAAAAGATTTCCTACCATTGAACCAATTAAGCCAAATCCATAGATGCCAACAACTCTTCCTCTAAGATTGTTTCCTTGATATTGAAACCATTTTTTCTTTTTTAAAGTATTTAAATTCGAATATAGCTTTTTTAATATCAAAAATATAAAAGCAATAGTTAATTCAGCTGTGGGTAAAACAGGTTCAACCCTTGTTCTTAAAATCTTAATTTTTTTTTTGTTTGCATAATCTATATCTATATTATCTGTTCCTGTGCCAAATCTAGAAATAATTCTTAGGTTCGGATATGTGTCAATTTCCTTTTTTGAAAATTTTTCAACTCCAGCTATAATTGCAAATATTTTTTTTTTGTTAATTTTTTTATTTAATTTATTAAAAACTATAGTGAATTTGTTTTGATATTTTTTAATATCTGGATAATTAAAATTATCTTTAGGTATATTTATTAAAATTGTTTTTTTCATATAATAATTCTAGGCTTTCTAGGTTAAAACTCTTAGTTAAATTTATTTCTTTGGTAACTAATATTTAAATTATTCTTTTTTTTACAGAAATCAATTTACCTTATCCAATACTTTTTTTAGATTATTAATTTTAGTATCGTATTTTTCTTCATAGTTGATAAAATAATTCCTACTTTTTGTTTTATTTAATTTTTTGAAAGTTCCAATCTTAAGATAATTAAAAATTTTATCTTTAAATTCATTTAAATTAGTGCTCCATATAATCTCATTATTCAAATTTTTTTTAAAAGGCTCAGTAAATAAATCTTCATCATAAAGAAAAATGTCAGATTCGTAATACAGTGACTCAAAGAAAGTAGTGGAAACCCATGGAAAAATATTTAAATCGCTTTCAGAGAAAACTTGTTCCATTCTTTTCTCATTAGATATATATGTAAATTTATTATTAAATTCCTTTTTAACTATATTTTTCCATAATTTTTCAAAACCATTTGGATAATCTTTTACAACAATATTATATTGATCAGAAAAGTGATTTAGTGTTTTTAATATTTCTAACTGTTGCCTCCACAATGAGGTAACTGTATCTCTTCTATTATTGCCATAATAAAAATGATTCATATTTGTATAGCAGCCTATAAAAAAGGTAATTATTTTTTTTTCTTTACTCGATTGATATTTTGAAACCTTGTGAATTTCGTCAAATTTAAAAGATCCAACATAATTTATATTATAATTTTTGTTGTTTATTTTTTTAAGACTAGATTTTTTATTAACTAAATCAATTAGATATTTCCCGTAACCAATATGATTTTTACAGAACTTGTAATCAACCACGTCATAACCTGGATTGGATAATACGAATTGACCTCCATGAACCCATGTAAAAAAAGGTATATTTTTTATTTGTGCTAATAATCTAAAAATAAAAATCGGATAATAAAATGGAGCCATAGATTGAAAAATAAATGATTTAATATTTTTATTTTCTAAATATTTATTAAAGACTTTATATTCGGAGTAAAAAAAGTCAGATCTTGAATATATAAATTTTATTATTTCCTCAAAAATAAAATAAAAACTAATTTTCCCATGTTGAAAGGATTCTGAATTATTTAATAATTTTTTTGTTGTTAAGAGTAAATCTTCATCTATTTTATTTTTTTTTACATCATTTTCAGGAAATATATTATGGATATAATTTGACTTAAAACTTGTATCAGGTAAAATTTCATTACACCCAATTCCAAGGTGTTCAATTTTTTTATATTTGAAAATATATTTTATTTTTAATTTATTAATAAATTTTTTACCTAAAAAAAAATAATTATGCATATTTTTTAAATAGTTCTGTTGAAAAAATAAAAAAGAGTTTCTTTTCTTTTCAACTTGTTTTTTTTCAGTTGAATAGGATAATTTTATTTCTAAATTATATTTTGAAAGCAACTCAATAATATTAACACTTTCATCTATCAAATACTCACGATTAATATTTAAATCTGTTTTTTTTGAAAATTCAAGTTCATTAGGTTGAAAATCAGATACTATTTTACTCAAAATTTTAGAGTGAAAAAATAATGTGTCGTACCAAATTTTAAGTATATAACTAAAGTCATTAAAAATTTTCCAATTTAAATTTTTATAATTTGTGGAATAATTAAAAAAATTTAAATCGATTATTTTTACTATTTTTTCAATAGTTTCGGTGTAATTATCATAATTAACATATTCTAATTCATGATTATAAAAATCTGAATAATCTAAAAACTTTATATTTTTTTTTTTTAACAAATACGAACAATCAGGTCTCAAAGAGAAGATAATGTCTTTTGAATTAAAATTTATATTTTCTATTTGCCAATGCTCATCAACAAAAATGATTTTCATTTTAATTAGTCAATAAATTTTTAAATAAATCTAAATCCTGATAATCATCTATATCTAATGAATTTATTTTTTTCATTATATATAATCCATGCTTGTGTGAAATAATTTTTTTCTTTTTTAATAATGATTTTTTAAAAATATATATTGCACCATTTATAAAATAGCTTTCGTTGTAAGACTGTCTTAAAGAATCTTTAGTTTTTACAAAATATTTAATTTTATTTTTATATAAATAGATAGTGTCTGATGGATGCTCAATCGAAGGAGAGACAGAAAATAAACTGTCATATCTCATTTTATTAAAAATTCTTAACGATTCAAATAAATTACTTTTTGTTCTTAATGGCGAGGTGGGTTGTAATATTACATAATATTTAAAATTATGATATTTGGACAAGTAATTATCAAAATGTATTAAATTTTCTACCAATTCTGTTTTATCACCTGACAATTCTTTAGGTCTTTTGTAATCAATATTTATTGAATATTTGCTCGCAATTTTTTTAATTTTTTTGCAATCTGTTAGTACAAATTTATTTTTTTTATTTATTGAATTTAATATATTGAATGTGTGCTCTATTAAACTTTTCTTTTTGTAGTAAACTAGATTTTTATTTTTTATTCCTTTAGAATTTTTTCTTGCTGGAACTATAAATGCAAAATCTTTTAGATTTATCACTGTATATTATTAATTTTTTTAGCCAACTTACTATAAAAATTTAAATTTTTTTTGTAAAAAATTGGTATAGCAATTGCAAAATCTAAAATTTGTTTAGTTTTTTTTATTGAAGCTAAATCTTTTAGATTAAACATATGTTTCCAATAATATGCGCAATGCCATTTAACAGCATCCGGTAAATTTTTTGTTGATATTTGAGATTTATGTAAAATTTCTAGAATTTTTTTTTTTTCGTTTTTGTTATTTACAAAAAAAATATAATTATCGTAATTAGAGATTCCTTTATAAGGCATCTTTCTTTTTTCGAATCTTTTTATGTTTTTTTTTAAGATAAAATATTTTTTTTTATTATCTTTCAGCAAAATATTTAATTTTTTTAATTGCTCTTTTCCAATCGCACCTTGTAATTCAGTCATTCTATAATTAAAACCTGCAATATCTACTCTATCATTCCCCCTAGAAAGATTTTTTATATTCTTGTGGCCATGATCATGATATTGTTTACAATAATTGAAATATTTTTTGTTATTTGTCAAAATCATTCCACCTTCTCCAGTGGTTAATGTTTTTCCAAAATCAAAACTCAAAACACCTATATCTGAAGTATTTCCTAAAAAATACCCATCATAGGTCCCACCAACTGACTCGCAATTATCTTCTAAAATTTTAATTTTTTTTTCTCTTGATATTCTTTTTATACTGTTCATATCGCATGGATATCCAAGCATATGGACAGGTATTATTGCTTTGGTTTTTTTTGTAATTTTTTTTTTCAACTCATTTATATCCATATTTAATGTTTTATCTACATTAACCAAGACTGGTTTTGCTCCACAGTCAAGTATAGCCTCGATAGTTGCTATAAAATTAAAGGCTTGAGTAATCACTTCATCTCCTTTTTTAACACCTAATGCCTTTAGACCTATTTTTATAGCTGCAGTTCCTGATGAAACAGCAAGAGCATAATTTGATTTAAAAAATTTTTTTGTTGAGTTTTCAAATTCCCTAACATGAAAATTTTTTCTAATTTTTTCAAATCCATGAGCAAATAATATACCGCCATTATCAAAAATTTTTTTTATAGCTAAAAATTCCTTTTTGTCGATTAATTCATATCCTGGCATAAATATTTTGATTATCGTGCTTCGATTTGTTGCCTTAAACTTTTTTCGTAGGATTTTATTTGTTTAAAATCATACTTTGCAAATTTATCCTTAAACTGGATTGTCCATCCCCTTCTAAATTTTTTTGATAAGTTTTTGGAACTTCCATGTACAACTAAGGAATGATGAATGATTGCATCACCTGGTTCTAATTCTGGCTGAGATAATTTAAATGATTTCAGAAATTTTCTATCAGAAATCTTCTGCGAACTACCTTTGGCATAAGATGGATCATGTTTTAAAATCCCAAATTTATGTGTTCCATCATAGTAATGCACTGAACCATTTTTTTTTGTTGATTTATCTAGAGCTATCCAGAGCGTTAATGCATTAGATCCTTTTACTCCCCAATAAAAATTATCCTGATGATTGGGAGATGGAAGACCTTTTCTAGCAGGTTTTGCGAACAGCTCACAACTTCTAAATTCTGGTTCCGAATTTAAAAAAAAGGAGGCTATTTTTAATATTTTTTTTGAATTCGCCAACAATTTTATTTGTTTATTTTTAGCAAGTTCATGAAAAGAATTAACTTGATCAACTGATTTAACTGTATCATTTATAAAGTTTATTGATCTAGACTTTTTATATGTTTTTTTTATTTGTGAATCTAAATAATTATTTATAATAACTTTAACTTTTTGAATTTGTTGAAAATCGAATAATTTTCTATACACGACCCAACCATATTTGTCATAATGGTATTTTAATGTTTCAAGTTTATTTTTTTGTTTAATCATTTTTTTAGATACTGGCTAACATCGTTCCATTTGTCAACTATTGGATACGGAACAATTTTTTTTTTAAATTTCATTAACTTTAAAATAAATTCATTCATATCATAATATTTATTTTTAGGTATGTGTTTAAGAAGAGTTGAATTAATTACGTATATGCCCGCATTTATATAACTCATATTTATTGGTTTTTCTACCATTTCAACAATTTTTCTATTTTTTATTTTTATCCTACCAAAAGGATTTTGTGTTTTGTATTCTTTTATAACAACAGTCAAATCACTTTTCTCTTTTACATGAAAATTAATTAATTTTTTATATTTTAAATCAGTTACAATGTCACAATTTGTAATTAAAA
>MDTC01275748.1_pt1 | contig 10376 bp, 6 predicted proteins | sample 811181 | NCBI WGS metagenome assembly MDTC01 (sample SAMN05326644, study PRJNA326480) | marine metagenome | isolation source: seawater | place: Pacific Ocean: North | collected 2011
AGACGGAAACTCACTCGGTGCGCTACCCAAACGGGTCAAACAAAGGGTCAAAGAGGTTACCGAGCAACAATGGGGCAACGACTTAATAAGCAGCTGGAACCAACATAACTGGGTCAATTTACCTCAACAAGTTGGCGAAAAAATTGCGCCAATTATCGGCGCATCGGAAAGTCAGGTAATATGCTGCGACTCTATTTCTGTCAATTTATTCAAACTGCTAAGCGCTGCGCTTAGCTCTAATGGCACAGACAGCCGCAACAAAGTCATTTCAAGCCACGACAATTTCCCTACGGATCTTTACATAGCTCAGGGGTTGCAGGGACTTCTGGGTAAACAGCGCTGCCAATTCGTTGACGTTCAGGAAGATAATTTGCTTCGCAGTATCGACGACTCAACCGCTGTCGTTATGGTCACCGAAGTGAACTTCCGCAGCGGTAAACGGCTGGACATTAAATCGTTAACCGAAAGGGCTCATCAGCATGGTGCGCTTATTATTGTTGACTTAGCGCACAGTGCCGGTGCTATGCCTGTTCACCTGGATAACTGGAACGTCGATATGGCCGTAGGTTGTACCTATAAATACCTAAATGGTGGGCCAGGTGCTCCGGCGTTTGTTTACGTAAATAACGCTTTGCAAAATAAATTACAACAACCCATTGCCGGCTGGTTTGGCCATCAGAAGCCATTTGAATTTGACCCACAGTACCAACCTGACAGCGGCATTAAACAGTTCCTCGCTGGTACACCATCAATTATTTCAATGTCAGCAATCGATGCTGCATTGGAGCTGTTTGACGATCTAGATTTGCAAACCGTGCGTAAAAAGTCAGTAACATTAACGACATTGTTTGACGACTTAATCAATCAATACGGTTTAAGTGACCAGCTACAACGTCTTTCTCCGGCGTCAGCTGAAGACCGTGGCAGCCAACTGAGTTACTCGTTCGCGTATGCTTACGAGCTGTGTCAGGCGTTGATAGACCGGGGCGTCATTGCGGACTATCGAGCTCCGCACTTTATTCGTTTTGGCTTTGCGCCACTTTATAACAGCTATAAAGATATATGGAACGCTGTTGAACAAATACGAGACGTCATGCAAACAGATGCGTATAAAGAGTCACGTTACGTAGAGCGCCAGGCAGTCACTTAAACGCTATTTTGGAGATTTTATGGGAAATACAGTATCAGGAAATGACTACCAACCACCTAAAGTGTGGAAGTGGGAGCAAGAAAGTGGCGGCAAGTTTGCCAGTATTAATCGCCCTGTGGCTGGCGCTACGCATGACAAAGAATTACCTGTGGGTAAGCACCCACATCAGTTGTATTCGCTGGCAACCCCGAACGGACAGAAAGTCACAATTTTATTTGAAGAGCTGCTTGAAAAAAGCATAAGTGCCGCCGAATACGACGCCTATATTATCGATATTACTGAGGGTGAGCAGTTCAGTAGCGGTTTTGTGGACATCAACCCAAACTCAAAAATTCCGGCGTTGCTCGATAACTCTACAACACCAGCAACTCGGGTATTCGAGTCCGGGTCCATACTGCTTTATTTGGCCGAAAAGTTTGGTGAGTTTTTGCCGACAGAGCCCGCCAAACGTGCCGAATGTTTGAATTGGCTATTCTGGCAGATGGGCAGCGCACCTATGTTAGGTGGTGGCTTTGGTCATTTTTACTCTTATGCGCCAGAAAAACTGGAATACCCCATTAACCGTTACACCATGGAAGTAAAGCGCCAGCTCGATGTGCTCGATAAGCAACTCGCAGACAACGACTATATTGCCGGCGACGACTACACCATTGCCGACATGGCCATTTTCCCTTGGTACGGCGCACTTGTGTTAAACGAGGTTTATGAAGCCGCAGAGTTTTTACAAGCACACGAGTACAAAAACGTGGTGGCCTGGGCGAAGCGCATAAACGAGCGTCCAGCGGTAAAACGCGGCCGTCGTGTGAACAAAGTTTGGGGCGAAGAAAGCGAACAATTGCGCGAGCGCCACAGCGCCAGCGACTTTGAGTAACTCCTCCGTTGGCAGTGGCTACGCCGATAATGATCAATGACTGAAAGTGTGGGATAATCCCGCACTTTCTCAGCTCTTCTATTTACAAGCGAAAGTCCCTCTCTATGGAAATCAATGTTCGTTTTCTCGAAAACATGCGCCTTGAGGCGAAGTTTGATGACTTCACCGTCATTTCTGACCAACCCATTCGTTATAAAGGCGATGGTTCAGCACCCGGGCCGTTTGACTATTTCTTAGCGTCATCGGTCATGTGCGCGGCTCACTTTATTCGTCTGTATTGTGATGCGCGCGACATTCCAACCGAGAACATTCGCATTTCCCAGAACAATGTTGTCGACCCGGAAAACCGCTATCAACAGCTGTTTAAAATTCAGGTGGAACTACCGGCAGACATCGATGAGAAAGACCGCAAAGGCATTATTCGTGCAGCTGAACGCTGCGCGGTTAAGCGGGTTATTGAGAACGAATTGGCGTTTGACGTTGAAGCTGTGGAAAGCATCACGCAGGACGCTCAGGCATTACTCACTATTGACCCCAGCGGTGACGAGAAAACCTACATTGAAGGCAAAGACCTGCCCTTAGAAGACACCATTAACAACATGACCAAGCTGTTAGCTGACTTGGGTATGAAAATAGAGGTGGCGTCCTGGCGCAACATTGTGCCCAACGTTTGGTCACTGCATATTCGTGACGCGGCGTCGCACATGTGCTTTACAAACGGTAAAGGCGCCAGCAAAGAAAGCGCATTATGCTCTGCGTTGGGTGAATTTATTGAGCGCTTAAGCTGCAACTTTTTCTACAATGACCAGTATTTTGGTGAAGAAATTGCCAATGCCGACTTTGTTCATTACCCGCAAGAAAAGTGGTTTAAGCCGGGTCCCGACGACGAACTGCCGGCAGAGATACTCGATGAGCGAACGCGCGAGTTTTATGATCCTGAAGGCGAACTACGCGGCTCTCACTTAATTGACACCAATTCAGGACGTGTCGATCGAGGTATTGTGTCACTGCCGTTTGTGCGTCATTCCGACGGAGAAACCATCTATTTCCCGTCAAACCTCATTGAGAACTTATACTTAAGTAACGGTATGAGCGCCGGCAATACATTGGCGGAAGCGAAAGTGCAGTGCTTGTCAGAAATTTTTGAGCGCGCGGTTAAGAAGCAAATTATTGAAGACGAAATTACCCTACCCGACGTGCCGCAAAACGTTCTGAATAAATACCCTGATATTGTTGCCGGTATAAATGCCCTTGAGGAGCAAGGCTACCCGGTATTGGTAAAAGACGCTTCACTTGGCGGACAATTCCCGGTTATGTGTGTGACACTGATGAACCCACGTACAGGCGGTGTGTTTGCTTCTTTTGGTGCGCATCCGAGCTTTGAAGTCGCATTAGAGCGCAGCTTAACGGAGCTATTACAAGGTCGCAGCTTTGAAGGACTGAACGACTTACCACCGCCAACCTTTAATTCTATGGCGGTGTCCGAGCCAAACAACTATGTAGAGCACTTTATTGACTCCTCTGGTGTCGTGTCCTGGCGCTTTTTCAGTGCCAAGTCAGACATTGAGTTTGTGGAGTGGGATTTTGCATCCCCAACCAATGAAGAAGAAGCCGACACCTTGTTCGGTATTCTGAAGGAACTGGACAAAGAAGCCTACATTATGGTGCACGAAGACTTAGGGGCTCCGGTTTGCCGCATCTTAGTGCCGGGTTACTCCGAAGTGTATCCGGTTGAGGACTTAGCCTGGGACAACACCAACATCGCGTTGCAGTACCGCGAGGACATTCTGAACCTACATCGCCTGTCAGACGAGCACCTGGAAGATCTCGTCGAGCGATTAGAGGACAGCCAACTCGACAATTACATGGACATTATTACCCTTATCGGTATTGAGTTTGATGAAAATACCGAGTGGGGGCAGCTCACTATTTTAGAGCTTAAGTTGCTTATTTATCTAGCACTGCAACGTCGTGAAGACGCTCAAGAGTACGTTGAAATGTTCCTGCAGTATAATGACAACACACCAGAGCGGGTGCTGTTTTATCGGGCGGTGGAAGCCGTGCTGGAAATCACCCTCGACGACGAATTAGAGCTGAGCGATTACCGCTATAATTTAGGGCGTATGTACGGTGAAGACGTCATTGAGGCAGTTATAGGTTCTGTACAAGGCACCACACGCTTTTACGGCCTGACGCAAACCAACATGCAACTGGAAGGCATCGACCGTCATCTGAAGCTGCTGGACAGCTACAAAAAGCTACATCGTGCGCGAGCTAAGAGCGCTAGTTAATTTTAAAGCGGCCCACGGTCGCTTTCAGCTCTGATGAAATATCTCTTAAACTACTGAAGTCAGACTGCATAGAGTTAGAGTGCGCTACCATTTGTTCCGTTAAGCTATGAACGCTTTCTAACTCACCATTGACTTCAGCAGCAAGTGCCCGTTGGTCTTCTGTCGACGTGGATATACTGTGGTTCATTTGCGTCACTTTTTGCATCGCTCGCTCAATTTGGGTAATCGCATTCAGTACCAACTCAACTTGCTCTTCACCGTCATTACTCATGGCGTCTGTTTGCTCCATAGCAGCTTTGACTTTAGTCGCTCCGGCTTGCAACTTTTCAACCGTTTTCTGAATATGGTCAATGGAGTCCTGAGTTCGGGTTGCCAGTGTTCTAACTTCGTCCGCCACTACCGCAAAACCTCGTCCCTGCTCACCAGCTCGAGCTGCTTCAATCGCCGCATTTAACGCTAATAAGTTAGTTTGTTCCGCAATTCCGGTTATTACGTCTAAAACGGTGGTAATATCCGCAACATCATCGTTAAGACTTTGAACAGCTTCCGTTGCGCTGGATATAGAACGCGATACTTCACTAATAACTTGTTGCGTTTTATGCGAATTATTCGACACGACTTTGACCGATTCCGCCGCATCATCAACTGACTGGGACGCATCACGCGCATAATCAGCTATTGTCTCGCTGGTGGCATTCATTCTCTGAACCGCCTCAACAATTCGCGCTATTTGCTGTTGTTCGTTATGCACTTCACCGTTCAGTTCATTCACAGTGCCGGATACTCGATCAGCTGCCCCATTCACCTGTTCTGAGGACTGATTCGCATGTGCAATGAGCTGCTGTATCCTGTCTGAGAATCGGTTAAATTCGCGCGCCATAGTTCCGACTTCATCATCAGAATCTATTTCCAAGCGTTGAGTTAAGTCGCCGTCACCTTGAGCAACATCTTTCATCGCTGCGGCAATCGTTTTGACTGGCTTAAACACTTTCATTGACACGTAGTAGGTCACTAACGTCAGAACGATAATAATAGCTAACAGGCTACTGAAAGACATCCAGCGAGCGTTGGCTATTGGCACCTCTATCATTTCGCTTGGAACCAATAACCCTAGTTGCCAATCGATATAAGGCACTTCAGATTTCACAGGGACATAAAATACTTGATAGTCTTCTCCCTTCCACGTTAAGGAGATGCCGCTTTCTCGCGGGCTTTTTGACATGGTTTCAGATAACTTATCAAAACCTTGAGTTTCAGACTCCAAAGCTGACGAATAAACACTATCTAATTTTCCAATAGGCGTATTCAGATCCAGTTCAATATCCTGAGTCGGAAAGTAAACTAACTCATTTTTTTCATTCACCAAAAACGCCTTACCTTGCCCTTGGTAATTTATACTGTCAATAAGCTCAGCAATGGTTGTAATTAATATATCAACCCCACCAACACCTACAAGTTCACCCTGTTGGTTTTCTATGGGCATCTGCAATACTGAAGAAATTGTTTTGTCCGTCGCGTCAACCTGAGGAGACGTCAAATATAAACGCCCCTCTTCTATCGCGTTATGCCACCATGGACGCTTATTAGTAAAGTAGCCCTTGGTTGGGTCGCCCGCATCGGGCCCCGAAGTATCAACACCAATACGACCTTCCTCATAAAGGTATTCATAGGTGTTCGCAGACCCCATAAAAACAGATTTAACGGTGGGGTCATTCTGAACAATAGTTTCAAAGGACTCCTTTATTGATTGAAAATCTGAGTCCGTCGAGAGATCCTTCCCTCTTTCAGTATACTGAGTTAACCATCGAGTAATTCGCGGTTCCGTTAAAAGGGTAGTGGGAATTCGGGCTCTCTCACTGAAAAAGCTATTAATTTCAGCAGCTCTTAGCTCAATAAGCTCGGCAACCTGGGCTTCTGTTTTCTCTCGAGTTAGCTCAGCGATTGTTTGAGTAACAAATACACCAAACGCAGCCAGTAAAACAATCAAAACGCCTGAAATAGACAGAATAAGCTTACGCTGCAAAGAGCCTTTTATTTGCATGGTCCCACCGTTTTTTATTTTTATACACGTTGATATTATCGGCTAATTCATGGTTTTCTTAACGATGACTCAATGCACGGATTATATCTCGGGTAAAATCATGCTCGTTAAAGCCTGCTTTTCCCGCTAAGTCGTAACCGCGACGTACGACAATAAGGTTCTCGCTTGGAATAATGACCAGGAACTGCCCGCGATTACCACGTGCCGCAATAGTGTCGTCAGGAAGATCTGGAAAACGTTCATTGTAGAGCCACCACTGTGCGCCATAACCTGGAGCGCTTTCAGGCGGTTGGGCGGGTGTCGGGGTGCTGATATATTCCAACCAATTCGGCGGTAAGATCTGCTCCCCCTGCCACTTCCCGTTTTGTAAATGCAATACACCTAAGCGAGCCAAATCGCGTGATGTTGTCCATACTTGTGACGACAAAATGAAGTCACTCTGCCAGTCTGTTTCTAAAAACGTATGCTGCATACCGATTTTGTCGAGCAACGCTTCATAAGGGAAGGTTACGTAAGCCTCTTCACTGGACATTGTTTCACGCAGTACGCGAAGCGCCAACATGGTGTCATTGTTCGCGTACTTCCAACGAGAGCCCGGCTCAACTTCAAGTGCCGTTTCTGTTGCGGTGTCACTGACTAAACCGCCGCCCATGTAGACACGATCGGTTCGATTACCCGCCTGGTTACTATCAAGGCCTGACGCCATATGTAATAGATTTTCCAGTGTAATGCGCTGACGCGGATCCAACGGATGCGACCAGTTCTGCAGGCCTGCTTTTTGGTCAACCGATAAAATCTCCTGCTGAACCGCTGCGCCAATAACGCTGGCACCGATGCTTTTCGCCACAGACCAGGTTCGTTGGGCTGTTTCCGGCGTGAAGTCTTCTTTATAACGCTCAGCAATAATTTTATTCGGCGTCGCGATTAACACGGCAGACGTTCGTGCACCTTCGCCATAATGTTTCGTAAAGGCCTGCTCAATGACTGCATCTAGCTTGTCGTTTCCGGTGGGTTCATTAACCGCGTTACGGCTTTGCCATGGGTCTCCGGTGTCCGCTTGTTCAGCGGGGTTGTTTTGAAACGGCTGGTAAACCTGTTTAATGTCTTGTTCAGTAGCCCCTACCGGCAAATCAACACAGCCTAAGCGAGGTCGCCAGACTGAATAACGGATTCTTTTGCCATCATCATAGGCAACACGGACCCATTTATCGTTGCTATTTATTTCAGCGGTCAGCCCATTCACTTTATCGGCAATTAAAGAATAAATCCCCGTTAGCTCGTCTTCTTTAATTTGCGATGGTGACTTTCCGCCATTAAAGGTTGCGCTGCAGGTAAAGTTTGCTTTGTATCCGGCAGCGTAGGCATTGAGCGTTGTGTCGGTTTCTTCAGCGCTCACACATAGAGAAAGAGCTCCGGCTATTATGACTGTTAAATAGCGCTTCATAAAAGATCCTCAATAAAATGTTTATTCTATAAACGCTATAACAACTTCAGGACGATAGCGAGTCAGTGACTCACTCACAAACGTATTAAAGTGTCCGTTCAACGCTTTATACGCAAACTAAGCAATAGCCGCTAACCCGACCAGCCCAAAACAGCTTATTAGTCCGAGCACCGACACAAATTTAGGAATAAAACGCTGCTCTTTCTTGACTTTCAGAGCCGCTATGTTCGTGATGCCGTAGTAAATAAGTACGGTGAAAGCACTTAATGTCCAGGCGGATTCGATGCCTCCGAGCGCGGCGATAATGCCCATAATAAGAAAGGTTAGCCAGGTCGCAGCAGGTGCCGCCTTCTGGGCTTTATCGAGGCCGCCCAGAAGGCGAGGCAAGTCACCGCGGCGTCCCATAGCTAAAATGACACGCGAGACACCGAGTAATAAGTTTAAAACCACACCGCCCATAGCTAGTATTCCGCCGACAATGACCACCCACTGCCACGGAGAGTCACTGATTAGGTTAGCGATATTGAAGTGGCTCTCTTCAAATGTATTAAGGCCCCCTACATGCAGAATAGCAAAACCAACAGCAATGTATAACGCACTAACCACCGCTAACGTCAAGACCACCGCCCTGGGAATATTGCGTCTGGGGTCGGTTATTTCTTCCCCCATTGTGGCTATGCGTCCGTAGCCGGTAAATGCAACGAACATTAAAGCCGCCGCATGGAAAAGCGACAAATGGCTGGTTGAAACCGACTCATTACCAACTGCCGGTGCTGCTGACTCAATTCCTAAAGCGACGCCAATAAATACAATTAAGCCAATAATACTGACTGTGACTAACAGCATATTCAGCCAGTTGGTTCTGCGCACCCCAGATAACACAAATACGGTAAACAGCAATAAGAGGCCTATGGCAACCGCTTTTACCGTGGTTTCGGACACCTCAAAACTGGCACTGATGTACCATGCCACCGCCAATGCCGCCGTTGCCGCCGAAGCGCTTTTTGCCACGATGAAGAGTCCGCCGGCTATGATACCGCTGGCTGGATTCAAAAACTGATAACCATACTCGTAAGTGCCGCCACTGACAGGGTGTGCAGCCGCTAGCTGTGCAGAAGACAACCCATTAAACAACGCGGTTAGCGCCGCTAGTACAATTGCCCAAACCAGCATATCGCCGGCTATGGTCGCACTGAGTCCTACGCTGACGTAGGCGCCGGTACCCAGAATAGAGCCCAGGCCAATGATTAACGCGCCACCTAAGCCGGTTTCCCTGACTAATTGGTTCGCCATGTTCACACCTTTAAGGGTTGCTTGATTGAGGATTGTTACATTTTAGACAGGTTTTTGTTGCAGTTTAATGGCATTTTGGAAGTGGTGGCCCCTCGCAGATTTGAACTGCGGACCAACCGATTATGAGAGAGTTTTAGCGTTATATCCCAGTGAACAACGAAGAACAAATAAAAACAAAATGCTTTTTAATTTCAATATCTTAAATAGAGCCTCATTGTTTGCTCTTGTTCACCGCGATCCCATGTAGCACAATCGTTTTGCTACATATTTGCTACATGGGAAATTTCAATGGCTATACGAGCTAAGATCACGAACGCCTCAATCAAAAAACTGACACCTGCTGATCAGCGTCTTAACGATACAGAGATAAGTGGCTTTCACGTTCGTATAACAAACAAAGGAAGTGTCTCTTACTACCTTTACTATCGCAAGGACGGAAAGCAGGTAAATTATCGGCTTGGTACTCATGGAAAAATCACACCTGCTGAAGCCAGAGAACTGGCTCGAATAAAAGCGGGTGAAGTGACCAAGGGTACAGACATTCAGGAAGAGAAAAAAAAGCAGAAAGTTGAAGCCGAACGCGAACGGGCGAACCAACTCGAAAAATACCTAAACGAACACTATGAACCTTGGCTTAATGCAAAGAATGCCAAAACAGCGAAGCGCATCATAAAAACCATAAAATCTGGCTTCCCTGACTTTCTGAAGCTTCCCCTGTCAGAAATCAAAGCTCATAAAGTAGAGCAATGGCGAAACAAAAAGATTAAGTCCAACGTGACCAAAGCTACCGTTAATCACTACGTAAACTCGTTAAAAGGAGCTATGAGCCGCGCAGTCGAATGGAATCTGATTAGCTCCCACGACCTTAATAAAGTTAAAACGCTAAAGACCGACAACACGCGATTGCGTTACCTGACCAAAGATGAAGAAGCTAGCCTGTTAGAAAAACTTCGTGAACGTGATGAGCAAATCAAAGCCGCCAGAGACAGCGCAAACGAGCATAAAAGAATTCGCGGCTATGAGGAAACCGAGTGTTTACGAGGCCAAATGTTTGCTGACCACTTAGAACCGATAGTTTTACTTGCTATGAACACCGGTATGCGGCGCGGTGAAATCTTTCAACTAAAATGGTCCGATATAGACTTTCAGAGTAAAACGCTCGCAGTAAAAGCCGGTAACGCTAAATCTGACCTTTCCCCTGAACTAACACCATCTTATCGATGAAATTTCAGTTTTAAGCTACCTGTTTTGCAAACTCCACAGGCGGTAAATAATTTAACGAGCTA
>MDTC01134805.1_pt1 | contig 10375 bp, 7 predicted proteins | sample 811181 | NCBI WGS metagenome assembly MDTC01 (sample SAMN05326644, study PRJNA326480) | marine metagenome | isolation source: seawater | place: Pacific Ocean: North | collected 2011
CGTGTACTGGTGTGCCCAGGTGCTCAGCGGCACCACGCCCTTCCCGCCCAAGCCAAGGCCTCGACTGGAGTCAGCCGCCGACTTGATCGCACGCCTGCCAGGACACAACCCCTAAGGCCCCACGGGGGAACCTGGGCGGGGGCCGGCCGTCTTCAGCCGGCTTCGATCTTCAGAGCCAGCATGCAGGCTTCTTCCCACAGAATCTGCCCATCGCGCACCGCCGCTGCGTAGGTACCCGCCCCGAAGCCCGGCACCACGAACAGCGCAGACTCCACCGTGGTGTCGCCCACCTGCCGGCGGATCTGACCATGGATTTCCATGAAGGCGGTGCTGTCGACCGCCGGACCACCGGCATCGGCGATCTGGGCCCGGAACGCACCGAAAAATTCCACGAAGGCCTCACGGGGTACCGGCGGCACACCGGGCACACCACTGAGGTGGTAGGCAGGCGCCTGCACCCGATGGATGGCTTTGGCATCCCCACGACGCCACCCGTCGATGTAGGCGTTGAGGGCAGCGAGATCGTGCGCGGGCACTTCGGTCATGGGTGTCTCTCCAGGACAGTGTGCAGAGGGGGCTGCGTTCGTGCAGACCCTACCCTCGAGCGGCCGCTTCGCGCGCCAAATGCGACACCACACACCCTCAGTCAGCCACCACCGACCACGCAATGACCGCCTCGATCGGCGGATGATCGGACAAGTCCACGCCTGATGCCGACACGAACTCCTCGGAGCGCGACCACTCCAGCACCTCGAGCGTGAGGGTGGTCGAGCTGCGCACACGGATGTGGTCGATGTGGTTCGGCTCAGGGCAGTCCACCAGATCGCAGGCCCGCAGCAGCCCCGCGTCGTCGTACTGCGCCAGGTTGGCTTCATCGGCTGGATCGCCCGGCCGGAGGTTGAAGTCGCCCGTCAGCAAAAATGCCTGGCCTTCGCCATAGGAATCCACGGCAGCGATCACCTGGTCGACCTGGGTGCGGCGCGCGGCTTCGTCGGCATCTCCTCCACCCGCCTCATGGTGGGTGTTCAGCACCTGCAGTGACTCACCCCCGAGCGTGAGCATCGCGGTCTGGAAGCCCTTCGAGGCGAGGCAGTCCGAGGCTGCATCAAGCACTCCGTTGCAATCGGTGTAGTGCTCTTCCTGGTATTCGACCGCCGGCTGGGGCAGCAGCAGAGACAAGCCCGAGCCATAGTAGCGCCGGTCATTGAGCGGAGCGGAAAACCACCGCACCTCGGCGTGTGGGGTGTCCTCGGTGAGTGCGGCGTGGCCGATCTCGTCAAAGTCTTCCTGGAGACCCACGAGATCGTAGTCCGACAGGAGTGGTTGGATCGCCGGCATGCGGTCGAGCAGATCCCCATCGGCCGACGACAAGCCGTCCGGCAAGCCTGCCACGTTGTAGGTGAGCACCCGGAGCGTGCCCTCGGTGGGAATCACATCATCGACAGGCGCCTTGTCCGGCGGGGGCGAGGCGCATGCAAGGAGCCCCAGCGAGAGAGGCAGGAATCGGAGTGGGTCGCGCATGGTGGACAGTGTGGCACACTGCTGGCTCGTCTGCGAAGCGGCGTGGGCGCCCTGAGCACCGACCCACCCTCTCCACGCCCCTGCGCGTGGGCATGCAAGTCCAACAAACCAAAACGCCGCCTCCAGCAAGCCTGAAGGCGGCGAATCGGTGCGGGTCAGCACGAAGCCAGCGTCTACTTGCTGGCCATCGCGCCTTCCTGACCGGCCACCCAGCTGGCGTGCTGCTCGACGTCGCCGAAGAACATGTCGCGCACGTGAGGGCTCTTCACCGCGTACTCCTGGCCCTTCATGTAGTCGGGCAGGGTGATCTCGACCTCGTAGCCCTCGACTTCCGCCCAGAGCGCAGCGGCCGCGTCTTTGTAGCTCAGCTCACCGGCGTCGACGCGCTCCATGATGGCGAAGCAGCGGTTGAAGAAGGGCTTGAAGCCTGGATCTTCAAACTCGGTGGAGATCGGATCTTCGGGCGCACGGTGGCGGCTGAAGCGGCCCATCAGCATGACCGACCCGAGGTTGGTCTCGATCATCATCGTGCCGACCACCCACACGCGGTACCACGCGTTCCACAGGTCGAAGTCGCGCCACGACACATACGACGCCCACACCAGGCGGTCGGCGTAAGCGAGCATGCGGTCCTGAAGCTTCTGCACCGGTGCGAAGCGCTCCACTTCGAAGTTGTCATCTTCGAGTGCACCGAGAAGGGGTGGCAGCAGCGACCGAATGACTTCCACCGCGCCGATGAGGCCGCGGGAGAACATGGGGTCGACGAAGGCCGAGGCGTGGGCGGAGAGTGCCCACCGACGCCCAACCGACTGTGTGGACGAGTACTGGATCCGGCCAGTCTTGATCCACGGGCGCACAGGCTCAGCATCCGCAAACTGCCGCGCCACGCTGGGCAGCTGCTCCGCGAGGAACGACTTGAAGTCCTTCGGGCTGTGCCGCTCCGGATCCCACGCCATGCCCACGCTGTACACATGGTTGGTGCCGCCTTCCCAGTTGTCGAACGGGATCACGTAGATCCAGCCACCGTCGAAGAGGTGGTGGAGCGTACCGTCGGTCCAGCTGTGCGACATCTCGCTCTCAGCCACATCTTCGAAGTTCTTCACGCCCTTCATGTGGGTGAACATCGCCTGCGACTTGAGCCGCTGGTTGGGCTCCTCGTGCCGAAGGCCAAAGTGGTTCGCCAGCACACTGCGCACCCCGGTGCTGTCTACGATGTAGCGCGCACGATGCACCTCGCCGCCGGCATGAACAGTGACTCCATCATCGTCGATCTCCACCGAGTCAGCCCGCGTGTTCTCCAGAGCCTTGCAGCCATACTTCTTCGCAACGTTGAAGAGCCAGAGGTCCACATCTGGCCGATAGAGGTGATTTTCGTCGCGCCACACGTTCCCGAACTGCTGCGCTTCCTCCGACTTGTGCTCTTCGCCGAGCCCATGGTAGACGAAGCCGAAGATCTTCTTGATGCCCGAGGAGGGACCGGCGACCTCACGTGCGCCGAAGGGCGAGTCGAGACCGATCTTATCGAGCTCGGGCACCTTGTACTCCCGCGCCAGGAGAGAAAGCACCTGCGACGTCTGCGGGATGGTGGACTCACCGATCGCGAAGCGAGGGTGCTGGCCAGCGTCGACAAGCAGCACATCGTGCCCGTGCCGGGCGAGAATCGCGCCGAGGATGGTCCCCGAGAAACCAGAACCGAGAATGATGACGTCATGCATGGTGCAACTCGCATGTGTTCGGGTGCGGTCAGCTATCAGCGCACCCCTTTGTGGCAGTACAAACTATATCCCAACATCGTACCGATTTTTGCAGCAGACTTTGTGAATGGCAGGCTCGGGCTGCTCATCGTCCCTTCATCGCCCAGCACCCCACCCAGCGGGAATGGCACGCCGCCACTCCGTGGGGGACCGAGCCGACCCCATTCCTGCCGTGCACTACTTTCGCAAGCCCAGGCCCAGAGCTTCGCTGTTCTGCTCCAGCTGCCGCATCATCGCGTCTGCGAGCAGTCGGTGACCAAGCGGGTTGGGGTGCTCATCCCAGGATGCAATCGACAGCTCGTCGACGGTGTGATCGCCATAGGCTCCGTCCAACGTGAGTGTGACCATGTCGAGGCTTTCTGCGACGGCTTTCTGCGAAGTGCGCACCTCGGCATACTCGGGGTGCGACGGCTTGTTGACCGGCAGCCACATCCAGGCCGCCTTCGCGCCATCGCGGGTGCAGAGCTCTACGGCATCCCGCAGGAAGTTGCCCGGCAGCTCGGCCGACGACACCCACATCTGCTCGCGATCCTCGCGATCGTTGGTTCCGGCCGTCACGCCGTTGCGCTCCAGCCACTCGTTGAGCCAGGGCTTCGGGTAGAACTTCACCTGGTCGTCGGAGCGCGACATCCGCTTCGCCAGTCGCTTCGGCTGCATCGCATGGTCGATCAGGATCACGAGATCGGGCTCAAACGAAGGCACCATCTCCATGCACTGTCCGACCGTGCTGATCAACAGGTAGCCTTCTTTGGCAAAGTTCAGAATCTCGTACCGCTCATACTTGCCACCGGCGTACCGGTCGTTGAGCCAGTCTTCCACCAGGTTCTCGAAGACGTGCTTGTCTTTCACGCCCACGCCCATGGCGTAGCTGGAGCCAAGCAGGGCGATCCGGAAGGTGCCCGCGGGCTTCTTCTTCGTGTATTCCTTGTCGCGCATGCCCCACTGATTGGTGGAGAAGGTCTCGCCGCGGTGGACCGCCGTGACGTTGGGCATCAGCTCGCTGCCCCGCAGGTCGTTGGTCTTGCGGGTGTGCTCGGGATTGCTGAGTGTGGACCACACCTCGGGACGACCGACATCGGCCATCGCCAGCTCGGACATCATGCCGTTTCGCACGAGGAGGTTTTCGTAGTAGCCCCGCACCTGTGTGAGCGCGTCTTGCTGGTTGAGCTTCTGCGTGGTGAGCGCGGCCAAGACCTCGGCACGATCCCCTTCGACCAGCCCTGCCCGCGGCAGCAGACCGAGGGCCAGCAAGCCGGCCAAGACCGGTGCCGACGTGCGTACGGTGACCGGTGGGAAGAGTCCGTCCCAGCCCTTCGGCCCACGGGTGGAGAAGTACAGTCCGGGGATCCCCACCGCCAAAGCGAGCGCGACCGCGCCCAGGTACCAGAACACCCACTCAAAGTCCTGGCCCAGCAGCGAGACGAGCTCACCCCAGATCTCGAGGCTCGGGGCGGTCCAGAACGACCACAGCGCACACATCGCGGTGAACATCCACACCACTTTCATCACATGGATGGCGGCCTCAGACACCACAAAGCCCGATGCGGCCGCGCCGCGCCGACGAGGACGCTTGGTCTCACGAACCGAGTCGATCGCCACAAAGGTGCCGATGACCGTCCAGAACACCGCGTCTTGGATCGTGAGCGGGAAATCGCCCCGCAGCCAGAACCACTGGTAGGAGTGCAGGAACCAGGTGGCGATGAACGTGAGCGCGATGGCGAGGATCATCGGCTTGGGCGCGCCCATCCGACGAAGCCGCAGGAAGAAGGGAAAGAACACCACCTTCTGCATGAAGTCCTTCCAGTAGATGTTGGCTCGGCGCCAGAGATCGAGGAAGGAAGTGGCAAAAAAGTAGCGGCGGTTGGTCTCGGGAAGGTTGTAGCCAAACAGGAGCAGCACACCCACGATGACGTGGAACTGCCCCGAGATGCGCAGGTAGGTGGGGTAGACGGTGGCCATGGCCCGCAGGGCCGATGTGCTGTCCACAATCTCCCACTCCGGCAGCACCAGGAAGTGGTAGATCACGCGATACAGCACCATCTGCATCAGCCCTCGGATGATCCAGCCGATGCCTTTCTGATACAGCTCCGCAACTTCACCGCGGAAGTACTGCGTGCGCCACAATCGGTAGTCGACCACCGGGAACAGGGGGAAGCAGACCGCGGGCAACATAAAAAAGTAGCCGAACCGCTGGGCCAGTGTGGACTGACGACCCGAGGCGTTTTCGTCGAACAGGAACACAATGCCGCGGTACATAAACATCCCGCCCAGCACGGGCAGGGCCGCTGCGGTCCAGCCAAAGGTGCCGTCGATGCGGTACAGCGACAACGCCGCGGCGGCGCCCACCACGAGTACCGCCCGTGCCCACACCTTCACCGGCAGGGAGCAAAGCCCGAACAGCACCGTTCCGGCACCGAGCACCCAGACCGCATCCTCCTTCATCACCGCGAAGAGCCCGGCGATCGAGGCGAGCACAAACAGTGCGGGGCGGTAGCGCATCGGTGCGCGTGCATGGATGGCGAATGCCACCACGACCACAGGGATCAGCTGGGGCAGACCTGCGCGCTGCTCCAGCTCCAACAAGAAGATCGCAACACCAGCGAGCGCAAGCTGGACAAGAGTGACCAGGTAGGGGCCCCAAGGTTCTGCACTCGGTTCGACGACTTCTGCGGGGTTCTGCACCGCCCCCAGCTCGGACTGGTTTTCAGCCACTACGGCACTCCAAACAAGGCGGAGGTATAGCGCGACCCGCAGGACCCGGCGAGTGCATGGCAGCCAGCCGTGTTGCCTCCCAACGCAACCAAAGCACTCTCTCCACAGCCGATGTGCACCTCCCGCGCTCGGTTGAACCCCGCGACGCCGACGGGTTGGAAACCCCCGTTAGCCCCACTGGCGGCGCCACAGAGCAAGAGTCCCACCTGTCAGATGACCGCTGTCGGGGTACGTTGCCGTGGACTCGTTGCCAGAGGAACAGACCATGACCAACCGACCGCAGCTGAAGCAGGAAATCCGAAGCTACATTCTGAACGAATTCCTTCCCGGCGAACCGTCCGACACACTCGAAGACGACACTCCACTTGTGGGCGACGGCATCCTGTCGTCGATCGACACCCTCAAGCTGATCACCTACCTCGAAGACACCTACCAGATCTCCATCGACGCTCACGAAGTTGTGGGAGGCCCTCTCCGCACGGTCAACGGCATCGTGGGACTCGTCGTCGAAAAGAAGACGGCTTGATGAGCAAGCGGCGACTGCATTCTCTGCTCCGCCATAGTGCGAGCCAGACCCCCAATGCGGTCGCCGTCCTCGACGGGACCAGCGGCGATTTTCTGTCGTATGGCGACCTGGACCAGACATCTGACGCCGTCGCCGCAGCGCTCATCCGTGCAGGCGTCCGGCCCGGCGACCGGGTGGCAATCCTGGTCCCCAAGTCCTTGGCATCGGTCACAGCGGTGTTCGGGATTCTCAAGGCCGGCGCCGCCTACGTACCGATCGACGCCTATGCACCGGTCAACCGCAACGCAGGCATCATCCAAGCCTGCGGCGCCAAAGCCCTCTTCGTGCCGGCATCCCGGTGGGAAGCGGTAGCAGGTGAGGGCCTCAAGGCCGAAGCACAGTCCACCCTTGCCGGGGTGCCCGCCATCGGGACTGACCCTCTCCTGCTCGTGGCCCTGGCCAACAACGTGGTCGAGTCCGCCGACATTCGCCCCGACCTTGCCTACATCCTGTTCACTTCCGGCTCCACCGGAACGCCCAAGGGTGTGGTGCATACACACGACAGCGCACTTGCATTCGTGGACTGGGCCCAAGCGGCATTCCACACGACCGCCCAAGACCGCTTCGCCTCCCACGCACCCTTCCACTTCGACCTCTCGATCTTCGACCTGTTCGTGAGCATGGCGAGCGGTGGAAGCCTGGTGCTCATCGACTCGGCCCTCGGCCGGAATCCCGCGGGGCTCGCCGAGGCCACACACCGCCTCGGCATCACCGTCTGGTATTCCACCCCGTCCACCCTGCGCATGCTGCTGGCCTGGGGCAAGCTCGAGCGCTTCGACTACACCCACCTTCGAGTGGTCCTCTACGCCGGCGAAGTCTTTTCGGCCGGGCAGCTGCGGGAGCTCGCCACTCGCTGGCACGCGGCGCAGTTTGCCAACCTCTACGGGCCCACCGAGACCAATGTGTGCACCTGGTTCCCCGTGCCCGCAGTGTTGGACCCCGAGCGCAGTGAGCCGTACCCCATCGGCACCTGCTGCTCCGATGATGCTGCCATCGTGCTCGACACCGACGGCACCGTGGTTTCTCGCGGGGCCCTCGGTGAGCTCTGCATCCGGGGAGGCTCCGTGATGGTCGGCTACTGGAACCGGCCCGACCTCACCGCGGAGGCCTTCCTTACACACACCGACGGACAGCAGTGGTACCGCACCGGCGACCTCGTCGAGGAAGATGAACAGGGCAACTACATCTTTCGAGGTCGACGCGACCGTATGGTCAAGCGCTTCGGATACCGGATTGAGCTCGGGGAGATCGAAAATGCGCTCGTCGCCCATGATTCGGTACTTGAAGCCGCCCTCGTTGCCTACCCCGACGAAGCCCAGGGCGTGAAGATCCACGCCTATGTCACCACAAAGCCGGGCCCCCGAATCTCTCTTGTGGCCTTCAAGCGCCACTGCGCTCAACACATCCCGCGCTACATGATTCCGGATCGCTTCGAGGTTCTCGACGCCATCCCCAAGACCTCGACCGGCAAGGTCGCCTACCGCGCCCTGGAGGCCCTGCGATGATGCCCTTTTCCCTGACGAACGACCACAAAGAGCTCCGCAAGGGCATCCTGGCCTTCTGCCGCTCGGAGCTCAGCGAAGGAGCAGAAGAGCGGGATCGGGCCGGCGTCTTCCCCCGCGACCTCTGGAACAAGTGTGGCGAAATGGGCCTGCAAGGCATGCCGGTGCCCGAGGAGAAGGGTGGTCTGGGACTCGATCCGCTCTCCTGCGCGGTCGCCCTCGAGGCCTTGGGCCGCGGCTGTCCAGACGGCGGCCTGCTGATGGCGATCTCAGCCCACCTGTTGGCCAACGTGGTGCCGATCTGGAAGCATGGCAGCGAGGCCCAGCACGAAAAGTACCTCGCTGACCTCTGTTCAGGCCGCTCCATCTGTGCGGTGGGTATGACCGAGCCGAGCGCGGGGTCCGACCCATACGACATGGCCACCAAGGCGGTCCCCGACGGCGACGGCTGGATCATCACCGGTCGGAAGACCTTCATCTCCAACGCCACGGTCGCCGATCTGGCACTCGTCTACGCCCGAACCGAAGAAGGCAAGGGCTACCACGGCGGCGTCACTGCCTTCCTGCTCGAGCACCCCCAATTTGAGCGGGGTCAGGCCTTTGACACCATGGGACTGCGCACCTGCTCCATCGGCGAGCTGGTCCTCGACGAGGTGCGGGTGGGACCGGAGGCCGTCGTCGGCCGGGTCGGCGCCGGTGGTCCCATGTTCTTTGAGTCCATGAACTGGGAGCGCACCCTGCTGGTGGCTTGCCACATGGGTGTGATGGACCGGTTGCTGGACAAGGCTGTCCGGTACGCCCGCACGCGCACCTCTGGCGGCGTGCCCATCGGAAAGCACCAAGCCGTCTCCCATCGCATCGCCAACATGAAGGTCCAGCTGGAGGCCGCCCGCCTGCTCACCTACAAGGCCGCCACCAAGCTCGACCAGAGCCATGACGTGGCCCTCGATGCCGCCATCGCAAAGCTGTTCGTGAGTGAGTCCTTGGTCTCCTGTGCCCTCGACACCATCCGCACGCTTGGCGGCTACGGCTACACCGCCGAGTACGAGGTCGAGCGCGCCCTGCGAGACGCCGTGGGCGGAATCCTGTACTCCGGCACCTCGGATCTGCAGCGCGTGCTCATCGCCCGGTGGCTGCTCGGCATCTGAGCGGCACTCTCCGCCCGCATCACGCGGTGGGAGTGTGGCTCACGGTTACTCGATGTAGCCCAGAGCCTCGAGCTGGCGCTGCTGCAGTTCCTGCTCGGCCTTCTGCGTCTTCTTGTCGCGTGCGTTGGGCAGGTCTTTGCCTCGGGTACGGTACCCCGACATGATCTTGGGCATCCCCACCACCAAGCCGGGCCGAAGGTCGTCACGACTCCGGATGTCCGTGGCGGTCGACTCCACGCACAGCTCCGCCTTCATGTAGGCCAGCTTCTTCGGAACCCGCACTCGCTCGCGGTTCCACGCCCCATTCTCGGCCAGTGTGATGGTCTTGTCGTAGAGATTCTCCACCTCGCCCACTTCCGGGGTGGCGGTCATGGTGATCGTTCCTTCCATCGCGGCCGTGGCATCGCCTCCGGGAACAATGAAGCCCAAGTCAAATGTGAGGTTCGGCTTGCCGGGAAACTGCACGTCGAGACAGACCTTGCCTTCGGTGAGCACCTCTCGCTTCTTCCCATCGACCGGGATCTTTTGCACCTTGCCCGACATCTTGAAGTCATACAGAGCCCCATCGATGTACGGACGGGTCTCCTGGGAGACCACCGACTTGGTCGAAGGCGGCCCCATCGCTTCCAGCTGGGGACAGTAATCGGGCGCATACCGATTCACGCGCATTGGCAGATATGGCGGCTGCCACTGCCAGATCACATCTCCCGCTGCCGTCACTTCAAACACGCGACCACCCCGACTGGACGTGATCAGCACGTTGCCGTTGGGGAGCTTCTGCGCCACGCCGGCTGTATCGGAGAAGAACCCTTCGCTCGCGTAGCGCCATACGACTTCGTTGGTGACCGGATTGATCTCGATGACCTCGCTGCGGCGCTCTTCTGAGTGGAAGCGGTTGTTGAACAGGAGGATGTTGCCCGCCGAAGGCAGGTCGTCGCCCAGCAAAACGGCTTCATGCTGCCAGTCCAGTCCCTCTCCATACTTCCAGACCACATTTCCCGTGTCGGGGTCCACCATGTAGATGTAGCTGAGGTTCCGGGCGCTGATCAGCACGTTGCCGGCCTTGAACCGAGCATCACCCGCCCTGTGGTGGGGGTTGTCTGGAATCACCTGTACCGAGTTGAAGTGGGTGAGGTCGTTCGGGTCTCTCGGGGACGCCGAGATCTCGTCGTC
>MDTC01222103.1_pt1 | contig 10375 bp, 12 predicted proteins | sample 811181 | NCBI WGS metagenome assembly MDTC01 (sample SAMN05326644, study PRJNA326480) | marine metagenome | isolation source: seawater | place: Pacific Ocean: North | collected 2011
AAAACAATAGGATCAAGTCTTGAGGCCAATGTAAAAATTAAACTTGATAAAAAATATTTTAAATTAGCAAGTCAGCATGATTTTTCAGAAATTTGTATAACATCCTCAGCAGAAGTTATTTTAGATGAAAATCTAAAAGAGGGGGTAGAGGTAGAAACATTAAAAGCTGAAGGTGAAAAATGTCCAGTATGTTGGAAAATATCACAAGAAAAATGTAAAAGGCATGGAAATTTATACTAAATGTTAAAAAAGCAATTTTCAAAAAAAGTATTTATTTATTTTTTAATTATTTCTTTTGCTTTTTTTTTAGACAGAATTTCTAAGATTTATATTTTAAATCTCGCAGAAAGTAGTGGAGCTGTTAACATACCTCTAACTAGTTTTTTAAATTTTATACTAGTTTGGAATACTGGGATAGGTTTTGGATTGTTTTCATTCGATGGAAATACCATGTATAATTTAATAACAATTCTAATTGTGATTGTTAATTTAATTATTATCTACTTAATGCTTACAAGCGATGACATTAGAGGATATCTTTTTTCCATGATTCTTGGTGGATCTTTAGGAAACTTATTTGATAGATTTTATTATTCTGCAGTCCCAGACTTTATTGATTTAAATTATAACGGTTTTCACTGGTTTGTATTTAATGTTGCAGATATATTTATAACTGTTGGAATTGTATGCCTTATTTTTGCTGAATTATTTTTAAATAAATTAAATTTAAAAAATGAAAAATAAAACTTTTTTTTTAATTTGTTGTTTGATCTTTTTATACTCCTGCCAATCAATTAAAGATGGATTAACAGGAAAAAAAAGAGAAAACAGTGATGAATTTTTGGTAGAAAAAAAAAATCCCCTTGAAGTTCCACCTGAATATGGTGTTTTACCAGAACCACAAAAAGAGAAATCAGAGAATATCTCAGAGTCAATAGATAGAGATATAGAAGATTTAATCGAAAGCATATCTGATAATGAAACAGAAATTTCGAATGCAGAGGATAGATCTGCAGAAGAATTTGTTCTTGAAAAAATAAATAAAAATTAATGCTTACAAAAAATATAATTTATAACAAATTCAAAACTGATTCTAATAACCTCCCAACAAAAAAAAAAGTATTTAAAATATTAAATTATTATTTATCTCACAAATTAGTCCAAAGTTTTTCTAAAAATTACAAATATAGTTTTGAAGAGTCTAAAATAAATAAATTAAAAAAATATTCAAATTATCTAGTAATTGGTATGGGAGGGTCTTCACTAGGAATTGAGGCAATATATAATTTTTTAAAGTTTAAAATTAAAAAAAAATTTTTATTCTTAAATAATTTAAACTTTGATAATTTTAAAAATAATAAAGAAAAAAAACTTAATATAATTATTTCAAAGTCAGGAAATACACTTGAAACTATTTCTAATTTTAATTATTTAAAGAATAAAAAAAATAATTTATTTATCTGCGAAAAATCAAATAATTATTTAAGAAATTTAGCAATTCAATTAAAATGTGAAATTATCGAACATAAAAACTATATTGGAGGAAGATATTCAGTTTTATCTGAAGTTGGTATGCTTCCTTCAATTCTAATGGGTCTTGATCATAAAAAATTTAAAAATTTAAATTATTTAGTAAAACAAAAAAATTTTATAAATGCATTAACAAATAGTGTTTCTTCAACTGTAGATTTTGCAAAAAAAAAAAAATTAAATTCAATTATATTAAATTATGATAATAAATCTGAGGAACTTTTTAAGTGGTATCAACAATTAATCGCTGAGAGTTTGGGAAAAAAATCTCAAGGGTTTTTGCCAGTGATATCAAATATGCCTAAGGATAATCACAGTATGATGCAATTATATTTAGACGGTCCAAAAAATAGTTTCTATACATTTTTTGATGTAATTGAAAAGAGTGAAAAAATAAAAAATAATAATTTCATTTTAAAAAGTCATAAATATCTTAAAAATAAAAGTTTGTTTATGATTAAATCTGCTCAAAAAGAGGCAACTAAAAAAGTATTTCAAAAAAAAAATATCCCCTTTAGAAGCTTTGATGTTTTACAAAGATCAGAAAACTCATTGGGTGAATTATTTACATTTTTTATGCTTGAAACCATACTTCTAGGTAGATTTTTAAAAGTCAATCCATTCGACCAGCCGTCTGTGGAGCTGATTAAAATTCAAACAAAAAAGATATTAAAAAATTAAATTTTTAAAAAAAATACCTTTGATAGCCCGTAGGATCTCTCAATTTCAATTTTAAAATAATCTGGAAAAATATCTTTATCCTTTTTGTTCCTATGAATGATTATAACTCCATTTTTTTCTAAAATATTTGCTTTTCCAATAAGATCTAAAAGTTCATAAATCTTTTTTTCTTTAAATGGTGGATCTAAAAAAATTATATTAAATTTTTTATTAATTTTATTTTCTTCAATTAAAATTTTAAATATATCTTGGATTATTATTTCTGTATTATTTAAACAGTCAAAATTTTTTATATTTTTTTTTAAAACATTAATTGCTGGTTCATAATTTTCACAAAATACTACATTTTTAGCTCCTCTAGATATACATTCTAAACCAAACGAACCTGATCCTGAAAATACATCTAAAATATTTGCGTTTTCAAGATTAACCCGCACACTTTTTGAATGTAAAATAATATTAAATATAGATTCTTTGGTTATATCTTTTAGCGGTCTAGTAGCTTTATCTAAAGGTTGGATAATTTTTTTACTTTTAAATTTTCCAGCTATAATTCTCATTTACTAATAACTTTGTATCCAATATCACTTCTGTAAAAACCATCTTTCCAATTTATTTTTTTCAAAATTTTATCTGTTTGCATTTTGCTTTCACCAAAAGTATCAGAAATTGCAATAACATTTAATACTCTGCCACCTATTGCATAAAAATTATTTTTTTCAAATTTGGTTCCAGCATGAATAATAAATTGATTTTCATCAGTTTTTAAGTTTTCCAAGTTATCAATTTTGACATTTTTTTTATAAGCACCAGGGTAGCCTTTTGAACAAAGAACTACACATAAACTTTTTTTATTTAGCCATTCGATTTTTGCCAATTCTAACTTTTCGTCACAACATAATTTTATTATTTCACCTAAATCTGAATTTAATAAAGGGAGAATAGTTTGACACTCAGGGTCTCCCATTCTTACATTATATTCGATTAAATAAGGTTCATTATTTACTATCATAAGACCAACGTATAAAAAACCAACATAGTTTGTTCCTAAATCATTCAGTCCTTTTAGAGTTGGTAAAATAATTCTTCTATTTATTTTATCCTCTAAATCATCACTATTCAGTCTTGAGGGAGAATAAGCACCCATACCTCCAGTATTAGGACCGGTGTCTCCTTCGCCAACTCTTTTATGATCCTGCGCACTTTGAAAAGATTTGAAAGTTTTACCATCTGAAATTATAAAATAACTCATTTCTTCACCAATTAAAAATTCTTCTATTAAAACAAGATTAGCAATTCCAAAACGTCCTTCAAAAATTTCTTCTATAGCTTTTTTGCTTTCTTCAAATTTTTTACATATATAAACACCTTTACCTGATGCCAAACCATCTGCCTTAACTACAATGGGAAACTTTGAATTTTTCAAAAATTTTAATGCTTCAGCTTTGTTTTCAAAAATTTCAAATTTTGAAGTAGGAATATTAAATTTTTTACATATTTTTTTTGTAAATGTTTTAGATCCCTCCAATTGAGATGCAAGTTTATTTGGACCAAAAATTTTGATGTTTGAATTTTTAAAATAATCAGATATACCCTCCACGAGTGGTTTTTCAGGACCCACGACTAACATTTCTATTTTTTTTTCTTCACATATTTTCTTAATTTTTTTAAAATCAGAAATATTAATTTCTATGTTATTAGCAATTAAATTTGTTCCTGCATTTCCTGGAAAACAGTAAATTTTTTCTATTATTTTTGATTGATTTAGTTTTAAACAAAGAGCATGTTCTCTTCCACCACTTCCAATAATTCCAACGATCATATATATATTCTATATATCTTAATAATGAAAAATAAATTAGCTAAATTAAAATATTTACCAAATAATTTTGAAATAATTGAGGTTGGAGATCATGTGATTTGTGCAATATCAAATAAAAAAATACCTTTAGAAAAACTGAATTATTGGAATGTAGAACTACAAGAGGCATATTTTTCTCATATTGAGGCAGCGATCAAAAAAGAGAATAGTTGAAAATAAATCTATAACTTCCACCTATTATGAGACCAAATCCATTGAGAAGGATTTTTTGAAATCATTTTTTCTAACCAATTATTTAAACTTTGAGAGATTGTTTCTAAATTATCATGCTTATCGAAATTAATTGGTTTACCAAAAGTTATTTCGAAATAAATTTTATTTTTTCTCTCAATATGAACTGGTATTATTGGACAATCAAATTTTTTTACTAATTGTGCAGGTATAGATGTAGTATATGCATAACTATTAAAAAAACTAATTTTTAAACCCTCCGTTACTCTTTGATCAATCATCATAGCAACAGAAAAATTTTTTTGAAATAATTTTAATATTTCTCTTACACCTGAAATACCCTTTTTGATTTGATTTCTGCAAATATAATTTTTCCTTAAATTTTCCATAGTCTTATTTAGGTAAATATTATTTAATGGTCTGTAGACTGCACCTAAATTTATTCCACTTTTCTCAATCTGCATTGCCATAAGCTCAAAATTACTAAAATGAGCAGAAATAAATACAACTGGTTTATTATTTAATTTTATTTCATTTAAATTACTCTCTCCATTTATTTTTATATATTTTGATAGTTTATTTAATCTAAAATCTTTTATGAACATATATTCAGCAAATATTCTCCCATAATTTTCCCACATTAACTTTGTTAAATTATCAATTTCATCCTCAGAAAAATTCGGATTAAGCTTTAAAATATTTTCTTTAATTATTTTTTTTGATTTTAAAAAAGGTCCAAATATTTTACCAATCAATCCACCAAAATTTGATGAATTCTCATATCCTAAAATTTTAAAAAGAAAAAATAAAACTTTAATTATTAGATATTGAAAAAAATATTTTACTTTTTTCATACTGATTTTAAATAATTATCAAACATAATCTCATCAACTAATTTTAAATCTATTTTCAAAAATTTAATTTTTTTTTGGAAAAATTCATCTATTCTAAGAAAATCCTTTTCAGTTGTTATAATTTCAGCATTATTATTTTTTGCATTATTTATAATTTTTTCCAAATCTCTTTTATTAAAACTATAATGATCTGGAAAAAAATAATGATCTATAATTTTAAATTTATTTTTATTTAAAATATTAAGAAAGTTTTCATTATTTCCAATACCAGAAAATGCAATAAATTCTTTATTTATATCAAGATCATGTAAATTTGATGGTATGTAATAGCTTTCAAATATTTTAATATCACTTTTTATATTTTTAATAGTTTCGATTATTTTTTTATTTTCAGAACTATCTCCATTAATTACAACTGCATCATATTTTTTAAGAGAATTTAGGTTTTCTCTCAAGGGGCCAGCTGGCATCAAGAAACCATTACCAATCCATTGAACATTATTAAAACAAACTATTTTTAAGTCAAAGTTTACACTGCTATCTTGAAGGCCATCATCAAAAATTACATATTTAAGTTTTTTTGATAACGCATCCTCCAAAGATTCTAATCTACTTTTTTTGCAAATAAGACTTGCATATTTTTCAATAAATTTTTGTTCATCAATTTGATCTTTATAAAATTTTTTAATTATCGCAGATTGTGAGTTATTTTTATTTAATAGATTAGATATATAGACTGCCAATGGAGTTTTGCCAGTTCCACCAACGTAAATATTTCCTACACAAATTTTTTTTATATTTATAAATTCATTATTGATTTTTTTAGAAATAATATTCTTGAGAAAAATTGGTAGAGTTAGAGGAAGTAATAAATATGCTAGAATATTCGGTTTTTTATAATCCCAAAACTTCGGTTTTTTTAATTTCATTTATACAATTCTTGTTTAAATTCTTTTAAAGTCAATTCCAAAATTTTTTTACCTGTTCTCTCAATTTTTTTAATAATTAAATTTGAATTTTTATTTGACTTAATTTGTGTATCTATATTTTTAGATAAACTTTCAGTTTTTTTTATTTCTTTTGTGATTTTTAATTTTGATAATAATCTATATATATCTTTAAAATTGTTAACATTTGGACCATGTATTATTTTACAACCTAATCTAGACGCCTCTATTGGATTTTGTCCACCATGTTTTACAATTGACCCACCCATAAATACAACATTACACATTTTGTAGAATAATGATGTTTCACCATATGTATCAACTAAATATATGTCTGTTTTGTCCGGAATTTTTTTTTTTGAGCTATGACAATATACATTCAAATCGTTTTCCTCAAATAAAGAAATTAATTCTGATTTTCGATTTATATGTCTTGGGATAATAATACTTACTAAATTTTTATATTTTTTTTTTAATTTATTATGAACATTAATACAAAATAACTCTTCAGTATCATGTGTACTTCCGGCACACCAGAAGGTTTTTTTTGAAAAAAATTCTTTTAATTTTTTCGGAACTATAAGTTTATAATTCTCTTTTTGAGAAAATTTAAGGTTACCTATAAATTTAATGTTTTTGAGTTTAAAATATTTTAAATAATTATAAGTATCCTTATTACAAGGAAAAGCTTTTGTGAAACAATTAAAAATTTTAAAAGAAAAATTTCCAAACCGTTTCCATCTTAAAAATGATTTATTTGTTATTCTTGCATTGAGTAAAATTACAGGAATAGATTTTTTTTTAATATTCAACAGCATATTTGGCCAAATTTCTGAGTCTACAAAAAAAATCAAAGAGGGTTTCCAATAATTTAAAAAACTTTTTGAAATAAAATTTGTATCAATAGGAAAAAATTGGTGAAAAGTTTTTTTAAATTTAAATTTTTCAAAAACTTTTGCAGAGCTTACTGTCGAAGTAGTGACCAAAATTTGATCTATTGTGTTAATTTTTTCAAGTTTTTGTATCAAAGGAATGATGCTCATTAATTCTCCAACACTAGCTCCATGAAACCAAATCAATTTTTTTTTAATCTTTTTTTTTGAAAAAAAACAGAATTTTTCTATAAATCTTGATGGATCCTCTTTTTTTTTAAATAATCTAAATAAAATAATGAATGGGGAAATAATGAATATTAAGTTAATTAAAAATCTATATATGTACAAATACATTAGTCTTTTCTGATTTGTTTTTCATAAAAATTTTTATATACAGAACAATTTTTTAATAAATTCTCATGAGATCCTTCGTCTATAATTTTTCCCTTATCCATAACAAAAATTTTTTCTGAATTTAATATTGTTGAAAGCCTGTGAGCAATAACTATGGTAGTTTTATTTTTTGTAAGTAAATTAATTGCCTCTTGAATTTTACTCTCTGTTTCAGCATCCAAAGAAGAAGTTGCTTCATCTAAAAGAACTATCGGAGTTTTTTTAAGCATTGCTCTTGCAATTGATAATCTTTGTTTTTCTCCTCCAGATAATCTTACACCATTTTCACCTATTAAAGTGTCATATTTCTTTGGAAGTTGATCTATAAATTCATGTGCAAAGGACTTTTTTGCTGCCTCCATAATTTCTTTTTCTGTCGCATTTATATTTGCATAAAGAATATTATTTTTGATTGTATCATCAAATAAAGTTGTATCTTGAGTGACTAGAGAAATTTTGTTTCTTAAATCTTTAATTGCAACATTATAAATAGACTGGTTATCTATTAAAATATCACCTGAGTCACAATTATAAAATCTTGGTATAAGATTTAATATCGATGATTTTCCCGCACCACTATGACCAACTAATGCAGTCATTTTTCCTCCAGGCATAATTAAATTTAAATTTTTTAAAACTAAATTATCGCTTTTTGAATATTTAAAATTACAATTTTTGAATTTAATTTCGCAATTATTTAAATTTAATTTATTTGATACATTTTCATCGGTAATTTCATTTTTAGTATCAATAATTGGTAATATTCTTTTTGCAGCGGATAGACCTTGCTGTATTGTTATGTTTAAAGTTGCTAAAGATCTAACTGGTTGGTAAGCTAACATCATTGCTGCTAAAAAAGAAAAAAAATTATTAATATCTAACTCATTATTTATAATCAATTTGCCTGAGTAGAATATTAGTAAAGCAATCATTATCCCTGTTAACGTTTCCATTATTGGAGATGCTCTGACAAATACAATTCCTATTTTTTTTGATTTTTCTTTTAATCCATCAACAAATTTATTTGATCTATTTATCTCATATTCCTCTTTTTGAAATATTTTGATTAATTTATGATTTTTGAATAATTCAACAAGATAAGTAGATAACTCTCCAGATTTTATTTGTGCCTCAGTCGATACTTTTCCAATTCTTTTTCCGAGACTTCTAGCAGCCAGGGATGCCAAAGGTATCATGATTATTGCAATTAAAGACAACTTCCAATTTTGATAAAACATAACAATCATTAATCCAATTAGGGTAAGACTATCTTTAAATAAATTTAGAATAGCTGTACTGACAAGATTCGTTATTAAATTTGTATCAAAGGTTAAGTTTGAAATAAATTTGCCTGTATGTTTATTATCGATTATTCCTGTATCTGCTTTGATAAGAGATTTTAACATATCAAATTGAATATCTTTTCTTACTTCATTTGCGACTCCAATCATAAGAACTTTTGCTAAATAAAGAGATATTCCTTTAGCTCCAAATGCAAGAATTATTAATGCTGGAATTATAATTATAAGTTTTTGATCTTTTTCTATAAAAATTTTTTTAATCGCTGGATCAAGAAGCCAAGCAATTGATGAAGTTGCTACTGCTACTATTAATGAAAAAAAAACAGATAGAATAATTTTGTTTAAAAAAGATTTAGTATAATCTTGATATAATCTTTTTAAAGTATCTAAATTGCTATTCATGATATTATTTTACCAATTATAATATTTGAAAGTATTAAAAATCCTAAAAAATTATTTGATTTAAAAATATATAGGCAATTTTTAGCTGAATTAATATTTAAACTTTTTATCTGATAGAAAAATAAGTGCATAAAAATTAATACTAAACCAAAAAAATAAATTTTATTTAAATTTGCAAAATATCCAACTAAATTTAAAACTAAAAAAAAAGTTAAGTAACATAATGTAATAAATAATTTTGGATTATTTTTAAATTTAATTGATGTTGATTTAACTCCTATAATTTCATCATCTTTAATATCTTGAAATCCATATATTGTGTCGTAACCTAATGTCCAAAATATGGCTCCGAAATAAAAAATTAGGGGAATTATGTTCATTTCTTCATTCGTAGATGTCCAGCCAAGTAAAAGCCCATAGTTGAATGTAATGCCAAGAAATAATTGAGGCCAATAAGTGAATCTTTTCATAAATGGATAAGCAAATGCAAGTGGCATTGAACCTAAAGCTAGAATAATAGTAAATAAATTAAATTGAATTAAAACTAAAAAGGCAATTGAGCAGAGTGTAAAAGCATAAATTAAAGCTAATTTAACTGAAACTTTTCCAGAGGCGATTGGTCTATTTTTTGTTCTTTCAACTTTTAGATCAAAATCTTTATCTACTATATCATTTATTATGCATCCTGCAGATCTCATTAAAATTGCACCAGATAAAAATAATAAACTGAATTTAATGAATATTTTTATTTCTATTAAAAAGTCATAACCTATAGCCAACCCCCAAATACATGGCCAAAATAGTAACATATATCCTATAGGTTTTTTTAAACGTGAAAGCTCAATAAAATTTTTAATTTGATTCATGAGAATTTACTTGTAAATAGCAAAGGCTAGATTCATAATCAAACTGATTCGATATGAATATAGATTATACCGTTACAGCATTAATGTTTCCCGCAATTCCATTGCTTATGAGCGTTTATAGCAACCGATTTCATACACTAAGTAAACTTATCAGAGAATTGCATGACGAACATGTCTATGAAAAACACATTCCACCTGAGTGGAAAAAACAATTTATAAATTTAAGTAATAGAATTTCAATTTTGAGGTGGACAATTATGTTTGCAGCATTTGGTTTTTTATTTAATATGCTGACTGTGTTTGCTCTTTATTTAGATAGACTTTTTCTTGCAAGAGTAATATTTGGCTCATGCTGTTTATCCATGATAATTTCAATAATTTTTTTTATAAGAGAAATTCAAATTTCGACAAATGCATTAAATTTGCATATGTCTGATATGGATGTTCACATAGATTAAGGAACAATTATTGCT
>MDTC01153340.1_pt1 | contig 10374 bp, 8 predicted proteins | sample 811181 | NCBI WGS metagenome assembly MDTC01 (sample SAMN05326644, study PRJNA326480) | marine metagenome | isolation source: seawater | place: Pacific Ocean: North | collected 2011
ACGCGACCACTACAATGCGGCCGTATCTGAATTTACTGACAAGATACCTTTTACCCATCATCTCATCGAAAGTTTATCTCATTCCGGAGCGCGTAAAAACGAAGAAAGAGAGGCACTTTTACTTGAATGGCTTGAGGAATTTGATTCACTCTTGCTCAAGTAAGTCTGCTTGTTGTTCACGTGCGAGTTCGCGCATGTCATCGACTTCATCGAGTTCATCTACGATTTCTTCACCCAAGAGCGTTTCAAGCACATCTTCCATAGTAACCAATCCAGCTACACCGCCAAATTCGTCACGCACCAACGCAAATTGTTGTCGCTTTTGCAAGAACATGTCGAGTGCTTCATCAACATTTGAGTCCATTTGAATAGATATGACGGGTTTCTTAAAATGCCCCATTGTCAAATCCCACTCGTCACGACTTGCTGCCATGAGCACTTCAGATCTTATAGCGATTCCAGATGCATCATCAATTGATTCATCGTAAAGAGGAATACGTGATACTCGTATGATCTTATGTTCATCAAGCACCTCTTTAACAGAACTTGAGGTGTTGAAAGCAGTCATAACAACTCTTGGTGTCATGACTTCAGCGACCTTTATCTCTCGTAAACGCAGTAAATTGTGAATTACTGTTTCTTCATCTTCTTCTAAGATACCTTCTTCTTCTCCCAAGTCGGCTAAAGCTGCTACGTCATCACGAGTGACAAGTGAATGAGATCCCTTTGGCAAAATTGACTTCAACATCTGAATAGGAATGATAAGGAAGGCCAAGCAACTTACGATAACTGTCAGTAAACGGCCAGTTACAGGAGCAAGTTGTTTCCAGTATGCAGTGCCCAAAGTCTTTGGAATGATTTCGGAAAGGAACAGTACTGCAAGTGTGAGTATAATTGAAGCGACTGTTAACGATTCTTCCCCATAGATCATTTGAACTTGCGAACCTACTCCAGCAGCACCCATTGTGTGAGCTATGGTGTTAAGCGTAAGAATAGCAGTTAAAGGACGAACAGCATCGTCATCCTTCAGTTTATTCCACATTTTCCCAAGTTTTGTTTTTTCCTTTTCGAGAACTGCGATGTAGGTATGAGTTATTGATAAGACAACTGCCTCTAAAATAGAGCAAAGAAAAGAGACACCGAGTGCTAATGTGATGTAGAATACAAGGAGGGTCATACTACCCTCGCCAGTTGCTCCAATTGTAGTTCCAACTGCAGATGTGAATACATTCCCCATATATTTTCAAATTCCCCTGACCGTGCGGGTGTAATCAAACCGAGACGCTAATGGTTATTGAAAATGACCCCTATTTCGCACCCCTCACTTTCGCTCTTTACGGACCTTTTCATGGGTGAAAGTCAAGAGCATAGTGCTCATCCCGTAGAATGAGGGGCATTATGTCGAACGAGCATGTACTCATTTGTGTGGCATGGCCATATGCAAATGGCCCACTACACCTCGGCCATGTCGCTGGATGTTATCTCCCTCCGGATATACAAGCCCGATTTGAACGGGCACGAGGAAACCGCGTCCTCATGGTTTCTGGTTCTGATGAGCACGGAACGCCCATCACCGTTTCAGCGGAGCAAAATTCGACCACACCTCAAGCGGTTGTGGACCAATACCACGAAATGAACAAACAAGCTCTTCTCGATTTAGGCTGTACTTGGGAGCCAAATGTTGACGTAAGAGGTATTGAATACGGCGGTGCTTTGTTCAACAGAACTACCGACCCGCGCCATAAAAAGATGGTTCAAGAGAACTTCGTAAAACTAATGGAGGCTGGATTATTTGAGACCAAAATAATGGAGCAATACTATGAACTCAGTGATGATGGGAACGGCAGATTTCTCCCCGACAGGTATGTCGAGGGGACGTGCCCGGCATGCGGCGATGACGGTGCCAGAGGCGACCAATGTGACACATGCGGTGCGACGTATGAATCTGCAGAACTGAAAAATCCGGTTTCCAAGATGAATCCTTCAGCCCAAATTGAAATTCGTGAAACCGAGCATCTGTTCTACCGCTTAGATTTGTTTCAAAAAGCACTTGAAACACATGCTGAAAGTCAGCAAGGCGTCTGGAAGTCAAATGTGCGTGCGATGACAAAACAATGGCTGGACATGGGCCTACGACCTCGTGCAGTAACCCGTGACCTTTCTTGGGGTATCCCCCTTCCAATGGAAGATTCAAAATGGGATGGAAAGTGTGTTTATGTTTGGTTTGAAGCAGTGCAAGGCTATTCCACATGCGCTCGAATTTGGGCAGCAGATTATGCGAATGAACATGAAAACGGAGAAGAAGCTTGGAAAAATTGGTGGTGTGTTGCAGCGGATGGATCAAAGCCTCGTCATTTGTATTTCCTTGGAAAGGACAATATCCCATTCCACACAGTAATTTGGCCTGCCCTCATCATGGGTTTGAACCATGCCAATAAAGGCTTGAAATCGAATGATTCAGTTGAGTTGCCTGCACCTGGCGAACTTTCACTTGAGACCAATGTTCCAGCCATGGAATATCTCATGCTTGCAGGCGGACAATTCTCCAAGTCACGTAAACATGCCGTTTGGTTGCCAGCATTCCTCGAACGATTCAACCCTGATACTTTGCGTTATTACCTCGGAATCAATATGCCTGAAAATCACGATTCGGATTTCAATTGGCCTGATTTTGTAGAAAAAATAAACAATGAACTCAATGCAGCTTATGGCAATTTTGTCCATCGCGTTTTGACTTTAGGTGCTCGACTCCCTACATCTCCGAACGGGCCATTTGTTGAATTCGACCTCTTGGATCGAACTTTAAGCGCCCAAGAAAAACTCGAAGATTTGCATTCATCTATCACCGAATCACTCTCACAGCACCGATTCAAAGAAGCACTTCGATTTGCAATGACTGCTGCCCAATTTGGCAATCAACTTCTTCAATCCGTCGAACCTTGGAAGTTCCTTTCAGTTTCAGATGGCGGTTCAAATCCAAATTATGACAAAGAACGTATTGAATCGTTATCCGCACTTTCGTTCGGTTGGCGAATCTCTCGGTATCTCGCCATCGTCATGCAGCCATTCATGCCGTTCAGTTCTGCCAAATTGTGGACTGCATTAGGGCAATCTGGTGAAGTTTCTCAGATCCACTGGGATTCAGCCATTGATTGGAGTGTACCAATGACGTGGAGTGATGAAAAGCCAGAACCACTCTTCAAACGACTCGATTTAGATGAAATTCTCGCCTCAGAACAGTCTCTCGTTGAGATGTCTGATACGAGTGAACAACCGGGCCACTCGGTGAAAGGTGGTAAAAAGAAGAAGAAAGCCCCTAAGGAGGATACGAAAATGAATGAAGCACCAGAAGGAATAACTTATCTTGAATTTGAAACGTTCATGGAAGTCGATTTACGAATTGGAAATATTATTTCCGTTGAAGACCACCCCAATGCTGACCGTTTGTATGTCGTATCAATCGATGATGGAAGTGAAGGTGGACGCACTATATGCGCTGGACTCAAAGAATATTATTCCGCAGAGGAAATGGTCGGGAAGAACGTTGTATTTGTTTCTAATTTGAAACCCCGGCCGCTAAGAGGTATTACTTCTGAAGGTATGATGCTTGCTGCTGATGACGGAGAAGGTAATGTGCGCTTGATTACAACCGATGGGCCAATTTCAACAGGCTCACAAGTTCGCTGATCATCCAGCAATTCGATTATGCACTGCATGCATTATTTCCCGTGATACTTCACTGCACGATTGTCGCATATTCTTGATTTGATTACGCATTTCAACTCCCATTTCTTCGGGAAGTGATTGTAAATTAATTTCAACATTAAACAAAGCGCCTTTTACCGCAGCGCTAGCAAGTAGCGCAGCAACACCTACGTCAGACACAGCATTCGCATTGCCACGTTCGGCGAGGCCCCGCAGACATGAGAGCAGTTTCATTCCCAATTGTACTGTCTCAAATGGAATTTCTGCTGCTTTCAATGTAGCCATTCGTATACTATTGCGCCGAATTGAAATTTCTTCATCTGTTGATTTGGACATTCTGAATGCTGACATAACTTCATCGAAAGCATCGCTATCAAGTTGGGCTAATTGCCCTGCACGCAGGTAAATCGATTCCACAATTTCCGAAGCGGCTTCAGCATCACTCCAACCAGAATGCCACTTTTCTTTTCCGACAGTTAATCCAACGACCATTTTTGTAAGTGCAGAGGCTTGTCCAAGTGCAACAGCTGCTGCTGTACCTCCACCGGGTGTCGGGTCAGATGAAGCCAAAGCATCTTGGAAGTCACCAAGAGTGAAATCCATCCAACTCATTCACTCACCGCCTTTTCGAGGGCCCACTCAATAATTCGCTCATTTGGATCAAAACTTCCGAGCGAATCTAAACCTAAGCCGCGAATAGCCGCTTCAACCAGTTCATGTTCGTTGGTAACACCATCCGCAGCATACCATCGCCCCGATTCAAGCATTGCTTCAAGCGGTATTAGCCCTACCAATTCGCTTCCAGGGGTAGACGTGTCGTGATCACTTGCGATACTTTTGCACGCTTCAAATGCCACGTGCATAGGACATTGGGCTACATCTCGCAGATTCATTGAAACTTGACTTATACCATGCGCTTCAAGAGAGACACCCATTCCTTGAACCATGGCTAGCATGCCAGGAACTCGCATTTTACGTCCATCATTTTGTTTTATCAAGCGTCCAGTCGAGCGTACAAGTGAGCCGATTTTCTTTGCCACTTTGGCATCAGGTTCATCGATATTGACATTGTAAGCGACCAGAATTCCCCGAGCACCAATCGTTATTGCGCCGCTTTTTTCAGCCTCTGCACTCCATTCCGAAGGGCCAAAATCTGGCAACCTTGTATGCTCGGAATGTGGGGTTTCACCACCTGATAACCGTGCCTTCAAACCTTCATATTGGCCTTTGCGAATTGTCGAAAGTAAATTCTTCTCCTGGTGGAGTGCAGCATAACCATACACAAATGTCGGGACAGCACACTCTTCACCCACACGCTGGGCTAACGAGTGGGCTAACTCCGCGCAATCTTCCATTGAAACCCCTTTCAAAGGGACAAAAGGGCACACATCGACTGCTCCTAAACGTGGGTGTTCCCCCTCATGCCCTGTCATATCTATTTCTTCAATGGCCTTGCAAATAAGTTGGAAAGCTGCTTCTTTTACTGCATTCGGTTCTCCTGCGATGGTAATGACTGTTCTGTTGTAGTCACTGTCGGGCTCCACACCCAGAACAGCACATTTTGTTATACCGCGAACGGCATCAATAATCCGTCCAATCTTCTCTGAATCTCGCCCCTCTGAGATGTTAGGTACGCATTCAACAATTGCTTGCATAGACATAGGTTGTCAAGACGGACTTTGAATGTTAACGCTAAAGAGTGTTAAAATCATCCGTAAAGCGCATCAGGAGATGTGGTCACACCACTGGTAGATTTCTTAACCTGAATGCGCTCAACAGCTTTGATTAAGTCTGCTTGGGAGATTTTGCTTCGCTTGTCTCGGATTGCAATCATTCCAGCTTCTACACAGGTTGCTTTCAGTTCAGCCCCAGAGTAGCCTTCCGTTTTTTCGACAATTGCTTTCAATTGAATTCTTGAAGTAGACATCTTTGAAGTATGGAGCTTCAATATTGCTTTTCTGCCATCAGGATCAGGTAACGGAATTGTGACAATTCTATCAAATCGCCCTGGGCGCAAAAGTGCATCATCGAGAATATCCGGCCGGTTTGTAGCAGCAATAATTTTGACATCTTCCAGCGAATCAAACCCATCCAGTTCAGCGAGTAATTGCATTAGAGTTCGTTGCACTTCACGGTCACCACTGGTCGAACCATCAAGTCTTTTCGCGCCAATTGCGTCGATTTCATCGAGGAATATAATCGATGGAGATTTTTCTTTCGCCAATGAAAAGAGTTCCCGAACCATTCGACCACCTTCACCTATGTATTTTTGAGCTAATTCGCTGCCAACCATTCGAATAAAAGTCGCATCGGTTTGGTGTGCAACTGCTTTTGCGAGTAATGTTTTGCCACATCCAGGCGGCCCAACAAGAAGAATACCCTTCGGTGGGGTGATGCCTACTTTTGTAAAGAGTTCAGGTTCAAGGAGAGGAAGTTCAATAGCTTCTCTCACAGTCTTGACTTGTTCATCAAGTCCTGCTACAGAATCATAGGTAATGTCAGGTTTTTCAACCATTTCTGCACCACTCACCATTGGATCCCAAGCCTCATGAAGAACTTCAATGACGGCCAATGTATCTTGGTTTAATGCAACTCTCGTCCCAGGTTTCAGTTTTTCAGGTTCGAGCCTCTGGTTAAGTGATACTTGGAATACAGTTCCGTTCGAGGAGCGCACAATAGCGGTTCTGTCATCCAGGACATCTTGTAAATGTCCGATGATGAGGGGGGGAGATTTCAACAAACGAACTTCATCATCAAGTCGCGTTGCTCGCTTTTTGAGAGTCCGTATTTCGGTTTCAAGGTAGGATCTTTCATTGATGAGGTTCTCAGAAACTTCGAGAAGTTTTTGATAATCTTCTTCCAACTTATCCAGTTCAGCATCCGTTTTTGCTGTGAGTGGATTGTTGTTTTTTCCGACATCTGAACTCATTGCACTCAAACACTCGTCGTGGCTACAGTTTGTTAAGTCGTCGCTCAATCAAATTGCAGTTATTCGTTCCGAAGGCTTCAAAGACAGTCACCATAACCAGCATTTGGGGCTGGGTTATGGCAGATTGTGAACTATGTGGCGCAATGAAAGTCAGCGTTCGCCATGTCAAAATGGGCAAGACAGAAGTCGCTGCTTGCTCACGTTGCTCTGATAAAATGAATCTCGGACCGAAGGAAACTGCACCAGGCCTTGCCCGAGCTCAAAGTATGACTGCACGCCCAACCTTTTCCTCCAAGGGCAAGAAAGGCAAAGACATCATGCTCAAGGCGGAAAAGGAACTCGCTGAAGATTTCTCTCAACGCATATCGAATGCGCGTAAATCAAAAGGGTGGAATCAAGCAACCCTCGGTAAGCGCATGGCAGAAACAGTCAACATCATCAAAGCGGCTGAAAGCGGCAAACGTCCTACGGATTCTGTGTTGAAAAAGTTTGAAAGAGTGCTTTCAATCACATTGTTTGTAGCATCAACTCCATCGGAAACTCGACGAATTGATTCATCATCTTCTCGTGGAATGACACTTGGCGATTATTTGGACGATATCAGGTGATTTGATGCCTAAAATTTCCGTTCACGCCATATGGCTTGCGCAGGATGACCCGAAAAAAAATACGGCAGTACTTGCTTCGAAACGAGGCGATATGAAATTGCACAAACGCATCAATACTGCTCCAAAAAGAGGTATTATCCTTGAACCATTATGCGGGAAAGTTTTCGGCCCTGAAGATCATCAAATCTTACGTAGCGGCGGCTCACTTGTAGGTCTTGATTGCAGTTGGGCTCATATTGAGGAAAGCGTTCAGCAAGTTATGAAAAAAACACGCTTGATTCCGCGAATGTTGCCTCTGCTGTTGGCAGCAAACCCAGTTAATTGGGGCAAACCGGGTCGCTTGACTACCGCTGAGGCATTAGCAACTGTTCTCTACCTTGTTGGCGAGGAAAAGCAAGCACAGCAAGTTCTTGGTGCATTTCGTTGGGGTCAGCGTTTTTTTGAACTCAATAAAGAACCTCTCGAGGCATATGCCCAAGCAAAGACTAGTGCAGAATTAGTCGAACTCCAATTCGAATTTTTTGATATTGACCGTCCAGATGACTCCGAAGATTCTTCAAGATGAGCCGCTATCCCTTACCATGGGACATAGTCGGCGCGTCGGTGTCCACCGCTATTCCGATGGTGAAACAAGGGTTGATTCTGATTCGTTAGCGTCTGAGACATTAATTCACCTTTATTCCGATTCTAAGAAAATAGCCAGTCTTCTTGGCACTCCTTTCGATCTCAATGAACTGTTCATTGGGCATGCTTTGGCAGAGGGCTATGGCGTGTATTCTGACGCAGTAATATCTCATGAGGTTTCGGACTCCGGTTCAATACATCTCTCAATTAATCAAAAATTGACTCCAAAGCATTCCGTTGAGAGAATTGTCACTTCGTCTTGTGGAGCTTGTAACAGTGACGGACTCGACGAACTTACTGACGATTTACCATCGTTCAATGGCACTCATATTCCTTTCAGTCATGACATGATTCACCAACAACTGGTTGAAATGAAGCATAACCAAATTGGTTTTTCGCAGACCGGTGGGATGCATGCTGCTGCACTTTGGTCACCTGATGCCATGTTGAAGCATCTGTCTGAAGATATTGGTAGACACAATGCAGTTGACAAAACAATTGGTAAGGCTTTACTTGCGAATGATTCGTTTAGCACCCAATACCTCTTCCTATCGGGTCGTTGCGGCTGGGACATCGTGGCGAAAGCTGCACGCGCAGGCATTGGGACCATTGTTTGCATTGGTGCTTGTTCAACTCTTGCAGCAGACACGGCCCGCCTCTTAGGGATGAGAATTTTTTCATTTATGAAATCGAAGAGTAACGTTGGAATTGGCCTTCACATGCACAGTGCAAACAACAACACTTGAGAACCCCCCTTGTCACGACACATTGGTGAGTGTATGAGGAAACAACCCCGGCCCGACACTCCACCGGATAAAAATCCGCTTAAAATCAAAAAGAAAAAGCTGTTAGCAGCCGGCATACCTGCATTCACTTCTTCGATGAAACATGGAATACAAAATATGGGATTAGCACGCTCTGTCAAAACTCTGACGATGGTGAACCAGAAATCAGGTTTCGACTGCCCCGGATGTGCTTGGCCTGACCCTGAACACCGCACACAATTCGAGTTTTGTGAAAATGGTGCGAAGGCTGTAGCTGATGAAGCGATGAAGGCAAGAGTAACTCCAGAATTTTTCTCAAGACACAGTGTTGAACAACTTGCAGAAAAGAGTGACATGTGGCTTAACAAGCAAGGTCGATTGTCGCATCCAATGATTCTCAAGAAAGGGGCGTCTCATTACGCGCCATTGTCTTGGGATGATGCATTTGAACACATTGCTTCCAAAATCAAGTCTATGGATAATCCCGATCGTTCTGTGTTCTATACATCGGGTAGGACCAGTAATGAAGCCGCTTTCCTGTATCAGGCAATGGTACGCAGCATAGGTACAAACAACCTTCCGGATTGTTCGAACATGTGCCATGAATCCAGTGGTAAAGGTCTCGGACCTACGATTGGCATAGGTAAAGGGACAGTGCACCTCGAAGATTTTAACCATGCAGATGTCATTATGGTTATCGGACAAAATCCTGGAACCAACCATCCGCGTATGCTCACTGCATTAAGGGATGCGAAGGTGAAAGGTTCCACGATAATTCACATCAATCCTCTGCCAGAAACTGGCCTTGAAAGGTTCAAGCATCCGCAAGATTACATGAAATTAAATTTTTCAACGACCAAACTCGCAGATTATCATCTAGCCGTACGTATTGGTGGTGATGCTGCTTTGATGAAAGGTTTCATCAAAGTTCATTCCGAATGCGGAGGTCTTGACCAAGCATTCATCGATGACCAAACGGAGGGTTTCACATCGATGCTCGACAAAGCACGTTCAATTGACTGGCATACACTCGAAAGAGATTCAGGAATCGACCGAGAACAGATTGAAGAGGTGGGCCGTGTGTTGTCAAAATCTAAAGCAACAATTGCGTGTTGGGCAATGGGTCTAACCCAACAACCAAATGGCGTTTCAGTTATACAAGAAGTAGTCAATCTTTTGTTGATGGGTGGCCATGTAGGACGCCCAGGTGCTGGTTTTTGCCCCGTACGTGGGCACTCGAATGTCCAAGGTGACCGAACTGTTGGTATTTGGGAAGCAGCACCAGTATCCTTCATCAAAAAAATGGAACAAGGTTTGAACATAACCATTCCAAAGAAACATGGTTATGATGTAGTAAATGCGATTCACGCAATGAGAGATGGAAAAGTTGATGTTTTCTTTTGCATGGGTGGCAATTTCCTTTCTGCCACCCCTGACACTTTTGCAACCGCTGATGGGTTGCGAAAGGTGGGCCTAACTGTTCAAGTATCGACCAAACTGAACCGATCTCACCTTGTCACTGGGGATGAGGCAATCATATTGCCTTGTCTTGGCCGTACTGAAATTGACGTGCAACGCTCTGGGGAGCAATTTGTCACTGTTGAAAACTCCATGGGTATTGTTCACCAATCTCGTGGTGGCCTTCAGCCTGCGTCACAACACCTGAGGAGTGAACCCTGGATTGTTTCGAACCTCTCGAGTCACCTGTTTGATGATTCGCCACTGAATTGGCTTGAACTCAGTG
>MDTC01173600.1_pt1 | contig 10374 bp, 6 predicted proteins | sample 811181 | NCBI WGS metagenome assembly MDTC01 (sample SAMN05326644, study PRJNA326480) | marine metagenome | isolation source: seawater | place: Pacific Ocean: North | collected 2011
AGCGAATTTGATTCGCCTGTACCATCTCCTTGGCTGCCACCAGGATGGTTCTCGATAGTGCTGACTTGCCAGTTTGGTGATGATGGGTTCAGTGTTGCATACTTAAATTTCCAACCGTTCCATGAACGATAAACAATGTGCGGATCGCCTGCCGCATCAACGGCAATTGAAGGTTTTCGGCCAGTATCTCCTGATGAATCAACAATGTCAGTTGACCAAGCCCCATTTGGTACACCCGTTGAATAGCGTAAATCATCGTTATCACTATCGTAATGAGCGATGTGGAATTGTCCTTGATCATCCATGGCTAACGAACTGTAGTAACCGGGATAAGCGATGTTGTATCCGCCAGTGTCGGGTGCGTAAGGAATCCAAGAACCGCTTTTGTTTGTTGCAAATTTCAATTTCGATTGGCTACGATCTTGGTATGCAATATAGGCATGGTCGTTCCCGTCAATGACGATTGCTGAATCACAGCCCTTATTGCTACCTGATTCAATCGTATTGGTCGTCCATCCTGTTCCATCAAATGATGCAAGACGGAGCCCATTGCCACAATATTGGCCACTGGCCACAAAAGAGATATGTGGATGATTGTTTGAATCCAAAGCAATACCTACTGGACCAACCTTTCCGCTTGTAGAGACTTGTGTTGAAGCCCATGAAGAGCCATCATAATGCATGTAGACTACAAGGCCGGTATTCGTCGAATAGGCAGCATGGAGTTCATCGTTGTCATCAATGACCATGTGCGTATCCCAACAATAATTTCCTTCGCAATTTTTGATAGCGGTGGGTGTCCAAGAAGACCCATCGTAGACACTGTGCGTGAATGCGTAGCCATCGCCACTGGCATGAACGATGTGAACATGACCATTCGAATCAACTGCAATCGCGTTTTCATGTCCTGCCTCATTCCCGTAGTCTGCAGTCGTCTTCGTCCATTGATGATTGATGCCATCGTAGGTTATATTTGTGTCAGCAAGGTCCGAAAAACCGCTCCCTGTAATGGTAATTTCCTCTCCGCCGGTGATAGAACCGCTACTTGAAGAAACTGAGGTCTGTATCGGACTTGTATAATGAATTTCATCGAATTCCAATTCGAGATTGGATGGATGCATTAGCATTGGCGATACCAAAACTGCCAAAAAAAGGCCGATGACAAGCCATGTACGCATGTGCAACGCTGTGCTAAGGTTGTAAAATATTCTTTGGTAACAAGTCTGTTACCTGTGGAAGTGTGAAGACTCTAACGTTCGTATTTTAATTCGGATATTCATCACATCACTCAAGAACTGGGTTCGCTTGGAAGAACTATGGCGAACGTCCTAACATTGGACAATATCAACGTCGAAGGCAAGACTGTGCTCTTGCGCGTTGATATCAACAGCCCACTTGATCCTATAACCAAGTCGTTTCTTGATGATACAAGAATAAGAGCGATTCTTCCGACCTTGAACCGATTATCAAAGGCGAAGACAGTCCTTATTGCTCACCAATCTAGACCTGGTAAAAATGATTTCACCAGTACCCTCGGGCATGCTCGTGAACTTGGACGATTATTGGGGCGCCCAATACGTTGGGTGCAGGATATTCATGGCGCAAAGGCAATGCAGGCTATTGAGGAGATGAAGATAGGCGATATCCTCATGTTGAATAACATTCGAATGGATCCTGAAGAAGTGAATCGAAAAGGAGATGCTCTTGCTCTTTCAGAGACACAGCTCGTTCAGGATTTGGCAAGTGTTGCTGATGTCTTCGTAAACGATGCATTTGCATGCGCCCATCGCTCTAGCCCAAGCATCGTTGGTTTTGCACATCACCTTCCCTGTGTGGCTGGAGAATTAATGGCACACGAAATTCGGCAGATTGATCAAGCACTGGAAGCACCTAAGAGGCCATGTATCGCCGTTCTTGGAGGCATAAAAGTCGATGATAGTGTTGAGGTTGCACTCAATATGTTAAACAACAATATCGCCGATGAAGTCTGGTTTACTGGCGGAGTAGCTAATCTCGCTATCCACCTTTCGGGAAATGACATTGGAGAGGGGAACCTCTCATTCCTTCAAAATGAATTACAAGATGCTTGGGATTCAACAATTGAATCTGCAACGTCTTTGCTGAAATTACATAGCGATAGAATTGTACTGCCAAGCGATGTTGCAGCAAATGTTGAAGAAAACAGAATCGACATTAAAGTTGAAGAATTGCCCATCCATGCACCGCTTTACGACATGGGTCTTGCATCTATTTTTGCCTTGTCTTCTCGAATTAAGAGTGCTGGAACCATTATCCTCAACGGCCCTGCTGGAGTCTTTGAATTGCCAGACTTTGCGCTGGGTACAATCGAGATGCTCAACGCCTGTGCAGAATCAAATGGATATGCAGTAATGGGCGGGGGACACACCGCTACATTGGTGAGTCAGCGTGGTCTTGCTGACAAGATGGGGCATGTTTCAACTGGAGGCGGTGCTTGTCTGGATTACATCGCAGGCAGAACTCTTCCAGGAATTGAAGCACTTGAAATAAGTGCCCAGAGATACCAATTAGAAATCACTCCTATTGTTCAGGATGAATAGAATTCTCGGATAAGACAGAATGGCGAACATAATCTGACCGATTCAAGCACTAGGCTCTTGAAGAAGCACAATCAGGAGTTAACATGGGCGATGATACAGCCGTTCGTTATCGTAACGCGGTTTTGTACGATGATCAATTCGTCAAACATGTTGGAGATTTCCTCCTTCACAAGGATGGAACATGGTCAAACTCAGTGGGCGATGAGGACGTTGTCGAGGACATTGATGGTTCAAAACGAGTCATTACCCGATCTTTACAAAATTGGCATACACATCTAGCAATGCAATTGAATGCTCGAGACTTTAGCGATGGATTTCCACTCCACCGTTGGCTTAATGAGGCTATTTTCCCAACTGAATCAAAGATAACGCCTGAGTTCGTTCGAATCGGTGCACAAGCTGCTGCTGCGGAAATGATTCGTACGGGCTCTACGTTTGCTGCTGACATGTACTTCTTTCCGTCAGTTACAGGTGGTGTTCTCAATAAAGCAGGATTGAGAGGTTTGTGTGGAGGGCCAGTAAGTGATGCTGCACTCCCTTCGCATGAAAGCGCCAAATCCGCATTAGCAGAACTCGACGGTTTGCTTGCAAATAATTCCGAAGAAGATCGTGTTCAATATGCAATTGCAACCCATTCAGTTTATCTTTGCTCAGAAGATACTCTGCGAAGAGCGAGTGACCTTGCTGAGAAGAGGAATGGGCGTCTTCACATCCACGTGAGCGAAACTCGGAACGAAGTCGCTGAATGTAAAGAAAAAACTGGAATGTATCCTGTTGAATATTTGGAGTCAATCGATTTCATTCAACCTGGAACAATCTTTGCTCACGCTTCTTGGGTAAAGAAAAACGAAATTCGGATGATGGCTGACTACGATGTTACTGCCGTTCATTGCCCTTCTTCAAATATGAAATTAGCCTGTGGGGGAACGCTTTCATACCCTCCTTACAAGGATGCAGGTGTTGATTTGAGAATCGGTACAGATGGTGCGGCCTCGAGTGGAAATGGCCTAAATTTGCTTCATGAAGCACGTCTAGCAAGCCTCGTTCAACGACACGACCATTGGGATTCAACCCTTTTGCCTGCAAAAGATATCTTCAGTATCGCAACAAAAGGAAGCAAAGATTGGGTTGCTTGGAATCTTGATGATATTCGAATGCGTCCTCTTGGAAGGTCGAACAATCGCCATCTTGCAAACCTTGTTTACAATGGCGGAGACTGTCTCGATGTTTGGGTCGACGGGCAAGCATTGCGCCTCAATGGAGAAACAAAAACAGTCGATGAAAAAGCAACGATTCAGGAACTTGATCTTGCAGTAAGCAAGTATTATGACGGGATTGAATAATCAATCGCGACCATAATAAATCAATGTCGCACCAATTCCAAGAATAAACATCGTGGCTACAATGCTAAACAAGGAATGGCCAATATGGGCTTCGTAGGTAACCGTCACTTCAGTACCCTCGGCTAAAGCGCCATCTTTTGCCCCCAAGGCAGCAAAATAGGTCCCAGATTCCATTTCCCATGTAAATCCAACATCGGCAGTTGCACTTGCACTACCAGCTGCGAAATTGGTCGACACTCCATCACAGCCCATATCGCTCGAAAAAAAGGACGATGGAATATCACCACAACGATTCTTCTCGTCTTCATCAACGATTCCAATCCAAACATCATCCCGATCCCATGTCAATGTCAACTCTGTTGAAAGGATACCGATGAGAGGATTGCTCGGTAATGGCTCATCTGAAAAGAACGCTTGATTGGGAGCATTGGGAGTTGGAACACCTTCGACTTCTCCTTCAAAGGTAAAACCAATCATTCCAGCAACAAGAAAAAGAATGGCGAAGCCGGTCAATCCTACTCCAAGTTTTCCTTTTCCGAGTAACGACATAATCAAGCCCCAACTTCAAATGGAATGAGAAGGAAAGAGAGGGCGAGGATGACATAACAGGCAAGTAACATTGCTCCCTCAAGCCAATTCGTCTTCCCATCGTTTAGGATAAAGTTAGCAACTAGAACACCCATGAATGTGGCTGCAGTTTCAAGCAAGCCAAATTCTAATGAGAGACTAACTCCCATAACCCAAGCAAAGAGAACCATAAGGGGAGCGACAAATACTGCAATCTGAACACTTGAGCCAATTGCAATAGCGAGAGATAGATCCATCTTGTCTTTTCCTGCAACGATAACTGCAGTGAAATGCTCAGCAGCATTACCAAAGAAAGGAAGGAGAATCACGCCGATGAAGAGTGTAGGCATTCCCCATTCGCTCGCTGCATCGTCAACACTTTTAACAAGTAATTCGGCCATGATTCCCACCATAATAGTGGCAATAATCAGAAGAATCCATGCATTTTTTATCGACATTTTGGGCTCTTCATGGTGCGATGAATCCTCTGAAGAATTGAAAATATCAGAATGGGTTTTGAATTGGAAGAAGAGAGACAGCCCATACATTGCCAAAAGAGCTAAAGAAGCATAACGAGACAATTCGAGTACGTTTTCATCGGTAACATTGGAACCTGTATGATGTGCTGCAGCTGGGATAATGAGGGCGAGTACTGCCAAGAGAAGCAAACTGCCATTCATGGAAAGTGCTGATTGATTGAAGGATTGAATCTTAAATTTAATTCCGCCCCAAAGTAACGCTAGACCAAGGACAAGAAGGAGATTACCAAGAATAGAACCGATCAGTGATGCTTGAACAAGTACGATCATTGTCTCTGCTTGATCGGGGTGTTTAAACGCAGTATAGATAGCAAGACTTGCGATGATAATTTCTACAGCATTTCCGAAAGTGGCATTGAGCAATCCTCCTAGATTCTCGCCCGCTCGTAGAGCAATCTCTTCTGTGGCATGGCCCATAAGGAAAGCCAAAGGCATGATAGAAATCATCGAGAACAAAAAGGTCATTTCTGGGTTTTCTTGGAAATAAAAAAACAGTGCCACTGGTACTGCCAATAAGAGCCAATTCAATCGGTTCTTAAACGGATTAAAAGAATCGAGTAAACTATGGTAATTCGATTCATGAACAACTTCAGACATCATATCTCACCGTGATTCGCATCAATCGTCGTTTGCCTTACGGCGAACTGGACGTTTGCGAGTTGGTGCTTTGCGAGCAGGTCGCTTGCGGACTGGACGCTTGCGTGGAGCAGGCTCTTCGTCCTCCTCTTCTTCATCATCCTCGTCATCATCGTCATCGCCCCAGAAGATTCCTTCTGCTTCATCAGCAGCGACTTCATCGATAACCTCTTTCTTCTTACGGCGAGTTTTGCGTTGGACAAGATTGACAGCGAATGGGTCGTCTTCATCCTGCTCTGCCTCTGGCTCCGGTTCAGATGCTTCTTCCTTCTTTTCTTCATTCTCAGGTTCTTTAGCAGCGCCTGTTCCTGTGATGGCATCCATATCCAAATCTTGGCTTGTACCGATGAATTCTGACATCCAATCTTCATCTTCTTCTTCGCCTGCCTTCTTCTTCTTTGGACCTGACATGCTTGTCTGCACGATCATTAGAGCGACAATGAACAAGAGGATGTTGACTGCAACTGCAATCCAAACCAGGAGATACGGCGGGTCGCTGAGTGATGGAGTGATTTGTTCTGGCTCAGGTGCCTCTTTGAGATCTTCCTCGAACGTACAAACAGTTTCACCTTCAAGATTATTTCTACAGAAGTCGACAACAAAGACAACTCGCTGTGAGACTTCATTTCCAGCAGTATCGATGCCTCGAACTGTGATAGCATGCTGGCCGGCGTCAAAGGTTCCTGCTGAGAATTCCATATCGCTTACAAGAGTTGACAGGTCTCCCTCCACGTCTGTTATTCCCTCTGCGTCAGCCCATGGAGAAGTACCGGTAATCCCTGTCAATCCGCCATAATTGAACGTAAATCGGTATTGCAGATCTCTGATTTGGACATCATCTTCGGCTGCAAACATGAGGTTGATCTTGTTCCCATAAAGATACTTGGAGCCTTCAGAAGAAGGTGATGGCGAATAGATTGTAACCGTAGGGCCCTTTGCGTCTATGTGGTAATCTGTGTTTGTGATTATGCCTGTGTTATCTGCCTCATCAATAAGAGTCATGCTGAATGTCATTTCTCCAGCATTGGCTGAACCTGGGATTGTAAAACTGTAGGAATATTCAGGTCCTTTGTTAGGGTTCAACAAATTGTCAGCAATTTGAGTCATGAGTTCCCCGCCTCCTGTTACGTTGAATCCGGTATCTGAAACCACTTCGATTGAAGGAGTCGTTTTCAAATTCTCACTTGCTTCAACCTTGATGGTATATGTTCCAGCTATTAACGATGGGCTTGTGTATTCTGCATTTGTATCATCTAACAATCGAAGTTCAACTGTTGGTGCAAGAGTATCTTCTCGAACTAAGATTGAATTGCCACTTAGTCCCTCTAGAATATCAGAATTCGTGTTGTTAAATTCATCTGCAACCGTGACTGCATACCAAACCTCACGCTCCGTATCGTTTGCAAGAGGAATATTTCTGATGATCGTTGCAGAGCTCTGTTCTCCGACGTTTATGTCCCCAAGGACCAGTTCCCAGCCTTCAGAATCACTTGTTGTAATACTTGATTGGCCGCTGTTGAACGGGTCTCCAGTATGTCTCCAAATCTGATAAACTTCATTTGATTCTTGAAGATTATACCACTCAAGAGCAATAAAGCCAAGGTCTCCTCTGCTTTCAGCATCGACAATTGACGGATTTATTGGCGTAGTAATATCAATTGTTACAGGTCCAAAGGAGTTATTATTCAAACCAAGGTATTCGTAAGATCCGGTGGTGTGGACATATTGTGCTTCACTTGTCACATAGATGTGCCATTGCAAAACGGCGCCATTTGCAGATACGACGGATTCATTGAGCACGATATCAAATGTCTCAACGTTATCATTTGCAAATCCATGATATGTCGTTGCTGTTGCGAATTGTATAGGGGCTACTGGGAAGTTGCAAGAGTAAATGTGGTATCTTTCGCCTTCGACACCAAGTTGGTCGGTCCAAGTCACACGTATTGTGCGATCACCAATAAATTCAGCATGAACGTTCGAAGGCTCTTTTTCCCAAGTTGAATATGCATCCTCTTGGACAGTTGAGCAGGAACCAGAAGATGTGTTTGAATCAAACAATCCAATTTCATCAACAAGGACGATGCAATACGTCGCAGAGCCAAGTGAACCGACTGGTAAATCTCGTGGATATTCATACTTAATGCTACGTTCTTCAAGACTTACGCCAGTTTCATTAACATTTTCAGGAATGCTCGCAACCAAACTCGGGCCAACTTCGTAAATCGATGTAAAGCCTTGGCCTGCTACGTAAATCTCATAGCGTTCGTTATGTTCAATTGTTGAACCGCTCCAGGAAAGGGTTGTGGTTCCTGTTCCGTCGACATTGCCTACGAAGTAAGCGTTGAAATCAGTGATTTGGGATGGTGGGAGGTTGTCTTCTAGAATTGGTTCAGTCAGCGCATTTCCTGAAAGGAAACGGAGATCGATTTTATCTTCTCCTGACTCTGTTCCATTTGGAATAAAGTACGTAATTGCATAATAGGATTCACGGTTCGTGTTGCTTGGAATGACATTCACGTATTCTGAATTATCAGAACTAAGGTTTGCAAGCAACTCTACGGGATAGTTTGTCGGAAGCCCATTGTAAATTGCTCCACCGTTGTCTCTTCCTATTTCTCCATCAGAACGCCAGACAAGGATTCTGGTATCAGGCATAGCTGCATCTGAATTTGGCAAATCGTGATAATTGTACCAAGTCAGTGTTGTTTCGCTATCCGCCAAAGAATACTCTGCTTGGAAGAAAATTGGCGTTTCAACTGGTGAAGTCACTTCATGAATACCTTCATACAATGTAGAAGCATTGACATCCAACTCTGATGATGAGTAGGATTGCTCATTTTCAATCCATTCAGTTGTAATTGCGTAAAAGTACGTGTCGTTGACACCAGCACCAACAAGGAAAGAAGCCGTGTGACCAGGGTGTGTACCGTTCGATCCACCTAGGCACTGGTATGCTTGGATGTAGACATTGCTTTCACAAGCAGTTACGTTTGCGAAGGGTATTGCCGAGGCAAGGGTACCTTGAGTAATTGGTTCCGAATGGCGATAGACGGTGTAGGTTGCAGTGTGGAGATTTGCTAAATATCCCACGTCAAAGGTATCGATATTTCTCCATGTAATTGTCGTTGTTTCAGAGACAGGGTCAAAGGTTGCTGCTATATCCTGCGCTTGTAATTTTGAAGCATCGCCAATGTCGCCAGCCGCTGAGGTTTGCATCAGCGGGACTGTCATGAGAAGCATAAGCAAGACCATCAGGCCCGCCTTAGGTTGTAGACTCCGGTTCAGCGCGTTCGCACCCATCACACTTAACGTCGCCGCCGTCTGTTAAGAGTATACCGCATTACGCAGAGATGAAAACGCCTGATTTGAGATGTTTTGAATCACTCGGATTCATCTGAATCTGGCTGTTGCAATGGATGAGCCTTGTCAAGTTCAATGATTTCCTTGCGGGCTTGTAAAAATCGAATTCCAAATGTGTACATTCCGCCTAGGCCGGAAATGAAGACGACGGCAGTGAGTGGGCTTAATTCGAGATGCTCAAATACGCCAGGCATTGCGGAATAATCTTGCACTCCAATAAGCCAGAATATACCTGTTATTGCTAGCGCTGCAATAGTGAATATTGTTCGATCTGCTCTTGAAAATCCTTTGTAATTTCGACCTCCACTCACCGCTTGTGCTTGCGTGCCCATGTAGGAGCCAAGGATTGTAAACCATGCTGCAGCCCAACCTATTGCTGGATCATCAACCCATGCAGGGCTTGAGGCAATGGCGATGACCCACATTGCATCAAGAAGTCGATCTAGGGTATGATCGAGATAATCTCCCCACCGAGATACTTGACCGGTTTCTCTGGCAAGTTGTCCGTCAAGACCATCGAGGATCATAGAGATGCCAATTAAGAGAGCTGAACCCATGAGCATTAACGCACCTGTATCTGATTTCGGAGCGAAGAGAACAAGGAGACTCGCTGCGATGCCAACGGGCAAAGCAAGCCATGTTAAGAACGCAGGATTGGTTCGACCTAAACTCATTACAACAGGCGAAGCCATCGCTTCCCAGCGCTTCCTCAACTGTTCAAGAGCCATGGGTATCAAGTTGTCCGGTACATCGAAAGGTCATATGCTTTCGGACAAACTTTACCCTTCCAACCAGTCTATTGCAAGTGTTATTGATTCTTGAACCGTCTTTTTACCAGCATAGTTTGAGAGGAAAGGTTCAATCGATTTCATTTCATCACCCCCCTTGGTCATATCGAGTTCGAGTATTGGCAAATCGGGGCATTGCTCAATCAACTCTGACCAAACACCAGAAACCATTTCCCACTCAGTGTTATTTTGGATTTTTGCTGCATCATAACCATCTCGCCGAGAGAGTCGCCTTTCCAACTCATGTGGATGACAGCGAAGAACGATCAGTGCATCGACAGTACAATAATGGGAGAGATGCCCTTCTATGATTGCGATTTTCTCTCCACTGTACTTCCAATTTGAAAGAAGGTTTGTTGGAATAAGAACATCGCCATCTTGAGAGTATAGGCACCCTAGCTGAGTCGCAATTTGTTCAACAGTAAAGCAATCAAAGCGATCTGCCGAAAATTGCGCTGAAAGCGTTGTTTTCCCGGTGCCTGGCGACCCTGTTATGGCAAAAATCGGTTGCTGCATGGCCTTCTCCAAAACCAACCAAAGCACGTCAAGAATTAAACAT
>MDTC01179076.1_pt1 | contig 10374 bp, 8 predicted proteins | sample 811181 | NCBI WGS metagenome assembly MDTC01 (sample SAMN05326644, study PRJNA326480) | marine metagenome | isolation source: seawater | place: Pacific Ocean: North | collected 2011
ACAGTCCAAAAATACTGACCGTTATCTTCTAAATCAGTCGTAACCTGCCAACTTGTGGTATCTATGCCTTCTTCAATGTCATTAACAGAATCTAATATAGTAGTTAATTCTGCATCATCATATACATTGAATGAATAGGTAATTGTATCACCTTCTGGATCGCTACCATTTAGGACATTTAATACCACCGGTGTTCCAGATACTTGTTCATTTATAGGTGAAACCAGTACTGGAGTAGTTGGCTCTGTATTCATCCGAAATGTGAGCGATGACCACTCGCTCCATAGATCCTGACTTTTAAGTCTAACGCGTAAATAATAAGTTTCACCATCTAACAATGGTTCTCCAGAATATAAAATTGATTCATCGTTCCCTTCCAATTCGCCTGTATCCCACATGTCGATTTCAGCGTAATCTACATAGGTAGATACTTGAACTTGGTAATGGCTCTGTTGCCCACCATCATTATTATAAAAATCATAGGTTATCTCTGGGCTATGATTAACTAAATGGGTTATATCCTCATCTCCCTCAATGTCAAGATTTTGCACCTCAGTTGCTATGACATAAATATATTCACTTTTAGTTAGAGTATTGCTGAATCCGCTTGCATCTAAAACAGTAAGAGAAACATTATATATACCACCAGTATAGGTATGGGATAGATTTTGTTCAGAGGATACATTCCCATCACCAAAATCCCAATCCCATTCACTTAATCCCGTGCCATATAAACCTGTTGTAGATAAATCATTAAACTGAACAGTGAGAGGGGAATTGCCTGTAAGTGGCGTGGCTGAAAAATCAACGATTGGCGCGGCCTGGTTAAAGGGAAACGCACCCATATCACTTCTTGTTCCATCAGGATCATTGTAGATTGGATTAGGATGACCAGTGTCTATACATGGTGATTTACCTGAGTCGGATTCAGGGTAGCTATTCCATGATAAATTGAAATTTCCATTTTCAGGGTCAACAAACATTGGATCAGAGTCAATGTTTCCTGCACCTGCAAAGCCACCAAAAATATTCGAATAAGAAACGGTCGTATTATCGCCAGTTACGTAGTTAGGCCACCCCCAAATAATTGAACCTATTATATTTACATCAGTATTATTATTAGGACTAAAAGTAGTATTATAAAATGTCGAATAATTTATATCAACCCAATTATTGCCACCTCCTACAAAAATACTACTGTTAAAAAGACAATTATTTATTGTAACTGGTATATCCGCAATTATGCCTGAATTGAGAAACTTACAATTTTCAAATGTAAAAATCCCACCCCAATACGAAGAAGATCCTACATCAAAACGATTGGTGCTCTGGTCATATTCATCATTGTCTCTAATTAAACAATTAGAAAAAATCATGGTGGTGTTCCAGTTATAAATAGCATCACCTGAGTGAGATGATTCTCCTGTCGCAGTATTATTATATATCTTACAATTATCGAATGTAACCACCCCTCCATAGTTACCTCCTATACCCCCACCATGATCTGAAGTATTATTTGTAATGATGCATGATGCAATAACAGTATTAGTTCCACCTGAAGTAATCATGATTCCTCCTCCACCAGCTTGATAACTGCCGCCACCATTACCATTTTGAATTTTAAATCCTAAGATTAATGGTGATTGACTTCCTATATTAATAACTGGACCATTGTCGTAACCATCAATAATGGTTTGATGAATATAGTTTGTATCTTGCGTAGTTAGGTAAAGAGATGCCAAAGTAATAGTTTTGGAAGCATTCACATTTTCATAATAAGTCCCAGGTGCCACCAGTACTGTATCTCCTTCAGTTGCAATATCAATCCCATTTTGAATAGACCATGCATCAGCAGGTACATTAATAATATTTCCAAAAGAAAATGAGAGTGAAATAAATAGAAAAACAAATCTAATAAAGTATTTTTTCATAATAATCTCCTTATCTAAATCTACCAATCATCCCACAAACAAAAAACTTTGGACTTTATTTTCAATTACTTCATGCGGAACGCGGATTTAGGACTCAATACCAAATGCCATACGCCTACATGGGGTGTGTCCATCATTATTGTGTCCATTATTTGGGTATGATATGAATATGAATGTCTATAATTGAAACAAAAAAGCCCCGAACTAAATCGAGGCTTTTATTGAGAGGAGTTTGGTATTATCTCTCTGAGCGGGACCGACGAGACTTGAACTCGCGACCTCCGGCTTGACAGGCCGGCGTTCTAACCAACTGAACTACGATCCCAAATATTGATATTATGGTGTTTTATCCTTATAAATTAATGCTAATGGAATAAATACAATATATCCTAAGAAAAGAATTATTGGAGCAATGGTTAAACTTTTCAGACTATTGACTTCACCTGATGCCATTAAAATATATCCTATTATAATAAGTGCAATACCAATAGAAAATAGTATATAATTTATATTGGAAAATGACCAAGATTTAAAAATAGATGAATCCGCTTTTGAACTTTTATTATAAAATACCTTACTCATAAGACGGGAAACTTACGTTCTAAACTGAGATCTCAAAAGTGCTTTTTATCTTAAAAGAAAGTATATTCTAAATTGACTTACCAATTTATAAAAGCCTAAATTCGCCGCCCTATAATGGGTGGAAAATTTCAAAAAAAAAAAAATAATCCTAATTAGTAGTTTAAGTGTTATTTTTTCTTTGGTTGCATTAATTATTTTAATTTTGTTTTGGCCACAGAAAAATCCATTTTCTATTACGAAAGTGACTATTAATTCAAAATCTACATTAAGTGATTTATCACAACAATTATATAATAAGAAAATTATTTCAAATAAAAAAATGTTTACATGGGCAGTGCAGTTATTAGGTAAAGAGACAAAAATACCAATTGGGACATTTCGTTTAATAGACGCAAAATCAAATTTTGAGATTATTGATCAATTAGTTTATGGATCACCTGAATTAAAAAAGGTTACTATACTTGAAGGCTGGTCATTAGAGCAAATTGCACAATATTTGAATAAAATAATGGATTTTGATCAAGATAAGATTATAAAAATTTCAAACGACCAAAGAATAATAAAAAAATATGGAATAAATGCATCATCAATGGAAGGATATTTATATCCGGAAACATATTTATTCTTTACTGGTGATTCCCCGGATTATGTAATTAATCATTTATTAGAACAGTATAAACGATTTTGGACTGATCAGTTAATTGAAAGAGCTGAAGCTATTGATATGAGCATTCATGAAGTTATTACATTAGCTTCTATTATTGAAGGTGAGGCTATATATGATATAGAAAGGCCTACTATATCAGGTGTATACCATAATCGTTTGAAAAAAGGTATGTTGTTACAAGCGGATCCAACTATTCAGTATATTATTGAAGATGGGCCTCGACGTTTATTAAATAAAGATTTAAGAATTGATTCACCATACAATACATATAAATATGTTGGTCTTCCACCAGGTCCAATTAATTCTCCAGGTAAAGAATCCCTGATGGCCGCATTGTATCCGGAAAAGAATGATTTTTTATTTTTTGTAGCTACAGGTGATGGCTATCATACTTTCTCAAAAAATGAACGTGATCATAATAATGCAAAAAGAGAATTCCAAAAAATCCGTAAAGAATTAAAAAAAAAGTTAAATGAGCCTAAAACAATTAAATAAAACACAACGTGCTGCTGTTGAGGCATCAAATGGTCCAATATTAATTTTCGCAGGAGCAGGTAGTGGGAAAACAAGAGTCTTAACACATAAAATGTATTATTTGGTGCGTGAAGGTCTTTATAAACCTGAACAAATTCTTGCAGTTACTTTCACAAATAAAGCTGCAAGTGAGATGAAAGAGAGAGTCAAAAATTTATTAAAAATAGAAGATTTGCCCATTATGATTGGTACTTTTCATTCTGTATGCGCTAGATTGCTTAGAATTGAAGCAAAATATTTAGATATCAGCCCTCAATTTGTTATATACGATGTTCAAGATCAATTAGATTTATTAAAAGTGATAATGAAAGAATTAAATGTATCAAAAGATTTATTATTACCCAATAGAGCTAGAAATCAAATTAGTTTTTTTAAAAATAAAATGATTACGCCAGCAGATCAATTAAAAAAAGCTAGAACAATATTAGAAAAAACTGTTGTTGAAGTATATCGTATGTATCAAAGAGGATTAAAAGATAACGATGCCTTAGATTTTGATGACTTACTTTTGTATCCTCTTGAATTATTTGATAATAATCCAAAGATTTTGGAAAAATATCAAAACATATGGAAATATATTCTTGTTGATGAATATCAAGATACAAATCTTCCTCAATTTCAATTTTTAACCCGTCTTTCAAAAGATCATCAGCAAATATGTGTAGTTGGAGATGATGATCAATCGATATATGGTTGGCGAGGTGCAGATGTATCGAATATTCTAAATTTTGAAAAATCTTTCCCGAAGTGTAGTGTATTTACTCTAGAAGATAATTATCGTTCTACTCAACAAATATTGAATGCTGCTACATCTGTTGTCACACATAATGAACGTAGGACAGAAAAAAATCTAATAGCTGATAAGGGTTCAGGAGAATTACTTGGACTCATAGAGACAAGAGATGAACTCGAAGAAGCTGATGCTATAATATCTGCTCTTGAAAAAGAAATTAAATTAAATAAACGTACATTTAGTGATTTTGCTGTTTTATATAGAACAAATTCTCAATCTCGATCACTAGAGGATAGTTTTAGAAGAATGGGAATTCCATATAATATAATTGGCAGTATACGATTCTACGATAGAAAAGAAGTCAAGGATGTATTAGCCTATCTTAGACTAGTCGTAAATTTAAAAGATACAATTTCTTTGCGTAGAATTGTAAATTTTCCTCCAAGAGGTATTGGTGCAAAAACCATGGATAAATGTGTTGAACAGGCAGAAAAAGATAAAGTTAAACTTTATGATGTATTAAAAACTGCAGATAAAATGGCAATACGTGGTAAGCAATCAAATTCTCTTATATCATTTTATGATTTAATAAATAAATATCATTTACTTAAAGATAAGCTTAGTGCAAATGAATTAGCACGAAGTCTAATTGAGGAAGCTGGTGTATTAAGATTATTTAAGGAATCTACAGCACAAGAAGACAAAGAAAGGCTTGAAAATGTTAATGAGCTTCTAAATAGTATAGATGAATTTTGTCAAAAACATGATGATGTATCTTTAAGTCAATTTTTAGAAGAAGTATCATTACTAACAGATATAGATCATTGGAATGATTCGGATAATCGTGTAACACTAATGACTGTGCATTCATCAAAAGGATTAGAATTCCCTGTTGTATTTATTTCAGGATTAGATGATGGATTATTCCCCTTGTATATGTCATTGGATTCTAAGGATGAGCTAGAAGAAGAACGCCGCTTATTTTATGTCGCACTTACACGTGCTCAAGAAAGAGTTTTTCTTCTATATGCCACAAATCGTAGAAGAATGACAGGTGAAAACTTATTAGGAATGCCTAGCCGTTTTATTAGTGAAATACCAGTAGAATACTTGGATAGGATAGAATTCCAATCTGCACTTACTCGTAGAGTAGTTGGAGGATCATTACAAAAAAGGACAAAAGTTACAGTTACAAGAACTGTAACTACATTTGATGATTTTAAAGTAGGAGATATGGTCGAACATTCCATTTTTGGTATTGGAAAAATTATGGTTCTTAGTGGCTCAGGTGAAAATCAAAGAGTGGGCGTTGTATTTAAGGATGGTACTAAAAAGAAATTAATTGTTAAATATGCAAATCTAACCAAAATCAGTTAATCAATTTATTATTACTATTATTTATTTATTTATTTCATGTAGATTTGGTCCTAGGAATTAAAATAATGTCTAATGTCTCAGATAAAGTACTAAAAGAAATACTTCAAAAAGAAGGTTTAAGATATACTCAACAGAGGAAACAGATCTGGATTGAAATTAAGAATTCTTCTGAACATAGAGATGCAGAAGACATTTATTTATCATTGCGGAAGAATGGCGTTAATGTATCTAGGGCAACTATATATAGGACTATTGATATATTTGTAAAAAATCGTCTTGTCCGTAAAATGGATGTTGGAGATGGCCGGAGTAGATTTGAACCTCGCCTTGATGATAATCACCATGATCACATGATTTGTATTAATACGGGCAAGATTATCGAGTTTTATAGTGATGAATTAGAAGAAATACAGGAAAAAATTGTTAAAGATCATGGATATAAATTAGTTCGTCACGTTCATCAATTATTTGTAGAACCAATCAAATAATTTTTTATTAATTATAAATTTAACTGTTGAATGGTTTCGTTATTACCTTTACCATTTTTATATATCCATGATTTTTAAGAATCTTTTCTTTATAGCCTAATTTTTCAAATAAATTTATAGCAGCTAAATTTTTAGTTACTAATTCTGCCGTAAAAATTTTCATACCTATTGATCTTCCAAACTCCTCTGATTTATTTATTAATAATTGAGCAAGGTTATTATTTCGAAAAGATTTATCTATAAATAAATGAAATAATTGACATTGATTTTTATCATTTGAAATTCGAATACTGATATACCCTATAATCCAATTATCTTTTTTTATTATAAAGGTATTAGTCTTATTATTTTTATATATAGAAAGCCATTTTTTAAATTTAAAAGGGAAATTTAATTTTGGTTCAACATAATTCAATATTTTTGGTTTTGAGAGCCAATTATTTAATACTGATTCTAAAACCCTACAATCTTCTTTTCGTGAAAATGAGATTTCTTCTAAAGTATATTCATGCATGTCCATAATTGAATTTAGCTTTATTTAACACCTAAGCTAAAGATAGTATATTAGATTAAAATATTTTAGATGAAAGCATTAACATCAATAAAAAACTTTAAAGAGGGAAAGGTAATTCAAGGATTTTTTCTCTGCGTTGAAAAACATCAACGTCATACTCGTAAAGGAGATTTATATATTGATATTGAGTTGAGAGATATTACAGGCCATATATCAGCAAAAATATGGGATAATGTAGATACTTTAAATAAAAAATTTGAAACTGGAAATGCTGTTGTAGTCTCTGGTAATGTGGAAAAATTTATGGATAGACCACAATTAATTATTCATAAAATAAATAAAGCAACTGTACAGCATTATGGTAGATATGGATTTGATCCTGCTAAAATTGTCAAATCTTCAAAGAAGAATCCTGAAAAAATGTGGAAGGATTTAGTGCAAATTATTAAAGGTATTAAAGATAAAAATCTTAGAGTACTTATATCTACAATATATAAAGAAAATAAAAAGAGAATTATGTATCATCCGGCTACGATTAATCTTAATCATAATTATAGGTCAGGTTTATTAGAGCATATTTTAACAATGGTGCATATTGCAAAAAAGATTACTCAATTTTATAATGTAAACAGGGATTTAGTTTTAGCCGGAGTCTTTCTTCATGAGATAGGAATGATTAATGAAATCAATTCTGAGTATGAAGCAGATAATACAACTAAAGGGAATTTAATTGGTCACATTGCCATTGGTCGAGATATATTGTATTCAGGAATAAAAAAAATTAAGAACTTTCCAGAAGAACTTGCTGAAAAATTAGAGCATATAATATTATCTTATAAAGGTAATAATAATTCTAAATATTCGGTATTGCCATCTTTTTTGGAAGCTCTATTAGTTCATCAGATTCATTTAATGGATGAACAAATGAATTTAATGGAAATAGCCATAAAAGAAGATTCTGAGATAGGAAAATTCACTAATCGCCATAATTACTTCCAGATCCCAATTTTAAAAGATAATGAACTTAAATAGATTGATCCAATCAGCTATTTTTTCTGCAATGGCTATAGGGCTTGGATTTATGTTTATGCTTATTCCGAATGTTGAGTTTATAACTGTAACTGTCTTTTTATCGGGCCTTACTCTTGGGATCAATTATGGCGCATTAGTTGGATGTATGTCGATGATGATTTATTCTGTAATGAATCCTATTGGCTCAGGATTAATTTATATTACACTTTTATTTGGTCAAATTCTAGCAATGATGATTATTGGAATCATAGGTTCTCTATCATCCATATTATTTAAGAGTCAAAAGCAAACTTTAATAATATTATTTTCTGGAGCCTTAGGATTTATATGCACTCTTTTATATGATAGTATAACAACATTGGCTTATCCAATAAGTGCGGGGTATGATTGGAAACAAACTATCGCATATGCCATATCGGGTTTACTATTTACATTTTTGCATATGCTTTCTAATACTATCATTTTTTCAATAGTAATTCCGGCCTATATAAAGCGAAAAGTATTCGAATGAAAAAAACAATCTTTATTTTAATTCAAACATCTGTATTAGCTCAACAGGTTGGATTTATAGATTATGATTGGGGAGGACAATTAGGCTATTTAACTCAGGATGGTATTTTAGTTTGGAATAAGGATTGGGAGTCAAATAATATATTATTTGATGGGACATGGACAAATTACCCTAGGATGTATGGTTCTAAAATAGAGGAAGGGTATTATTCTGAAAATAAGATTCCTGAGTTTAATGACTCTTTAAAGATAAGATCAAATTTTATGTATGATCAGGGGGATTATTTATTGGATAGATTTTCATTTAATGCTGATTACAACGGCAACGGTCGCATCTTTAACTTTTATGGATTTAAACGTTCTTATGGTGGCACATATAATCAATATTCAAATGATACAAATCAACCTATTCAGCAATCTTACATTTCATCTTATAAATCATTAAATAAAGGAAAATTCCAATATATTACTCTTGCTCATTTTAATACATTCTCTGGTCTTGCTGATTCGATCTCAAATGGGTTATTAGATAATAGAATTACATCTTTTAATTTTGGTAGAGAAGGGCATATTGGAGAGCTCTATTCTACCTTGAAAGTAAATCAATTTCTCCAAAGATATAGAACAATACATTCTTTAGCAAAATATCAATCAGTACGTTACTTAACACGTACAAGATTTTCAATAAAATTAGATTATAAAACTAAGAGTGAAGTGAATTTTTCTTCGACTATAGAATTAAATCAGAGAAATATAAAATTTGATTCTTTTTATTCGATTTATTGGCATCGATGGATAATCTCAACAGACTGGAATAGTTATACTTTTAAATTAAGTTTTATTGGTAATGATCAACAATATCATCCTGAAATGTTTTTAGGATTTAATAAACAGTTTAACAAACTATATTTAAATATATATTATCAAAATAGAGTGAATCCGGATCATATTTATTTTAGAGTATTTGATAATAAATATGATTTTGTTCAAAAATCAATAATCTTTTCAGATATTAGATTAATTGGAAAAAGGAATGAAATTTCATTTTATTCTACTATAATTAATTATCAAGATGATGGAGGATTAAATATTCTTAACTCTCCTTTTATATCAAATCATGATAATAATGAAAGCATAGATAACCATATGTCATTCGGCCTCAATATTTCATCAATCATGATACCTAAAATCAAATTAGATTTTTACTATGGTCATCAGCTTATCAAAAATTATCTATCAGATGGTATCGCTGATAAAGTTAGGTTTTCTACCTATACAGATTTAAAAGTGTTTGATGGATTTATGGATTTGAAAGGGGCATTAACTCTTAATGGATTATTAAATCGTGATCAGACTTATATTTTAGATCCTGTTGAATTAATTCCATTAGAATCTAATTTAATATCAAATTCTAATAGAATTAATCTAGATAATATTTGGTTTATCAATACATCGATTACAGCACAAGTTTCAACATTTATCATTAAATATGAATGGTTTAATCTTTCTGAAATTATTTTAGGAGCTATTGGTTCTAAGAGTAATAACTTTTTTAAAATTCATCCTTCTATGCCTGATTTGGGTAGGCAAATGAATTTATCTGTACAATGGAATTTTAAAGATTAATTATTTAATGATATAAATTTTTTAGGAGCAATACCTACGATAAATTCATTGATAAAATCACCAGTAAGTGTTGTGACTCTCACGGTATCAGGAGCTATATAATCAGTCTCAGTAAAGTAAATATAATTATCATCAGCACTGGCAAAAGATATATTGGTCCCACCCAAAATTGTATTTTCTATATCTAATGAAAGATCGTTTCGTACTGGAATTAGACCTTCTGAACTTGTTCTAAATACACTTCCATTAATTATAGAGAGGCCATTTTTAATATTAGTATTCTCTTCATTTGTGAGTGTAAGTATTACATCAGTATTTAAATTAATTCTTGAGATACCTGTATTATTTGATGGATATATAGTTGTTACAGATCCAGAAAC
>MDTC01016904.1_pt1 | contig 10373 bp, 10 predicted proteins | sample 811181 | NCBI WGS metagenome assembly MDTC01 (sample SAMN05326644, study PRJNA326480) | marine metagenome | isolation source: seawater | place: Pacific Ocean: North | collected 2011
AAATCCAGAAAAGCCGTTAATACTGGTAACTCAGGCACTTTTGGCTATAGGTTAAAAAAAGGAACTAATGCTGGAAAAGTTATTAAACATTTAAAAAAGAATTCAGATAACATTTAACTCTTGTAGGGGTAGTTACAGCTACCCCTATTAACAAATTTAAGCTTTATTCTCATTAGAGTAAAATAAAATTGTGAGGTATATTAATTTATGGATTCGTTAATTATAATTTTAGTTGTACTATTAGTCATTATTAATATTGGTGTCGTTATTTTTTTATTTAGAAATAAGCCTAAAGAACTTGTAAATCCAGAGCAGACTTTTAAAAATGAGTTTAATTCATTCAAAGAAACTTTAGGACAATCTTTTGGATCCATGAGTAAAGAGATTGCAAAAGATATGACAGGCGCCCTAACTAAAGTAGACGAAAGAGTCTCTGTATTTAACCAGCAAGTTAGTGAATTAAATAAGAGCCAAGATAATTTTAGTAAAATTTTAAGTGGAGTAAAAACTTATGGAACATTAGCTGAATTTGGACTAGGCGCTCTTCTAAAAGATTTGCTCCCAGCTTCACAATTTATTGCTAATGTAAAAATGAAAGAAGATACATCCGAGACAGTTGAATTTGCCATAAAACTTCAAGATGTCCTTCTTCCTATCGATAGTCATTGGCCAGTTGAAAAATATAAAGCAATAGATGATGCCTATAATGCAAATGATAAAGAGGCACAGGCAGAAGCCAGAAAAGATTTAGCTGCTGCTTTGAGATTAAAAGCTAAAGCAGTTAATACAAAATATATATCTCCACCAAAAAGTACCGATTTCGCAATTGTTTATGTTCCAACCGAAGGGTTGTTTTCAGAACTTTCAAGTTACAGAGATCCAAAAACAAAAGAATTGTTATTACAAGAATTAAGAACAAAGTATAAAATTACAGTCTCTGGCCCTAATACTTTATCTGCTTTGTTACAATCTTACTACTTAGGTTTTCAAACATTAAAAGTACAACAACATGCTACACAAATTTATACTGATTTAAGAAGTGTAAGTACCAGATTTGAAAAACATTTTGATGGAATCAAAGACCTACGAAAGAAATTAGAACAAGCCATTTCTGCAACTGATGGATTTGGTAGAGATGCTAGATCGATAATGAATACACTTGAGAATATAAAAGATCCAGAACAAGTAACAGACTCCTTGAAAAAAAACCCTGAAAAGATAAAAGTTTTAAAGTAAAGAAAATGTCTAACTTTGTCTTTTATGATTTTGAGACCAGTTCATCCAATAAATACTGGGGTCAAATAATTCAAATAGGAGCTATTTTAACAAACGACAGCTTAGAAGAACTTGATCGATTTGATGCGAGATGCCGACTTAGTCCGGGAATAATTCCTGAAGCTATGGCGCTTATTGTCAATAAAACATCTCCTACAATGTTGAAAAAATCTAATCTTTCTCATTATGAAATGGTACGACAGTTCATTGAAACTTTAAAAAAATGGGGTAAGGTTACCTACATAGGATTTAATAGCATTGAATTTGACGAGGAGTTTTTGAGAAGTACTCTTTTTCAAACTCTTGAGTATCCATATATCACAAGTACAAACGGAAACACTAGAGGCGATATGTTAAGTCTAGCGAGAGCTGCGAATCTTTACTATCCAAAGACTCTTAAAAATTCAGTAAACGAAAAAGGAAATGATGTTTATAAATTAGATCAAATGGCACCGCTAAATGGAATAGATCATGGTAATGCTCATAGCGCCATAGGTGATGTTGTTGCCACTTTAGGCATAGCAAAGCTCATAGCTAAAAAAGCTCCAAATGTATGGAAAGCTAGTTTAATGACAATAGACAAAAATTTAACTTTAGAGTTAATTAAAAAAGAGACTTACTTTTGTACCAATGAGTATTTTTATGGGAAAAGTAGACCCTATGTTCAAACCTTTGTTTGTCAACATCCTCAATATCAATGGCCTTTGTGTTTTGATTTGAAACATGATCCGAACATATATCTTAAAATGTCAATTCAGGAACTTACGGCAGTTATGAAAAAACAACCAAAATTTATAAGAACAGTCAGGCATAATAAACATCCAGTAATAATGAATCCTCAATATGGTAATAAATTTGAAGAGTATAAAATAATTGGTACAGACACATTAAAAGATAGGGCAAAATTAGTTAAGGAAAATAAAGAATTTGCAGATAAAATTTTAACAATTAAGAGATTAGAATTTGAAGAAAAAGAACAATCAAAATCACAAGAAGATTTATATGAAGAAGAGAGTATTTACACTAAGTTTACAACCATAGAAGATAATAAGATTATGCCTGAGTTTCACAGCACAAATTGGGATAAAAAATTGTCTGTAATATCTAAATTTAAAGACGAAAGACTTAAATACTTTGGAAAAAAACTTCTATATATGGAAAAGCCTGAATTACTAACAAAAGAAGACTATAATTTAATTCACAAAGATATTGCAAAAAAATTACTTAGTACTAACAATGAAAAGTGGAACACGATTCCCAGAACATACTCTGAAATTGATACACTAAGGGCAAAGTTTGAGAAAGAAAACCACCAAGATAAACTAGTTATTTTAGATGAAATTAACGCATACGTTGAAGAATTGGAAAAAACTTACTCAAAAGTTTAGTTGACTTTATAAAAAAAATAATTAATTAAGTTATATGCCAACAAAACCAGTTACAGACAACTCTTTTGAAAACGATGTAATAAAATCTGATAAACCAATAGTAGTTGATTTTTGGGCAGAGTGGTGTGGTCCTTGCAAACAGATAGGACCAGCTTTAGAGGAAATATCAGAAGAAATGAACAATAAAGTTATCATAGCGAAACATAATATAGATCAAGAGCCTAATACACCAACAAAGTACGGTATTAGAGGAATACCTACCATGCTTTTATTTAAAGATGGAGAATTAAAAGCGACTAAAGTCGGTGCTACTACAAAAAGCAATATTCTAGACTGGATTAAAGAAAATATTTAATTTTTATTTAAAACATTACCACATTGGTAAAGAGAACCAAATACACAAATAATTTTCTTATCTTTATTTGAAATTTTTTTGAAGATTACATCAAAACTTTTAAATGGTGATGCATCTATTTTATTTTTTTGGGCAATTCTGGCTAAAATTTTTGGAGACATTGAATTTTTTTCTCCCTTTATAGGGATAGTATAAATCTCTTTAAATATTCCCTTAAATTGTTTTATAAAGTTATGTGGATCTTTATTTTTCATCATAGACCAAACTCCATATTTTGGTGATGGAATTTTTTTTAAATATTCTGATAAATTCTTTCCACTGACTGTCGAATGACACCCATCTATTAATAGTTTTTCTTTTGGATTAAGCTTCTTTTTTAACTTACCAGAAAAAATATATTGAATTCTTCCTTCAAATTCTAATTTTGGCAAAGCTTTAATAATTATTTTTTTATTTATACCAATATCCAATGCAATTTTAGTTGCCATTGCGATATTTTGAAATAACCCTTTAGAATAAATATTTTTTGTTTTAAGAGGAAAAAAATTATTTTTTTCCTTAAAAAAAAAGTCTCCCTTTTTTTTAATTAATTTCCAATTATTTGAATATATTTTTTTACTTAAATTATTACTTAAAATAGATTTAATTTTTTTTTCATTTAAAGGATTTTGTTTTCCAATGTAAATATTTGTAAAATTACTTAAAAACCCTACCTTTTGAAAAATAATTTCATTAATTGTTTTTTTTTTAACAAAATTTAAATGTTGTTTATTAATATTTACTACTGCTTGAATTAAAGGAAAATCAAAGACGTTTGTAGAATCTTTTGCGAATAAGGCTCCAGCTTCAACAAGATTATAATCGTTATCATATTTTGATGCATTAATAATATAAATTAAGGTAAAAACTTCAAATACAGTTAATTTTATTTTTAAATTTTCTATTATATTTATAGATTTTTTTATATCTCTGTACGAAAGATGATTCGATCCCATCCAAAATCTTTCTCTAATATTTTTCAAACTTGGAGAAATATACGCTGAAGTGGTTTGTTTATTTTCTTCGATAAAATATTTTAATGTATTTAGGACTGAGTACTTTCCATCTGATCCAATTATATTTATAACATTTTTTAATTTTTTCTCTGGATTCCCAAGTTTTTTGAGAGCAAGTTTTATTCTTATAAGATTAAAGTTTACTGTTTTTTTGAATTGTTTTTTTTTAGCTAACAGATTGTAGAGATTGATCGATTGTGATGGCATTTGTAGTCTCTTTTTTAGCCTGAGTTTCAGGTTTTTTCAACATAACACTTAACAAAGTCCCAATAGTTGAATTTAAATATTTTCTTTCCACTACTAAATCTATGCCTCCATGATCTTTTACATATTCTGCAGTTTGAAATTCCTCTGGTAAGGTCTCTCTTACCGTATCTTGAATAACTCTTCTGCCGGCAAAACCTATCGTTGCTTTAGGCTCGGCTATCAAAATATCACCAAGCATCCCCCAAGAAGCTGTCACACCTCCTGTTGTCGGATCTGTTAATACAACAATATATGGAAGATTATTTTTCTTTAGTTCATTAATTGCAAGTGTGGTTCTTGTCATTTGCATTAGGGCTATTGATGACTCCATCATTCTTTGACCACCGCTGCAACTAAAAAAAATAAGAGGGGTTTTATTATTAATAGCATTTTGAACAGCTGTAATAAAAGCTTCTCCAGATGCAGCACCAAAAGATCCTCCAATAAATCTAAAATCTTGAGCACCCACTGTTACATCTATATTTTTAACTTTTCCTCTCGCAATTAAAATAGCATCATCTTGACCAGTTTTTTTTCTAGCATCCCTCAATCTATCTTTATATTTTTTATTATCCACAAACCCTAAAGGGTCATCAATTGGGAGCGGTGAGTTAATAACTTCATAAACACCATTATCAAAAAATAATTGAAATCTATCTTTACATGAAAGTTTGTGATGTGCTCCACATTTTGTGCAACAATAAAAATTAGATTTAAAATCTTCCTTATAAATTAAATTTTTGCACTCACAAGAAAGCCAAAGAGTCTCTTCAGAAGAAGAGGTCTTCTTTTTAAATAAAGACTTAATTTTTGGTTTTATAAATTTACTTATCCAATTCATGTAATTTCTTTTTTAAATTATATACCATTTTATCCAGCACTTTGGCAGTATTTAGGCGTTTTTTTAAAGAATTTGTAATAGTTTTACATAATTGACTGCCAACAACAAGCCCATCAGCTTTTTTTAGTGAAGCTATAGTTTTATTAGTAATACCAAAACCAATTACTATATTTTTTTTAGGATTGATTCTTTTTATTCTATTATAATTTTGAAGTATCTTTTTAGGGGAAACTTTAAGCTTGCCTCCAGTAGTAGATAACATTGAAATATAATAAATCATTTCATCCGAATCTCTTATAATCTTTTTCATTCTGATCATTGATGTAGTAGGTGATAACAATTGAATAAAATTTATAAATTTTTTTTTACATTTTTTTGCAAAACTCTTATTTTCTGGGTATGGTAAATCAACAACTATAAGACCATCTACTCCAGAAGCTTTACAATTTTCTAAAAAATTATTTTCTCCACTTTGGCAAATTAAATTAAAATAACCCATCATAATTAATGGTTTATTTGGGTTTGATTTTTTAAATTTTTTTACAATTTGAAAAACATCTTTAAGTTTTATTCCGTTTTTTAATGCTCGATGAGAACTTCCTTGAATTTGTCCTCCATCAGCTATTGGTGTGTTATGTGGAAAGCCAAGTTCAAGAATATCTGCATGTTTTGCAATAGTATTTAATATTTTCAAAGAATTATTTTTAGTGTTATCTCCAGCGACTATATATGTAATTAAAGCTGCTCTTTTTTGTTTTTTACAATTTTCAAACGCAAGTGCAATTTTTGACTTCATCTTATATAGGTTCCTAATTTTTGTTTAATAATATCTTTATCTTTAAGGCTATCTCCACACGAATTAACAATTATGATATCTGAAGCCTTTAATCGTGGAGCAAGACGAATTGCTTCATGGAATGCATGAGAAGGCTCCAGAGAGGGTGAGATATTTTCTAATTTAGAAACTAATTGATAAGCTTTTAATGCCTCTTCATCACTTGCAGAGGTGTATCTTGCTCTTTTTACATCTTTTAGAAAACAATGTAATGGTGAAATTCCAGGATAATCTAAACCTGCAGAAATAGAATCAGTAGAACCTATCTGACCTTCTTTATCTTGAATTACGTATTGAGCAGCACCGTGTAAAATACCGATTTTAGAACCATTAGTTAATGGAGCAGCATGCAACCTACTATTTTTTGGACCTCCAGCTTCAATACCCACAAATTCGGCATCAGAGTCCATAAATTCATTCCAAAATCCCATTGCGGAGCTACCGCCGCCCACACAATTAAGTAGTTTCATTTTTTTTGGAATTTTTCCAAATTCTTCCTTAACTTGTTTAATTAGTTCTCTAGATATCTGAGCAGTGCTCCAAGCACATATTTTTATAAAAATATTTGGTCCTACCGTTGATCCAACACACATATGTGTAGTGTCACAATTTGAAACCCAGTATCTCATACATTCACTAACAGCATCAACCAAGGTTTGACTTCCAGTAGTTACTGGGATGATAGTAGCCCCATTTTTTTTCATAGCTTCAACATTTGGTCGTTGTCTTTTAATGTCTTTTGCGCCCATAAATATTTTGCATTTAAGACCAAATTTTTTTGCCGCCATTGATAACATTTTTCCAGCATAGCCAGCTCCTGTATCCCCAACAATAAATTTTTTTCCTGCTTTTTTAGCGATAAGACAATGAACTGTAGCATTGTATATTTTATGAGCTCCACCATTAGCTTCAGACACTACTTTTGCATATATTTGAGCACCTTTAAGGTGGTCTGTTAAATTTTCTAATTTAATAAATGGAGTAGGTGTGCCTATATATGATTTAAAATAATGATCTCTTTCTTGAATAAATTTTTTATCCTTTCTAAGTCTTGCAAATAGTTTAGTAAGATCATCTATAGGTTTTTTTAGAGTTTCAGGTATAAAGTTTCCTCCAAACTTTCCACCATACATAAAATTTTTGTCATGTTGGTCTATAAGCGGTATACCTTTTTTAATTTTCATTATTTATTTTATTTAAATGCGTTATAAATTCCTTAATCTTTTTAATATCTTTTACTTTATTTGTTTCCAAAGCACCAGAGACATCAATAATATCAGCAAATTTTGATAACTTTTTTAGTTTATCTATTGTTATATCCCCTGCTATCATTTTTTTTCCATTAATTTTAATATCTTTTATCCAGCCGTGATTCCATCCCAAGCTTTTCTCATACCCAGCGCTGTCCCATAAAATTATATCAGACCCCTCCGCAACCTTTTTATAGGTTTCAATATCATTTTTATTTTTTACCTGTATCGTCATGATAATTTTCTTTTTAAATTTATTTTTTATATCTATTAAAGATCTATTATCATATTGACCATATAGCTGAAAGTAGTCCAAGTTAAGTTTAGAAAACTTTTCCAATTCATTTAAACTCGGTTTCACCAACACCCCAACATATTGTGTCTTATTCTTATAAATGTTTAAAAGCTTATTTGCTTTTTCGTATGAAATATATCTATGACTTTTAGAAAAATTTAAAATGAATCCACAAAAACTTACATTATTATTTACACAAGTTTCTACTTCTATAGGCTTTGAAAGCCCACAAACTTTTAATTTCATAGGCTTATCTTAATGATTTAATTAATTTTTGGATATTATTTTTTATATTCCCTTTGATTATGCTTCTACCCATGACTATAGAGGATGCACCATTTTGAAAAGCTTCTTTTGGTGATACTACTCTTTTCTGATCATTAAACCTTTCACCTTTTAATCTTATTCCTGGAGTAATTATTTCCATCTTTTTACAAATTTTTTTAATAAATTTTATTTCATGGGCTGAACAAACAATACCATCCATCTTAGACATTTTCGCGAGTGTAGCCTGTTTTTTTACTAATTCTTTAATAGATTTTGTATGACCTATCTCTTTAACAGATGTAGAAGAAAAACTTGTGAGGATAGTGACCCCTAATATTTTTAATTTTTTATTATATTTTTTTGATGCTTTTTTAACAGCTTTGAGCATGTCAAGACCTCCACTAACATGAACAGTAATATACGAAATATTTTTTAAGTCTCTAAGTGATTTTATAGCTGCGAAGCTAGTGTTGGGGATGTCGAAAGTTTTTATATCTAGCCATAAATTTTTTACTTTAAGATTTTCAATAAATTTTCTTCCATTTTTGGAATAAAAAAATTCTAATCCAAATTTATATCCTATTTTATAACCCTTTAGTTTAATTTGTGATAATTTAATAATTTTTTTTACTTCTTGCACATTTGAAGTATCACATGCGATAAAGATATTTCTCATAGTCATTTATTTATTATTTCTTTAAGTCTTTTACTAGCCCTAAATCTTAGTTTATTTTTTTTAGGAACATAAATAATTTCCCCTGTTTTTGGATTTCTAGCTTGTTTTTTTTCAGCGATTTCTTTTATAAAAAAAGTTCCTATAGACCTTATTTCAACTGATTTATCAACTTTTAATGAATCTTTAATATTTTGAAAAAATAGGTCTACAATTTTTTCTAAGGTCTTTTTTTTTATATCGGGATTTTTCTTTTTTAATCTGCTAATTATTTTAGGTTTTGACAATTACTTATCTTTTTTTTTAATATCTTTTCTTCCTAATGCCTTTTCAAAAATACCTTTTAAAGTCGCCCCTGACTTAGTTGCTCCAGCACCAAATTTTGCAACCAAACTTTTTTCCTCATCTATTTGTGCGGCTTTTACGCTTAATTTAATCTTTCTTTTTTCTATATCCAGCTCAGTAATTTTCGCATCTAGTGCATTACCTGGTGAAAAAACTTCAGGCCTTGCGTCTGCAGAAGATTTAGCTAAATCAGCTTTTCTTATTGACACAATAAGATTTTTCTCATTATCTATACTTACTTTAACTCCTGTTTTCATCACTTCATGAATTCTTGTTGTGATAATGTCGCCAATTTTCTTATTATTAGTTTTGAACCAATCAAGAGGATCTTTGTCTAAGGCTCTTTTAGAAAATTTTATTTTTTCATCTTTTACTTCAATTATTTTTACTTCCGTTAAATCGCCTTTTTTAAATTTGTTCAAATTCTCTTGTTTTTCGTCAAAACTTATTTCCTTATAATGAAGCATACCAACTAACCCGGAGTCTAACTCTCCAAAGATAGCTTTTTCCGTAATATTTTTTATTTTAATTTTAACTTTCTCTCCTACCGATCCCATTAGTTTAGCCCAAGGATTTTCGAACGTTTCCTTGTACGACAAGGATATTCTTTTTGCATCTTTGTCTATATTGATTATTTTAACTTTAACCTTTTGAGAGGGTGAAATAACTTTGTTAGGTTGAATGTTCTTGTTTAACCATGAGAGCTCTGAAATATGTATAAGACCTTCGACTGAGTCTTTAAGTCTTACAAAGACCCCATAGTCAACAAGCTTTGTTGCTGTGCCTTCGTATATTTCTCCGATTTTAAATTCTTCAGTTATTTTTTCATAAGGATCTTCAGTTAAAGCTTTAATTGAAGCACTTACTCTATTAGTGGTTTTATCAATTTTCGTTATTTTTACCTTAAGTTCTTGACCGATGGTAACTAAATCAGCAGGTTTTTTTACACGACCATGGCTTAGGTCTGAAACATGGAGCAAAAGTGTCAATGATTTGTATGTAAGAAATATTCCCCAGTCGACACATGCATGCACCCTAGCTGTAACAATATCTCCTTCTTTTATTTCTTTAAGGGCCTCCGCAGTTTCTGCATTTTTACTTTTTTCTAAAACAGCTCTTCTGCTAGTACAAACATTTCCCCTTTTTTTATCTATTCGAGTTGCTACAACTTTAATTGGAGTATTCATTAAATGGTCAACTTTTTTTAAAGGTCTCACGTCTATTTGTGATGAAGGCATGAAAGTTGGCAAACCATCTACAGTACAAACATATCCTCCTTTAACTTTCCCTGTAATAAACCCTGTTACTTCTTCTTGTGACTCAAATATTTTCTCCATTTTTTTCCAAGCAACCATTCTTTTTGCTTTTTCTCTTGAAATAACAATCTCACCTTTAAAACTTTCAATTCTTTCTAAATATACTTCAATAGAAGAACCAACCTTAAGCTTTTCAAGTTCTTTATCATGTTTAAATTCCTCAATTGGAATCATTCCTTCCATTTTTGCTTTACAGTCAACAACAACAAAATTTTTAGTAATTTCGGTTACT
>MDTC01230137.1_pt1 | contig 10373 bp, 8 predicted proteins | sample 811181 | NCBI WGS metagenome assembly MDTC01 (sample SAMN05326644, study PRJNA326480) | marine metagenome | isolation source: seawater | place: Pacific Ocean: North | collected 2011
AAAAGAAAGTTCATCGAGCATTGCAACTTCACCATCTGGAACTTCTATGTATATGAATCCATCGGAAGTAATTGTCTGAGAGCACTTTTTAAGAATGTTTAATGGATTTTGGATATGTTCCAAAACCTTATTTAAGGTGATTAACTCAAATTTTTGATCAATTTCAATTTGGTTAAAATCACCACACAGAGTTTCCAGGTTCAATTGTTCTCTTATGTGCTGGGAAAATCGAAAGTCTGATTCTAAAGCGACACAGTCCCAATCTTTATTTTTCATGATAAGGGCAAGAAATACCCCAAGACCCGAACCAATATCCAATAGATTCACAGAATTATTATTGGGGAAGAAGGTTTCTATAAATTCGACCACCCTTTCTACTCTTCCAACATTATCTGATTTTTCTGGAGACAAATTCATTATGCGCTCAAAATTTTTTCGAATTCCATCACTTCCTCCATAAGTCGAATTGACATAATCGTTTGAATATAAATCGTTCAGATCCAGATTATATCTAGATACGAAATGACTACAATTTGAGCATTTCCAGATTTCTCTCTCATATTTAATTCCTTCTTGAATTTTGAATTTGGTCTCACCTAAAGGTCTTTCTTCATAGATGTGAAGACATTCTAAAAGAGTTTTTCTGCAAACCGGGCAAATTAAGTTTGCTGTATTTTTCTCACTACAATGAATTGAATGGAAAAAAACTTCGAATTTTTTAAGGGAAATGTCGTCGTCAAGGAATAAGATTACATTTTGTTTTTCAGTACGACAATATACTTCGAATTCGTTTTCAAATCCTTTCTCAACCAAGAAAATATAAAACTGTGATTTTGCGTTTTTTACAAGTGCTGGTCGTAAACCAAAAGAAGGTAAACGACTATTCAAAGACGGAGTTGCGTAAAATCCAAATTCTTTGCGAACTACATCATACTCTCCGCCGCCAGGGGTAATAAAAGTGACCAATTCATTTGCATCCAAGGCGATAGTTCCACAATCGCTAATTTCAATATCATTATTTGAACCAACACGAAAAATCCTAGGAGGATTTTTTGAATTATAAATCATTTTTAATCATCTCCATTCCCAGTCTTCCACCAAAAAATTCTTGAGCTTCCAAGTAATTCCCTCCTTGTACCAAATATCTCGGTTTCTAAAGGTCTCAGCAATTTCAAAAAATCTAGATGTTGTAATCTCAATGTACTTGCAAAATTTATTTATATCATCATGCGGGACAGATTCTCCAACCAATTTGACTCGAAGTATCGCTTCTTCTCTGGTTAACCGTCCATTTCGAATCTCTAAGGAAAGATTGTCAAATGCACGTGTAAACCCGAATTTGTACCATTTAAGAAAGTGATGAATGCTTATGTAATCATCATCTATATCTGCAAATTCATAAATGCCAGAACGAGCATAGTCTGCTTTTTTAAAGCCATTGTTCTTAGCCACTTCAAAAGTATGTGCTACATCCCAAGGATAATAGTAACCAAGAAAAACTGCTTTTATACCCATCTCTTCAAGATGATCAGGACATGGCCCAAAATAAGGAGTGAGTTCAGTTCTAGATAATAAACCACTCACCCAATCTTCCGCAGTTGTGCCATGCGTCACCCCATATTCTTTAAGCCACTTTGAATTCAATTGAAATCCAGTTTTCTCCTCACCAATTCCTCCATATTCAAAAGCTGAATTCTCTCCCCAAACAACCAAAGGAATTTCATAACGTGTTGCTATATTTAAAGGGATATTAAAAAGTGCCATATGCATGGGGATCGCAGTTGATCCGAATTTTATATATGACTCTAGAATGAATTTTTTCTCAACTCGTGGATTGATTTGGTAGTCAATATGATCGACTCCAAGTGATATCAGATTATCAAGGTTTTCCTGCCCAATTTTGGTTCGGGCTGGTGTCCGCCAGGTAACGCATAGGGGATTAAGACCTTTTTGCAGGCATTTAACGGTCTGCCAGGTACTATCCTTGCCTCCACTCACAGGGATTACGCAATCATATCCCTTGCTTAATTTTTTGGCTTGAGCAACCACACTATCGAAGTTTTGTTCTCTCGCTTTCCAATCAATATTTTCTCTTGACTCAAAATTACGACAGGAAGAACAAACTCCTTCGGTATCAAATACCAACCCCGGTCGAGTACTTGGTAAAATACATTTCTTACAGTATTCCATCTAATTCATCTCAAGAAAAATCTTCGCATTGATAAAATTGAAAAGAAACTTACTGTAATGGTTTGGTAATGGATTTAATTCGATAAGTGCTTTAATTTTTGAATAGTCTACAATCTCGAAAATTTCAGAGGATTCATCAAGAATTTGCTCACGAAATTCTGAATCTTTAAAATCAACCATGGAATTTATTGATATATTGAATCCTTTCTTGCTGCGGTCCAGGCGTACTTTTTCATTAAGGATTCCTTTCATTGATTCACGTAAAGTAAATTTGCCGAATCCGTCTCGAATCAAATGTTTTGCAGGAATTGAATAAGCAAATTTTTGCAGCTTGGAATCTAAAAACGGACTTCGATTCTCAACCGAAAAATACATTGAGTTTAGATCGTCCTCATGAAGAATTACGGGAGTTGATTCGTGAAATAGTTCATTTAACATTCGATTTCTCAAGAGACTTTTGGAGTAAGTTTTTTCAGTAAATTTCTCCCCGTAGTCTGAACACATAAAATTATTAATTTCTTCACTGGCATCAAACACATGATTTCTAAAAGAAGGATTATCTTGATACAAACGAGGATTTCTAAGGTATGGATTTCGAACAAATGGCTTTATGAAAGTTTCCCAGTCACGAAGAAGAATGGGATAATCGGAATGCTCTTTTAACTCATTAAGATGAAGAACAAAATGATCATAATAACCAGTAAAAAGTTCATCCGCCGAATTTCCGCTAAAGGAAACACGGTATCCTTGATCACTAACTGATTCGCAGATCAAAGAATATACATAAGAACTCAGCGTCGGCAGAGGTGCATCATGGTAGTGAATCAATTTTTTCAGTCTCTCAAGGGAACCATGTTGTGGGATTGAAATCAAATTATGAGTACATCCCAGGTCTCGGACCGTTGCCAAAATATTATCTTTTTCGTTATATCGCTCATCTGAATCTATAATTGAAAAAGTTTTCAACTCGGCATTAAATTCTTTTGTGGCAATAGAGGCTAAGGATGCAGAGTCTACCCCTCCACTAAGGCAAAATGCTAATGGAACATCAGCCCTTAAGCGAATTCTGACGCTTTCCAACAAATGTTCGCGAGTACCAAGTAAAGAATCTTCTAATGTCATTGATTCGTCTGCTTCGGTATGAGGAAACCAATATTGTTCTTCCCTTAGCAAACCGTCCATTGAATAAGTTAAATTATGTGCCTGTGTTAACTCTCTAATTTCTAAAAAGTAAGTTTCATTAGTCTTATACAAAGATTTATATCCATGTGCTAAATGCCGGCGGACATGGTTGCGATTTACCGTCAGATCATGATTGTAAAGACTCTTTATGAATTTAATTTCTGAACCAAAGAATAAGCCCTTTGGTCCTTTCATAAAATAAAGCGGCTTTTCACCAAAACGATCACGAGAAATAAATATTGTACCATTTTCAGAATCGAAAATTGCCAAGCTCCACATTCCTTCGAAATATGAAAGACAATCTTTGCCATGAATCCTGTAGTAGTGTAGCAAAACCTCAGTGTCTGAGCTTGTTAGCAACTGAACTCCAGAATTCAATAATCCTTTTCTTAACTCCAGGTAGTTGTAAATTTCTCCATTAAAAACTATAGTTAGAGGTCCAACCGAAAATGGTTGGTTGGATCTTGAGTCTAGATCAATGATACTTAATCGTGAATGTAATAACCGAATTTCATTATTGCCAAAAGTAAATGCTTTTGATGCCTGATGATCGGGCCCACGTCGTTTCATTAACTCCAAGGTTCTAGAAATTAATGAGTTACAGGGTGGCTTTACTCCAAAATAACCAGCAATTCCACACATATCCTACAAAATAAATATTCGCTTCAAACGGAAAGGGTTTTCATCGAGAGAATTTGTTCCTTCTACTGCTGTAGGTGAACAAATGATGCCGCGAGATTTAAGGTGACTAATCGTTTCATCATTGAATGATCCCGCAAATCCCTCTGGGTAAGAAAAATGACTTACTTTTTGTATACTCGTCTTGTTGATTATCGTATTAATTGAAGAATCAATCTCATCTTTCATTCTGTGAGAATCAAGATAACTTAAAATAGAATGAGTCTTTGTGTGACCACCAAATGAAAATAACGATTCGGCAGACAACTCTTCAACTTGATTCCAATTCATTTTCAAATCCAAAGGATCATTGCTTGAGGTTGGAATTGGTTTCATGCATTGATCATAAATCGACCTAACCAAATCATTCGAGGCAAAGTGGAAATCTCCTTTCACATTTTTCCTTATCTCGTTTAAGATTTTTTTTTCGGATAACAAATCACTTAATAAAGAAGTTTTTTGAGACCACGGTAAATTAATCTCTTTAGGTCTGTAGTTTTCAAAGCAAAATTCAATTTTATCGATCCATGACATTGCATTGTAATCTATGAAATCTGATGTCAGATAAAAAGTTGCTGGAACCTCATAATTTCTGAGAATGGGTGCCGCAATGCTAAAATTATTCTCAAAGCCATCGTCAAATGTAATTGAAAAAGAGTTACTAGGAAGGCTTCCTACTTCCGAAAGGCTTTCGATATAGTCATTAAGAGAAACAGCAGTACCATTGGAAACTAAGTCATTTATGACTTCCTCAAAATAATATTCTTCAATGTGCTTCCTATTGTAATTTCGAATTCGATAATTTGACTTTTTCACTACGCCATGCAGTAAAAAAACGACAAATCTATCTGGTTCTAGATATTGGGAATACTTTTTCAAAGTTTACGTGTATGCCTCTCAAAATTCTCAATTACAGAATCAATTAAAACTGCTGGCATATGTGAGTAATACCTCCCAAGTTTTTTTTGAGCAGTACGAGTCAAGTCATTTCCCCTATTCAAAGTGATAATAGCATTCATGGATATTTCTACACAAACTTTGGTATTCGCATAGCGAAGTTCGTGTAATGTCATATTTTGATGTAAGGGAATTGTTGCTGTCTGTACAATATCTCCTGTATCAAGTCGGGGAGTAAGAAAGTGAAGTGATGTATTCAGTGACTTAAAATCATTATGATAAACAGTCCATAAGTGAGAATCCAAGCCTCTGTATTTTTGGGGGTCACCACCATGCAAATTAAGTAATGAACCAGAGAATAAATTTATAGTATTGTGATTCAACCTACTAACACCGAATGAAAATGTCACATCAGGACTCCATTCGTTTATTTTCTTTAATGCCATTGAATCATTAATATTTGAGACTTCTGTAACAGAACATAAATCGGAAATTCTATAATTTTTCCCTCCAAAAAAATGCTCCTTTTCAAACTCATCCCGCTTTTGGACATACGGATGATAAGTGTCAAATTTTGGCTGAACCGAATTTTTTTCAACTATACAACCAACTATTTCTAATTGAAGAAGAAGTTGTTTAATATAATAAGTGTGGTGAAGTGTATTGGTTGTTAGAATGACAACTTTCATCCGGAAAATATTTTATTTTAAATCTGAAGATGAAAGCACTTTTCCGGCACCCACCTCACCGATAAGTCGTTTCCCAATAAGTTCAAATTCCCGACCAGGTTCTAATCCACCTCCCGGTCGGACCCAAGCTAGGTCTTCAAAATCCAAGATATGCCCCTTGGGAAGAGCTTTTTTTAAAACAATTGAGCGACGCACCTCTGAACGTATCTTTAATTCGGTTGCAGAGGGTTTTTTTAATCCAATTCCAACTAGAGTTTCAAATTCACGAATACGTTTGCAGAGATGAAGCATTTCATCAGGATTTGCAGATAATTGATGATCCCTAAAATCGGAATAATTGTGATCAAGAGTAAAATGTTTTTCAATTATTCTAGCACCTGCGGCAACCGCAGCAATGCATGCATCTTCGCCAATTGTATGGTCTGAATACCCAATTTCGCAATGAAAAGAAGATGCTAAATGTCTCACCGCTCCAATATTAGCATCAATGGGTTCAACAGGATAATTGGTTACGCAATGCAGAAGCCCTATGTCTTCATGACCTAATTTCTGATTAAGAATAGCGTAGGACTTTTCCAGTTCCTTCAAATCAATTAAACCAGTCGATAAAATTGTTGGTTTTCCAACTTCAGCAACCGCATCAATGAGAGGATAAAAGTTATTGTCACCAGAAGAGATTTTAATAGCGTCGCACATGCTTTTAGTTACATCAACACTCTCTAAGTCAAAAGGGGTTGCGATAAACGCCAGACCATACTGATGAGCATGGTCGGCAAGCTTTTCAAACTCAGCAGCAGATAGTTCAAAGCCCTTCAGTCTATTGAATCTGTCTAAATTTGACTTTCCCACATAATATTCACTGTTGAATATTTGAAACTTAACGGCATCCGCATTCGAATTCGAAGCCTTTTCAATCAGGGTTCGAGCAACATCGAAACTACCTTCATGGTTGTTTCCAATCTCGGCAATTATTACTACTTTTTGGTGAGTATCAAATTTTTGAATTTTCATTTAATGAATCAACCATTCCATGATAGTGAAGAGTGTAATAAGAATCTGAAATCCTAAAACCAATCTTTTCATAGGTTCTTATCGAGGGCAGGTTAGATACTTGAGTGCCAACACGGAAAACACTACCAAGATTTTCCAAAGCTATGAATTTAATCATTGATGCTGCAAGTCCCTTCCGTTGGTGATCACTATCAACGGCTATCAGATCAATGTAGATTTTTTCTTCTTGATAAAATACTTGGCAGAATCCAACCGCTTGATCTCGAAAAACTGAAACTACCATTGAGTCACCTCTGATACCTTGAAAAAAATTGGAGGCCCATTGCTTTTTGATCTCGTTTGCAAATCTGTTTGGTATTTTAGGATCTAGATGAAATCTCGAATAGAAGAAGTTATTCGATGCAATTCTTTCAACTTCAGAACGATCAGAGCTTTTGGCAAACCTGGTTTCATATTCAAATCCGATTTCTAGAGGATTCATTTTATTCAAAGGAATCCATTCAAAAAGCAAATTTGTATCGATTAATTGAAAGCCAAGACTTTGAAGACAAATCAACGATTCAATGTCTTCGGTTTTTGATTTCGCATAGAAGAAGGAATCTTTTTCATTACCGAGCATTTTCACACAAAGCTTTTTTGGCAAAACGACTTCCCAAGTCGGCACGCCAAGGACATTGCTGATGAAAATATCTTCTTTAAGGATCAAATTAATTCATAAAAATATTCGAATAAAAATCCTTGTACCAATTAATGTAGGATAAGTATCCTTTTTCAAGTGGGAACTGTGGATCATAATCGATTAATGACTTTGCTTTTTCCACCGATAATGTGCCACGGTCAGGGGTAAACTTATCCTTTGGCTGATAACTTATTTTGATCGCAGGGAAATGAGTAGAAATTATCTCTGCCATCTCAGTTAGGCTTCTTCCTTCGCCATAAGTAAGGTTGAAGATTTGATTATGAGAATTTTTATTCGCAATTATTTTTTCTACACCGCGAACAAGGTCACCAATGTAGGTAAAATCAAGACTATCAGATCCATCTCCGCTTAAAATTATTTCCCCTGTCGTCAAGGCATTTTCAATGAAAATTTGACCCACTCTTCGACTTACACAACGTTCTCCGTACAAAGCGGATGGTCGAATGATAGTGTATGGCAGACCAAAAACTTGGTTGTATGCAATTACAAGTTTCTCACCACCAAATTTCAATGCTCCATAAATACCCAGAGGTTCACAACTTGTTTCCTCGCTTACAGAAGAATCTTCAAAATGTCCATACACCATACTTGAGGAAAAGAAAATGAAATGTTCAATCTTTCCACGAGATGCATCTAGAGCATTTTCAAGAGTTCTCATGCTATGATCGAATGTATGATATGGATCTTTATTAGATTTATTTGCGTGAGAAACAGCGGCAAGTTGAATGACAATTTGTGGTTTAATTTTTGTGAAAACACCACTTAATCCGTGATAATCTCTCGCATCCTGAACAAAAAGTGGAATTTTAGCCATTCGAAGTAATTTTTGTCTCTCATTTAAAATCTCCAGGTACAAGTCGCGGTTTTTGGATTCAACTTCGGTGGAACTAAATGCCATAACATTATTCACTTCAAGCCCGTCAACTACTGAAACATCACAACCAAGTTCCTTAAGGTGTAAAGCTAAGTTATGACCAATAAAACCTGCTCCACCAATGAGCATGATTTTTTTATTTTTTAATGACTGAATGCTCATTTTATTTTATTAATAATTTCTTTAAATGTTTGGCCGATGTAATCAGCATCTCCATTCTTTAAATGTGGTCCTGTTGGCAGGGCAATTGATTGATAGGCTATTTCAGATGCAACAGGGAATTGGTTTTGGATAAAACCATATTTCTCGCGATAAAAAGTAAGATCCGGAACAGGTTTTGGATAATAGATACTAGTACCAATTCCTTTTTCAGCAAGTGCATTGATAATTGTAGTTCTTTGATCTCCAAGCTCCTTTTTCAATATTATACATTTGCAATAATAACTACTTTCAAAGTTTCCAAAAGAGCTTTTAAAGTGGCGGATTTGTTCCGTATCAAGGAGGATTTCGGTAATGATTTCGTAGTTTTCTTTTCGTTTTGTCAAAAAGTGATCAAGTCGACCGATTTGAACTTGGCCAATAGCTGCCTGCAATTCATTCATGCGATAATTAAATCCCAACATGTTAACATCATATTGACCCGGGATCTTTCTTTGTGAATGAGTACGGTCAACCCCAAAGGCCCGTTGTAGTGATATTTCTTTCAAAACATCAGGGTGTTTTGAAAGAATTAATCCACCTTCTAATGTAGTAATATGCTTCACGGGATACATTGAAAAAAGTCCAATGTCTCCCAACAGCCCCGCATGTACTCCTTTAAATCTTGTTCCAAAAGCGAGGGCGGCATCTTCTACAACAAAAAGTTTATACTTTTTTGCCAGAAAATTAATTTTATCCATATCAACTGGCATACCAAGATAATGTACTAGAGATATTGCTTTAGTGTTAGGAGATATTGCCGCTTCTAATTTTTCTAAATCAATGTTTCCAGTATTTCTCTCAGCATCTACGAAAATTGGAGTAGCTCCAGTAAATTCAACTGCATGAGCTGTCGCAACATGTGTCATGGCAGGAACGATCACTTCATCTCCTATGCCAATATTCAAGAAGAAATAGGCAAGATGAAGCCCAGCGGTACAAGAAGAAACAGCTATGGAATTATCTGCATTGGTCCAATTAGCGAAAGTTTTCTCAAATTCTTCTATTTTGGGCCCGTGAACAAGCACATGACCATTGAGGACTTCTAGGGCAGCCTCCCTTTCTTCTTTTCCGAGATAAGGTCTAGCGAATGGAATATTTCTCATCATAAAAGTAATCTATTTCGAATTTCATCTAGATCGACAGCTCTGTTTGTTTGTAATGACTGCTCAACTGCAAAACAAACTGAAACCGTCTCAAAAACCTCTGACTGAGAGATTTCAGGTTCCCTCCTTAATAATAAATCTTCCACAAAAGTATTCAAAAGATCTCCTTTGCCGCAGCCTGGATACTGGGTGTCAATAAGTTCAGGTTGAATACCTTTAGTACTTGAATGGTAAATGCGAGCTTTACCTTCTTCGTTTATAAAAGTGGCACTTGTACCAAATACTCTAACCGAGTGAAAATGAGGATGAACACATCCAAAATTTGCACTCACTCGTGCTTGTAATCCGTTTTCAAACGAAAGGGTTGCATTAACATAATCGTTAAAATCAAATTTTGAATTCTTAGTCACAATTTTATTTCCCGTAGCATAAACACTTTTTACTTTTTCCTCAGTTAACCACCTTACTAAATCTACCATATGGACTCCACCACCAAGGAATACAGAATAATTGGAAATAGAACCGCGCCATCCTTCAGTAAGCTTTTTAATTCTTCCATACTGATAATCGGCGTCTATGGCATATATATCGCCAAATTTACCGCCCTGCATTCTCTTTTTTAAGTCAATAAATCTCGCTGATTTTCTAAGAATTAAATTGGACGACAGTTTAACATTTGAGTTTTGAGCCAAACATTTTTTTATTTCAACTGCTTGCTCGAGACTTAAACACAGGGGCTTCTCGACAAAAATATTTTTATTCTCTTGAATGCATTGAAGGATTTGTTCGCAGTGAAAATTATCATAAGAAGCAATACAAACTAAATTGACAGACGGGTCGTAAATTAC
>MDTC01249816.1_pt1 | contig 10373 bp, 16 predicted proteins | sample 811181 | NCBI WGS metagenome assembly MDTC01 (sample SAMN05326644, study PRJNA326480) | marine metagenome | isolation source: seawater | place: Pacific Ocean: North | collected 2011
GAATCTTAAAGCTTGGGTAGATGAGCGTGTGCCTTACTCTTACACCTCTCCTGGTTGGGCAAAAACTCAAGAGTGTGTAGAAAAAGGTTCTACTCTACGAGTTACAGATATAAAAGAAGCTTCTACATTAAACGTAGGTGGAAGGATAGATGTCAATAGGTTTATCAGGTGTGAGCGAATTGTTAGTTGACATTTTTTAGTTTGCAGATTATAAAGGATTATGTTATTGTGATAAAAAATAACCCCTTTAGGAGATTGAAATGACACAAAAAATTAAATGGTTACTCTTTCATGAGCCTGCTGAATTGTTCATCCGTACTGCACGACACTTTGAACAAGAACTTAATGCTCTGACAGATGGAGCCTATGAGTTTGAGATTTTAGAACTCGCAGACTATGAAACAAAATACTTAAATGGCAATCCTTGTGACCCTATTACAGAGTTAAAAGAAGGTCGTGTACAAATGAGCCAGATCTACATTAACAACCTCGCTCGTGCAAATGTTACTAACTTTTTAGCACTAGGACTACCTTTTCTTTTCCGCGATCATGCTCATGCAGCTCGTGTATTTGAAGGCGAAATTGGTGCAGAACTGTTAGAGAATATCAAAGAACGCATTGGTATCAAAGGTCTTTCGTTTACCTACTCTGGTGGATATAAGTGTATGGCAGTAAACCGTTCTATCAAGCAAGTCTCTGATTTTGCAGGATTAAAGTATAAAGTTCGTCCAAATGCTGTTTCTTCTTCAATCTTTGACGCACTTGGCGCAACTCCAGCTGAAAAGTCTGAGATTGATATTGCTGATACAACTCTTCCTCGCTATCATGCTGATGCTCGTGAAGATCAAACCTATGCTATCAATACAGGTCATGCAATGTATCTCACTACAATTCTAACCAACAATGAAATGTTCAACGCCATGAGCGAAGAGCATCAAGCCGCTTTTGTAAAGGCAGCTAAGATTGCAGCTTCTGCTGAACGCACACAAAGTGTACAAGATGCAAATGAAATTGCAACTACTCCAACTCTTCAGCGTGAGCGTGGAATCAACGAATTTATTACTTGGAATGAGTCTCAGCTTGAAGAACTACGTGCTCGATTGATTCCAGTTCTTAACTCTTGGAAAGCCTACTTTCCGAATGACTTGGTTAACCGCATCCAAGCTTGTTAATGCTTGACGCACAGTTTAATGAATCTACCTTTCCTAGTCAAGGTGCATACATAGTCTCTACATATACTAACATATTTATAGACCGTATACACCTTGACTATCTTTATTCCCTCTCACATCGTTTAATTGTTATTGGATCTGAACCTATTGTTCATCCAGTGATAAGAACTCACTATCCTAAAGCACTTACCTTTCATACAACAGATACTGATTCATATAATGGCATTTTACTGAACGGCCATTTATCAAAAACACCAATGTCTCAGTCTATTCGTACATTTACAAAACATTCCGCATTTCGCACATTCAAACTGCAATGGGGGACGGATGGAATGCGATGGCTAACAAAACAAACAGATGCGACAATTTGGAATCGCACAAGCTATGTACGATCAGGAGACATGCACACAGCAGTATATTGGTTTTCACTACTCCCAAATCCTGTGATTGAAAATTTTGTATTAGACAATGCAATAAATGTATGCTAATTTATAGGCACCAGAGTGGTTGAACTTAAAAACGCTTCGGCACAGCGCGGCACCAGGCTGTTCAATTGCTTAGCGACCGTAGGGAGCTAGGAGTGGAACGGAGTTCCATATCTTGATACGCCACCCTTGCGTCTAAATTATAGTATGAGGAAACTATGAGAAAAGCTACTAATGATATTGATTATAAAACTTCTATCAGATATGTAGGTAATATGACTTTTGATTTTGAGACCTATATCAACAACTTTCATAAAGGTCCTCGTAAAGTTGATCCTTACACTAGGATGGTACGTGAACAATCTACTTACTTACTAGAACATTTAGATAAAGAAGATGAACTTTTTAATTACTTAAAAGTTTTTATGAAATCTAGGTTTAACATGTCTAACTTTGATCCTACAGTAACTTACTGCCCTCCTGGATCTATCACTTACCCACATATTGATGTTTATAAAGGCGGAAGAAGAAGACTTGGATTAGATATTCCAGAGGATGATAATTTATATAAAATATTTACTAAGTTTTGGATTCCAATGGAGGATAGAAAGTATGGTCATATTCTAGAAGTCAATGGTGTTATTTTACCCGCATGGAATGCTGGTGATATTTGGACTTTTGATGATAATAGAAATCATTATGCTGCTACATTAGGTTTTGAATCTCGTTATTTTCTTGCCATCTCTGGTATTCCTGATGACGTCTGGGAAACCCTTTAGATACTTCTATCTATCACTTGCCTTATGCCTATATACTTGTTATAATCATCTAGATCAATGGAGATTTTTATGACGGAAGCTGCTTTAACAGACTATGAGTTCTTTCATTGGGGTCCATTAGTTTGTCACTATAAAACCCCACTTGGATTAAGTGAAAATATAACTACATTAGGACGTAAAAGAAAAGAAAATGACTATCGAGCAGAGCTTGCTGGTCATATAGATCATGAATATGGTTTTAATAAAGATGACATTGATCTATTTGTGACGTGGTATGGTAGGTATTTTGACTCTTATGCTGAAGCGCATAAAGAGAGGTATGGTACAAATCACGGAGGAATGGAATTAAATTCTTTATGGATAAATTTTATGAAAGCTGGAGATTTTAATCCTCCTCATATGCACACACAGCATGTTAGTTTTGTACTATTTACTTCTGATACTTCAGGGCTAGACGACGAAGTACAAGATTTTAAAGGCAATACTGGACCAGCGCCTGGAAATCTAATTCTTACTTATGGAGAGCACTCGTATAATTATGCACCGCCTTGGACTATTATAAACCATAATAGGCATCCAAAAAAGGGTGATTTATATATTTTTCCAGCATTATTAAAACACTGGGTTGCCCCTTACAAATCAAATGTTGAGCGGGTATCCGTATCAGGTAACTTAAAATTTAGGGAGATGGCTAGTGACCCATTCTGATCCATACGCAGTTTATGCAGAGTTAATAAAACATTCTAATGAGTTAATGGATGATATGGATATTGGTCCTTTGGAGTTAGCTGCATCTTACATGACTCATGCTATGCGAATCTATCGCACTGTACTACCAGAAGAAGACTATCATAAGATGATGACTTCTATCTATGAAAGTAGACATAAGATTGGTCCTATAGAGCGCCCAGTCCTTCATTGATCTTGCTTAATGCCTTTTAATTTGTTATATTTACTCATAATTTAATTATAGGAGATTTTCTAATGCCTAATTGGTGCTCTAACTCACTTACTCTTACCGCAGCAACTAAAGAAGAAGCGGTAGAACTTCATGCTCACTTATCTGACCAGGACTTAGCTGATTGGACTTTCTTTGGGTTTTTCGTTCCAGAGACTTGGAATGAAGAAGACTGGTATTGGTCACGAGTAAATGCTTGGGGAACCAAATGGGATGCTAATATGGAAGGCTATGATTGGGTTGATGACTACACTCTAGTGATGTCATTTAGTACAGCTTGGTCTCCGCCTATCGCAATTTACGAGGCAGCATCTGAACAAGGTTGGGGAGTTCATGCAACTTATTATGAGCCTGGCATGTGTTTTGTAGGTGCTTGGGTTGATGGAGTAGATGAACACTATGAGTTCCAAGAATGTACTTCTAAAGACGTTCGTGAGACTGTGGGCGATCAGCTTGATGATGAGTGGGGAATCTCAGAAATGATGGAAGAATGGGAGCAGGATAATGAAGAATATGATCTTCAAGAGGCCGCGTCTGACGCTGAAGGAGAGAGCGAAACTGAGGCGCAGGAGACCGAAAACAACTTCAGTCATGAAGACGCACACCAAGGCGGTGTTGAACACTGGGGAGCAAAGCGATAATGGCAAAGCATAATTTCGGAGACGTTGTAGGTAAGTGCAACATTTGCACTATTAACCTTTGGTCGTCTGCAGGGGGAGATCCCGTAATCTGGCCTTGTAATATTAGAGAATGTCCTTATGAATCAGAAGGCGACCAACACGCACACTTAAAAATTAGACATGGTGGGGAGATGAGCAGTGGACTCGGACAAATTGATTTTTAACGATCATCAAGAGGCAGAAGTTTTATTTCTTAGAAAACAGGTAGCAGAACTTAGAGATACTATTGAATTCCTTAAAGAAGATAATAGAGAGCTTACAAAGGCTTATTACAAAGTGTTAACTCGAAAAGATGACAACCAGACCTAGATTTCAGCAGGGTAAGTTCGTACCAGATCCTACCCTGCTTTCTTTTAATCCAAACATTGATTTATCACTTGTTAATGACGATTCTATTTATGATAAATATTTAGATACTTATCGTTCTTGGATAAGCTCTACAAAAAATAATAGTTTATTTGGTTTGTCTTTCTTTCCTTTCAGTGTTTTTTCACAAGGTACTACTGAGTCTTTTGATAAGTTCTACATACGACACTCTAAACGAGTTTTTAGAATTTTTCGTGGAGAATACGCTTATCATAGAATAATGTTTACATCAGGACTTGATTGGTCTTTTATTGAGGATTATCCACTAAGTAAGAATGATGCAGTAATTATTTCAATCCCTTTTGCTAACACTGGCAACTCCTACAAATATCAGGAAATATTAAAACAGGCTACCGAACTTGATATTCCGGTGCTTGTTGATTGTTGTTGGTTTGGGACTTGTGGTGAATTAGATATTGACCTTACTTATCCTTGTATTAAAGAAGTTACTTTTTCTCTTTCAAAAACATTTCCAGTGTCCAGATTTAGAATTGGTATAAGATTTTCAAAGGAGGACTATGAGGCTGACGGCTTGTTCTCCCATAATAAAAATAAATATATAAATTTTTTCTCTCAACATCTTGGTATTCAATATATGTTAAACTTTTCTCCAGATTATTTATTTGATACTTACAGAGCTAAACAACTAGCGTTATGTTCTGAACTCGCTGTCAACCCCTCTAATGTAATCTCTCTTGCTACTACACGCGATGAACAATGGAAGCATTTATGTAGAGGGGGAGAGGATTTTAGACTTTGTTTATCGGATGAATTGGTATAAGTTTTACGTTGTTTTTTTATAAAAAATTAGTATAATAATACTATGTCAAATATGTATTGGGAGTACGCAGGTACTCGATACCGTCAAAAATTTCTGGCAATTCAAGCTGCTGGCAAAAATGTAAATTCTATTACATTTAACGCCTTCAGTGATGTCTTTCATAATTACGATTGGTCAATCGAACCTTCTACTCCATTTTCAAAACTTTGTGACTTAAGAGCGCAACAACTGCGAGATCAGTACTCCTATATTAAACTTTATTTTAGTGGGGGAGCTGACAGCACGACTATGCTTAATGCTTTTTTAAGAACTAACACTTTTATTGATGAAATTGTTATTTGGAGATTAAGCTTAGTGAATGACTTTAGTTGTTATTCAAACTCTGAAGCTAATGACTTTGCTATTCCTTACATAAAAAGTCTTAATCTTCCAAAAACTAAGATTAAGATTTTAGATATAGGACATGAATACTACAGTAAACTACTTGAAGGTGACAAGTTTATCCATACAAAGAATAATATAGATCTGAGAGAAACTTTTATTCCTAAAATTCGTGGTAAGAATTTCTGCCATTTACTTGGGGATTTTGAACCTTGTATCGTTTACGAAGATGGTAAATGGTATAATCAAATTTTTGACTCTGCTAACTTGTACGAGTATAAATATAGGTCTATGGAGGGATTCTTTACTTCTGAGCATTTACCAGATCTACACGCTAAACAGTGTCACTTAGTAAAGAACTATCTTAAAAATATCAATAAGGATGCTATCCGCACAGAGTGGCAAAAAATTGTTAGAGAAAAACCTATAGCTTCTGTACCTAAGTTTATTAAAGGCATCCCTCCTAATAGAGATTTACGAGGAATGATGGCTAAAGACTCTGTTATGCTAAAAGCGCGGGGAACAAAAGAACTACGAGATAAGTACTATGGTATATTGAATCAAAAAATAAATAATAAAAGACTCATTGATGTTGTTAGTGGGATTAAAGGTGAAACATTTTGTTTAGGAAATTAGGGGAGAAATAAATGGAAAAGCTAACTCCAAGCCAAACTAATGCTGATTACAGCGAAATACCAGAAGATATTGAATATTATATAAAAGAAAGTGTAATGGCAAAACAACCTGAACTTACTTTATGGGAGTTTATGGACACACGCCCTGACTTAGACTATGAGCGTTGGGCTATTAAAATAGGTAGTACACTTACTGAAACTTATGAAGCCAAATCTTTTGCTCGGTTAGATATAAACGAACAAGATTTCTATGATTTCATGAGCAACAATAAACAAACTTGTCAAAAAAAGTACTATGAACGTCGTCCCTACCATGGAAGCGGAGATAGTGAATTGACTAGTAATTACCCAATGAAATGCGGGTATAATGCTAGAAATACCATTGAGTATAATTGGGGGCTTTATGGTGATTCAAATGAGCGCGTAAAAGAATTAATAGGTACAAGAGATGTTTGGGAAAATGTTATTGGTATCGATTACGATACTGCTTTGATTCGTCTCATGGCGTATCTGCCTGGTCAAACACTACCTTGGCACCATGACAATTTAGGAAATTGGTGTAGAAACAATAAACATCTTAACCCGGATGTTGACGCACAAATGTGTGATCTTGGTCCTATTAAAAGACACTTGGTTATGATTACTGATTGGCATTGGGGACACGTTCTTCAAATTGAAAATTCATATTTTCCTAATTGGAAATCCGGTGAGGTTTATAACTTACCAATTCCTCGTCCTCATTGTAGTACTAATATGGGCATGAAACTCAAACTTACTTGTAGTATATCGGGAGCACAAATTAATGAAAACTTATCCTATTAAAGCTGATTTAGACTTGTACATTGATCCTTACGCAGCTATTCCACAAGAGATCATCAAACAAAATCCTTGGCACTGGGATCCACAAGAAACTAATCATAAAGATGGTGATTCTTTTCTTTATACTGATGCCTCTATTAACTGGTTTGAGCTTGCTGAGTGGGCGGTTGCTGAAGCTAATGAAATTAGAACTCCACAAAAATATTGGTGGTGGGATGAAGAAAATGAACAAGCAATGCATGCTGATGAATCTGTTAATCATTGTCCGATCTTTGAAACTTGTAATCAGTGGATGGTTCAAAATGATTATAATGAGCACAATACTCGTTACTTTAAGTTTGCAAACCATGAATTAGGGGCTTTCTATGAACCACTTAAATCTATGTTTGCCCATAAGCTTAAGGATATGACTATGAGTTTATTTGTACAACCACCTGGTCAAACCATGCCAACTCATGTTGATACCTTTTCCTCTTATATGAGAAAAACTGGAGAGTATCCAGACTACTCAAAGCTGCGTAGGTATATGACTTTCGTTTCAGATTGGGATTGGGGACACTATTTTCACTATGGAAATCACATAATGCAGCCTTGGAAAGCGGGAGATACTTGGGATTTAGTACCTGGTATTTATCATGGGAGTGCAAATTGTGGTGTTACACCAAAAGTTACAATGCATTGGAGTGGTAAATGTATAGAATAGATATTAAAAAAGAATTTGAAGATATGTTTCCATGGCATTATGATGCCTTATCTACACAAAAACAAGACTGTCCTAAATTAGGTACATTAGATTTTGATTTCAAACCTTTAGTTGAATTAGTATTTGAACTTTGTGAAAACCAAAACCCAAAAACAAGTGGTAAAGGATTTAGTCATTACTTTGAAAATAACAAGGTAAAAGAAAATTTAATCAACAGTAGGGATAACAAATTCAAAAAACTATTTGATACATGGATAAAGTCAAATTGGACAACAGACAATAGTTGCTATTACGAATTTCATGATACCGAATTAAATGAGTTTTATAGACCGTTATTAGAAGCATACGAAAATAGAGTAGGTAAATTACAAAATGTACAACTACGTGTATTCGTTAAACCACCAATGACTGCATTAGGCTTACACGCAGATACTTTTGGAACTTATAAAAGAAAGTATGATGTTAGAGAAAATGAAGTATTTCGTGCTATGACTTTTGTAGAAGATTGGGAGTGGGGGCACTACACACTTATAGGAAATGAAGTATGTCACCAATACAAAGCAGGTGATACCATTCAAATACAACCCAATGTTTTTCACTGTTCTGGAAATATGGGTTTTAATCCACAAATCACTATGAATATAACGGGGACAAAAACATGACAGAGACACAATATATTAAAAAGACACATGAGGAGATAGATCATTCATCTAACAGACTTCTCAATGTCGAGCATCTGCACCAACACCCTTACGATCCTGAAGTACTTGAGAGTATTAGAGACGATATACTGAAGCCCAGGACCTGCAAAGAATTTATGGATTGGTTAGAAACTCACCCACACTACGACATGGTTGCTGAAGCGAGTAGCCAGTTTATACGAGGCACCCATCAAGACGACTGTTTTTATCAATGTGCAAAGATTAACACTGACTGGAGTAATATAACTTCTCGTATACAAAAATATGCAGATGAGAATCAAATTAACGAAAAGTTTGATACAGGCTATACTAAAGAATGGCGAGTGTTTCCAATGAAGAAACAAAAAGAATTTGTACCGTTTAGACACAATTCCGAACTTGATAATATGAGATCGCACGGGTTTACAAAACAATATCAACTCATTGAAGTAACCTTAACTGAGAACTTTCCTGAACTCAAACAGATTGAAAAACTTTTTGACTTTGAATGGGGCAAAGCAGATATAAATTATCAACCAACTAGTGGTCAGTTTCCTAGACACGTTGATTTCTTGACCACACCATTTAGAAGAGCTATTGAAACTGACTCTAAATTAGCAAATACAAAATATAATCCATACACAAAAACACCAGAAGGTTATAGCATGACTAGGATCTTGATTGCGTTGGAAGATTGGGTTCCAGGTCAGATGTTCATGTTTGAGAATTATTCGTGGAATAACTGGAAAGCAGGAGATACAATAAATTTCGCGTGGCACTCATGTAGACACTCTACGAGTAATTGTAGTTATAGACCTAGACCTTTAATGAAAATATCAGGTATGGTTAGAGATGACCATTGGTTAGCTAAGAAAGAATTTAAGGAGTTTACATTATGATAAAATATACACTACTTAAAGAAAAAATGTTAAAAGACGTAGATTCTTTACAAAAAGACGATTTCTATTTATTAGAAGGCAAATTGATCTTTAAGGAAGAACAAAAAAGTTTAGCTGCTAAGAACTATTTAGAAAAACACTATGGAGCTGTTGAGGTGTTAAAAGCAAACAATCACTCACACTGGAGCAGCCAATACAAAATTGAATTGTATTTTACGAGTTTATCGGAAGGGATGCAAGCATGACAAAATTAGAACAAACTATGAAAATTTGGAATAATGTAAACACTGTGGATGATTTTATAAACTTTATAGAAAACCCTAACATTGATTACATGAACTGGTCTGCTAGTTTTGCTGATTCAAGTAAAAGTGGATATTGGATTGGGGCAAGAATCGAAAACTTACCTGACGTATCTCATTTGTTAGATAATAACCCACAAATTAAGGCAACAGAATTAAGTCCCACAACAATGACTTCATCAGAGTTGGAATATCACAAGAATTTTAATTTTGGAAATGGGTATGATAGACACATACCAACACAAGATTTAATGAAGATTGCTGAATTACTAGGTTTTGAAGATCCTAGCGCGTATTTGAATAATCAACCCCCAGCTACATTAATGGGCAGACACGTTGATTGTATAACGTGTTTTTTACACGAACGAACTGAAGAACTTAAAAATCAAAAGTTTGACCGAGTTAGAAGGCAACCACAAGGAAGTAAAAATGTATGGAGATGCTTTGTTGCATTAGACGATTGGCATCCAGGACAAATAGTAAACTTTGAACCTAATTTTTGGACTCACTGGAAAAAGGGAGATGTTTTATTTTTTAATTGGCAATTTACTGCACACAGCACTGCAAACACGGGAGTGCACAACAGACCTTTTTTGAAGATCACAGGCACTATGAAAGACGATCAGTTTGTACTAGATGCAAAAGAAAATCAAAATAAAATAAAAGTATTTAATGTTCCTGAAATTAATTCATAATTGCTAAATGCTCCTTTTTAAGATAAATTATATCTCTAAAGCAAAAAAGGAGCATTTACATGATCTGGAAGTTTTTTACCCTCAAAGTAGTACAAGAA
>MDTC01047736.1_pt1 | contig 10372 bp, 17 predicted proteins | sample 811181 | NCBI WGS metagenome assembly MDTC01 (sample SAMN05326644, study PRJNA326480) | marine metagenome | isolation source: seawater | place: Pacific Ocean: North | collected 2011
CACGCGGCTTACGCCAGCAGATCTTAAGTCTGCCCCCTTAGACCACTCGGGCAACCGTACAGATATTTCACTTATACATTTATATCTAATATTCCTTTAAGTTTATTTATGACTTATGGAAAATGATAAGTTTATAAATACATTTTTTATTTTTTATTATACTATGAATATTGAATTTCCAAAATCTATTTTCTATGCTAAATATATTAAAATTGTTTGGTACTTTTAACGCAACAATTTTAGTGTAATTATATATTTCATTTATGATGTCTAGTACATTTATATTATCTAAATATAAATCTATCTCCTTTTTTGATTTATAATCTGCGCCTCCCCAAGGGGGGTCAAAATATACTATATCTTGTCTTAAAATAAATTTTAAGCAGTTGTAAGAACAATTAAATGTGTTTATTTGATAATTGGTGTTTATCTTTAATATATTGAAGTTTTCAAAGTCTGGTTCAACTAGATTAACTCTTTTAAAATTTTTTAAAAAATAATAAGAATTGCCTCCTATACACGCAGTAGAATCTGTTATAATATAATCAGGCTGGGAATACATTTTAATTATTTTATTAATTTGTATTGCCTGCGATTTTGTTGTGTAAATACCTAAAACACTTTCTGGAACAATTAAATTATCTGTGAAATATTTTTTCATATACGATTTATTAATCTGTATAACTTTTAAGTTCATTTTTAAGGGTTATTATATTAGCCTCTGTGATTTTTATACTACCTATGGTATTTGCATACCTTGGGTTCGTTTGGTCATGATTTACTTCCGCCATTTCCTTCGGTATACCTGAACGAGTCATTGATCTTATTGAGCGAGCCCTATCCGATTCGAGTTTTCGTAATTCCTCTTTAAATTTCTTAAGGTACTGGGTTTGTTCCATTAATAACCCCTTCAGTTGTTCTACCTTCTCTCTTCTTTCTTGTTTTTCTTTCTCTTGTTCCTCTCCGCGAGCCTGTTGTCTATATTTATGGACTCGTTCAAAATAATCTCTTAAAAGCATGGAATAGCTAGAAGTTGGTCCTGTATTTTCTGGCATGTAGAAAATATAGTGATAATTATCTTGCACGTAGTCTGTAAATGCCCAATTGATTTGATACTTATTTCGAGCTGTTAAAAACTCTTCCTTTGGGTATATTCTCCAATGAGGATCATTTGCTGCTCCTATTATATAATTTGAAACATTCACGTCTTTAAACCCGTCGTTTAACACCGGTGGCATATTCTCATGATAAAATCTTAATACATACATATTTAGTATAATTGTAAGATTTTTAATCCCGTTTAATAAACTTGTCCAATATACTTATTATGTCAGTATTTAGGAGAATATTTATGCACCTCTGTGATTCAAAAAGATTTACCGGAAAATAGAATTCTTCTAGTTTGTAATAAGAATACATTATTACTAAGTATTCTTCCATTTTTAAGTTTTTTACAAGAGTCCAAAGCGTGTATAAAACTATATAATCATAATCATTCATTTTATAGTCTTCGAATCCAACGTTGTCTTCGTATAATCTAAAACATTTCAATAACTTTTTTTCAAAAGACTTTACAATTTTGCGAATATTTATATCCTCTTTTTGATTAATTTCTGAGATGTAAGTATCCACGGTCATTCTATAATTTTAAAAAATAATATATTTGTAATTGTAACATGAAAAGAAAATTAGGACATCATTCAGATTCTGATGAAAACTTGTTTGATATCACTAGTTATAAACTTACAAATTTGGATAGTTTAATACAAATGATAAAAGATTATTCGGAAAAGAAATTACCGAAGAGAAAATACCGGAGATTTTACCCAAGTAAGATAGATATATTGCCCAATATACTTCCAGATTTAATAGATCTTAATAATATGATAGGACTTAAAAAACTAAAGTCTCAACTTATAGATCAAATACTCTATTTTATTCAGGGTATAGACGAAAGTGTTATGTTACATACTGTATTAGAAGGACCTCCCGGTACAGGTAAAACAACTGTTTCGCATATATTATCGAAAATTTACTCAAAACTTGGAATATTTAAAAAAGCAAAGTTTAATGTTGTTAGACGCGCCGATTTAATTTCTGAATATTTGGGTGGTACAGCTATCAAAACCATGAAAACTTTAGAAAGATGTAAAAACGGTGTATTATTAATAGATGAAGCTTATTCGCTTGGTTCGAATTCTGGACAAGAAGATATGTACGCGAAGGAGTGTGTTGACACAATTAATCAGTATTTAACAGAAAATGTAGATAAAATAATATGTATAATAGCCGGTTATAAAAAGGAACTAGATTTGTGTTTCTTTTCATTAAACCCTGGGCTTAGAAGAAGATTTCCGTGGACATTTACTATTGAAAACTATACGTCATCTGAATTATCTGAAATTTATTTCAAATGTATAGAAGAAAAAGAATGGGATACAACTTGTAAAAAAGAAGAACTAATTCAACTTATAAGTCCAAATTTATCTCTTTTTACAGGAAACGGCGGAGATATAAACAATATTATAGAAAAGGCTATATTTATAAACGCGCGCAACAATCTAGGGAAGGAAAATTTATATAATATATCTATAAATGAATTCAAAGAAGCTTTGAACATTTTTGTGGAAAACAAAAGAGGAAATCAGAGTTCTCCTCCGTTCGGTATGTATACATAAATATTATAAATATACGTTAACGCTAATAAATTAATTTATAAATGTATAAATAAGATGTTATCTTATAAAAAAATTAATTTATTGGACTTAAGAATAGGACAGGATTTTACTATTAAAAACAAGGATGAAATTTTAGAAATTAAAAGTCCGATTATGAAATACGAATTAAAAGATTATTCTTTGCAATTAAATATAAATAAATATTCAGAATCGCATATTTTATTTACGAACATCTGTAGTTATATAGACAGGTTATTTAAAATATCAGATATTATGTGCACCTGCATTAAAGATGAAAATATTATAGTCAATATAACCAATATTAGTAAATTTTACGATGAAAATAGTAAACTAATCGATAGTAAAAATGTTAAAAAAGAAGGAAAAATGATTTGTTCATTTATCTGTAATAACGGAGAATTTCATCTTAAAAATTTATTAATGATTAAATAAAACATTCGTTCCATTATTTTAATTAAAATATTAATGATAATTAAAATATGGGTACTTTTAAAGACGAAATTGAAGTCTATGATCCGATAAATACTAACAATAATGCTTATTATTCAAAGATAATGTATAAAGGCGCAGAAATAAGCATACAGGTATGTAAAAACACCCTTGTTCTGAACAAAGAGAAAAATAAGGCGAAACTCGTTGTAGACGAAGGAACTTCTGATTTTATAAAAAACGTTTCAAGAGCTGTTATAGAGATAACATCTGAAAAGAGCCAAGACTTCTTTGATAAAGAAGTATCAGTAGAAGATTGCGAAACTATTTACAAAGAAGCTCTTGTTAATGGAGTTTTACATTGTTTCTATGACGAAGATACATATTTTTATGAAACAAAAAGAGAGCAAGTAAATCTAGAAGATTTGCCGTCGGAATTAGAAGGTATAGCACTGTTAAAATGCAGCGCAATTGTATATACAAAACACTCTTTTTTTATTAGATGGGAAATATCTCAATTTAAGATTAAGAAACCAAAAGAAAAGGAAGAGATTTTTATTTTTGATGAATATATGATAAAAGATATGCCCGACCACGAATTGTTAATTGACGGAGATAAACTTGCTAAAAAACTAGACGATGTTTGTCTTTTCTAAGTCATTATAAAGATAAAATGTATTAATAATTATATCTGCATGATTTTTTCAATCGAAGGAAACATCGGGTCTGGTAAGTCTACATTTTGTAAATATCTTAAAGAATATTTTTCAAAGTATTATAACGAGGCGTGGAATTCTAAGGTTATATTTGTAGATGAACCAGTGGATGTGTGGGAGAGTATTAAAGACGCCGACGGTAATCTCTTAGAACATTTTTATAAAAGTCCAGAAAAATATTCATATTGTTTTCAAATGACAGCTTATATATCAAGACTCGTGAATCTTAAAAATGCTATTAAAAAGGCTAATAGAAATGATACTATTATTATAGAAAGATCTGTATTTTCAGATTATAATGTATTTGCTAAGATGCTTTATAAATCTGGAAAAATTAATGAAATAGAATTTCAGTGTTATAAAATGTGGTTTGATCATTTTCTAGAAGATCTACCTAATTTTTTCTTCATATATCTTAAAACAGATTTTAAAAACTGTCATACGCGAGTCTTGAAGCGCTCGAGAGTTGGCGAAAGTCCGATAACAGAAGATTATCTCCAGATGTGCGAAATCTATCATGAAGATTGGCTAACAGGCGAAGATTGTAAAATTGTATTTGACGGGAACGGGGATATAAATTCATATTCAAGGTGTTCAGACATTATAAAGCTGATAGGAGTTTGTATTCAAGATAATGAATAGGGTCTTATGTATAAAAACTAAAGACCATAAAAGAATAATTTAAAGACAATATTTATATAGAATATTATGGAAAAAATATTACAATGCATTCGCACAGTCGAAAGCGAATTAGGAAGTCGTTATAGAGAAAATATATATCAATATGCTTTATATATAGAGTTAAATTTATCTGGTTATCTTGTTCAAACTGAAGTAATAATTCCTATATTTTATAAAGGAGTATATGTTGGGTTTGAAAGAGCAGATGTTGTAATATACGATAATTGTGGCAATATAGAATACATTTTGGAACTAAAGTCTCAAAATTCCAGACTTGCTTCAAAAGAGATAATCCAACTTAGGAAGTATCTTAAAAATACGGGATGTGCAAAGGGTATACTTATTAACTTTTACGAACCTCTTGAAATAATCAAAGTAGAACCAGATTCGATGCAAAAAATCTAATTTCTATTAAAATTCATTAAATGGCAACTTTCGGGGACATAATTAGCCCTAAAAGTCAACGGTCCGTTTATGGGCGCCAAACTAACTTCAAAAATGTTATCACTGTCGTTTGGTACTTTTAATTTTTCAGCATTAATTAAATTATTTAATGTATATAATTTTTTTAGTGTTAGTCCATTTGCAAGGTTTAACCATATATCTTTTGTAGTTTTACCAGATATTCCTTTAAAGGTTTTTCTGAAATTTTTTAACTGCGTAAGTTGATTGGCGCTCCTAAATACATGGGTGGTTTTAAAAATTTTTTCCAGCATTTTTGCATTTTTTTTATTAAGTATTTTATTGACCTTGATTATGTACGCGCCTTCTAAGGTAAACACTATATGAATTAAATTGCCGTCTTTTGCAAAATTTATACATTGAGACATGTCTTCGCCTGACGGCCAGCCATAAAATGCATTTTCTCCGCGATATGCGCTTTTTGGATGTGTATGAAAATTTATTATTCCGTTTGGTGTGTAAACACTTGCTCCATTTCCTTTATTTATTTTAAATTTTGTACTGGTTTTATTGCATACGCCATTTTTGCAAGCACTGTCTTCAAATAAAAGAACCCCTGCTTTTTCAACTTTGTCTGTATTTAAAGATTTTTTAATCTGTTTTGTAAATTCTGGATCCAAAGTCCACTTGACCTTTTTTCTAGAAATGGTACACATATTTATAATTATACAATTATTTTTTTGAAGTTTAAATTGAATTTTTAAAAATGATTTTATAATTATAAATATGGCTGAAACGCTTAATGTCAACGTGTTAGTCGCCGCAAAGGAAGAATATACTAGACAGTTGATATCTACAATTCAAGGAGGATTATACGATATAATTAGGCAGATATATCTAGAGTCTCAAAAAAATAATATTCGCAGGCTTGTTTCTTATTCTAATTTTCAAAAAGAATTAAAGGGAGTTCCAAATTGGACAAGTTTTAAACTAGACGAAAAACTGCACTCTATCAATTCAAAATATCCATATTTAATGGACTTACTAACTGCTATATTCGTTAGTCATGTTAAGATTTTAGCTTGTGTTAGACTCAAGAGTGATGATAAATCTGTTAAAATAAAAGTTCCAAATTTAAACACTTTCTTTCATAAAATACTTATCAACTGCTCGGAGTGTATATATTATACCCCCGGAGTAATAGAAGATAATAAGACCAAAATATTCGATATAATTAATACATCTATAAATGAAACAATAGCAAGTCAGATACCAATAGAGTATATTTTAAATGAATATTTATCTGGGGTTTTTGACGAAGACGCACCTACCTATCCAGAACAAGAAGAAATACAAGAACCGGAATTAAATGAATACTCTGAAGAAACAGATGATTATGAGGATACAAAGAAAAATATACCAATAATACCAATTCAAAGACCTGTTTCCAAAAAAATACAACCAGGTACTTTAAAAGACGAATTGCCTTTTAATAAACAAGACGATGAAGAAGTTCAACCGGATGACGTTATCGAGGATGAAATAGAAGATTTTAAGGAGTTGAAAAACATGAAAGATAACGGGTTTAAAATAAATAAACAAGATGAAATAGAAGACGATTCTGAAGAAGACTTATCAGATTACGAAGAAGAGGATAAAAAAGAACCTACGCTTTTTTAAACAGTTTAAATTCTGTTTATAATATTAAGTCGTAGATGTCTTCTTTAAAAGAAGTAATAAATTTACAGAAAAGACAACAATCTCGTTATACAGAGCTTAAACAGAATATTTTAAATAAACTTACAGAAAAGATAACGCACTTGGCAAAACATGGCGAAACGCGCTGTGTTTATACAGTACCGTCTTATGTTTTTGGTGCACCTGTTTATAATGTAACTACCATTACAGCTTTTCTCTATTATAAGTTTAAACAAGAAGGGTTTTGCATAATAATTTTAGGAAACGATAAAATTTTTATTTCTTGGGACATAAACGACATTAACGGAGTCAAAAAGTCAGATAAAAAGAAAAATAAATTTCTTGATATAAAACATCTTATTAATGTTAATAAATAATGGGCTGTCTATTTTCTTGTTTTCAAGATAACTATAAATATGAAAATTTAGAACTTTCTAAAAGTCTTAGTATAAATAATTATTCGGAAGACGAGGATTGGGGTTATGACACTGATTATTATTCAAATTTTTTAGAAAGGGTTCACAGAAGAAGATTATATACGTACGATTAATATATTTAAAAAATAAAAAGTATATAATTAATATTGATGATTATACTTTCTTTTGATATTGGTATTAAAAATTTAGCATATTGTATGATAGACTCTGAAAGCAAAAGTATACTTGATTGGAATGTTTTAGACTGCACTGGAGAAAACGAAACTCTAAGAGTTATACAAGAAATAGATTCATTACAATATTTAACCGAAGCTGATATAGTTCTTTTAGAAAAACAACCGTCTTTCAATCCAAAGATGAGAAATATATCAACTGCGTTATATGTTTATTTTGTTTTGAGAATACAACACGAATTGGGTAAAAATTGTAAAGTAATATTTTACCCAGCTAAATATAAACTAAAATGCTCTGATACAAAAATAGAACATAAGAGTAAATATAAATATAGACAAAACAAAAATTTAGGAATAGTTCATACAAGAGAAATGTTAACATCACACAAAGATTTCTTTGAAAATCACAAGAAAAAAGATGATCTTGCAGATTGTTATTTACAATCAATGTCTTACATTAAATTTTTTATAAATTCAAATGAACAGAAAACAGTAGCATGGTAAGGTATACTTCTTAGTAGATACATGCTAATTCCTCTGTAATAATCTAAAAATCTCATATTTTTAATCGAGTCTGCGTTTCTCAATTTAGCTCTAATTGTGTCAATTGGGTAAAATACACAAGCCGAAACCGTTTTTGATATAGACGTATTTAAAAATGTATTAAAGGTGGAATTGTTTGATCTATCTTTAAGATATTCATATAAAGGAATTTGAATGGTAAAGTTCAAATTAATTATATAAGTGGGTAAAAGACCTCTGTAGTATTTATAAAAGTTCATATTTTCCGTTGTTTTACCAGTTTGTAATCTTTGTCGTAAAACCCAAAAAGGTGTAGTAAATGTACTTGCGGCGCAGCAAGATATATAAGAAGCAACCGGTTTTGGACAATTTATTTCTTTAATCTTTTTATAAAGAGGAAAATAAATTGTCCAAAAGGACGGTATAGCTATTATACCATAACTAATTCCTCTATATAAATATTTTAGCTTAAATTGTATACTATTATTAAGTTGATAATTAACTCTAATAGTATCTAATGGATTACAAATTATAGTTGAAATCACGCCCGCACCCAGAGCTGGTATAACTTCTTCCATTCAATTTATTTTATATTAAATTAAAAATATTTTTATATTAGTAAAGAATGAATAAATACTATATTTACGTCGGAATAGCGTTAGCTATTTTAATTGTTGGATTATTTGTATTTAGAGCAGAATTATCGACGAGCTCGAAGCCGGCACCCTCGGTAAAGGCGTCCTCGTCGAGCGGCAAGGGCTTCTTCTCCTCGAAACCGGCACCCTCGGTAAAGGCGTCGGTTTCTCCCGCGATGTCCTCGCGCTTGCCGTCCGGTAGCTTCAACACGAGTGACCTGGTCTTCCAGAATGCCGATAAAAAATTGAACGTGCTTTACACAACCCTGCAGAACACGGACCGTCGCTCACAAAACAACAAGGCCTCGATCGACGCGATCGGACGAGGCGTGGTCGGACACGCGCAGAGGCTCGCCAAGCTTGAATCCGGGATTGTCTCGCGCAAGGAACTGAAGGGGTTTGTCTCGCGCAAGGAAGTGGAGGGGGCGGTGGGTATGCTGAATCGCGCAGACAGAAACGCCATTGCCCGCATCGATGCCATCGGACGCGGGCAGGAGACGCTTCGCAAAGAGCTCCAAAGACGCGGCATCGTTCCTGCGACGCGATAAAAGCGCTGCGATATAAATTGTATTATAACCAAAAATAGTAATTTATACTATATTATATTATATTAAATTAAAAATATTTTTATATTTGTAAATAATGAATAAATACTATATTTACATCGGAATAGCATTAGTTATTTTAATTGTTGGATTATTTGTATTTGTACCAGAGTATTCGTTGATAACCGGACCGGCACCAGCGCATGCAGATTCTAAAGTAATGTCCATTACACAAAACGGAGATATAGTTTTATCTGACAGCAGCATTCAGAATATTAATGATTATATAACCGATATGCGGGGTGAACTTGATAAACAAAGAAAGGCTGACGCCGCTCTCTTCAAGAAGGAGATGACCCTCGCCTTGGAAGGTTTGAGGGGTGAACTTGATAAACAAAGAGAGTCTGACTCCAAGGATTTTTTCAAAGCGTTGAGCCTCGAGGTGAAGGCTTTGAGGGACGAAATGGACCTCGCGCTCGGTCCCTCCGGAGCGAAGGGTATGATTCTTAGCGCGGAAAAAGACAGGGAAGATATTCGGAATAAGGTGAGCGCTCTGCGCAGCGAAGTCCTGAATAGCGGTTATGTAAAACGCGGAGAAAGAGTTAAATTCATCACGTCAGCGAATGGTTTGTATTATGGCGGTGGAGGTGTCGTCGGAGGCGCCGTCGGCTAAGTAGCAAAGAACATATTCACCACGTCTAGCTATTTAATATAGATGTATTATAACCAAAAAAAAATAGTAATTTATGTTAAATTAAAAATATTTTTATATTATTAAAGAATGAATAAATACTATATTTACATCGGAATAGCGTTAGCTATTTTAATTGTTGCGGTACTTATGGTTGTACCACCAGAGTATTCGTTGATAACCGGACCGGCGCCGGCACATGCAGATTCTAAAATAATGTCCATTACACAAAATGGAGATATAGTTTTATCTGACAGCAGCATTAAAAATATTAATGATTATATAGCCGATATGAAGACCGTCCTCCGGGCGGAAATGTCGAAAAATCGCAAAGACTGTTTCGCGCAGATAGAAAACCGTCGAGCAAGTGCGGTCAATGGCTTGAAGGTCTGGACTAATAACTTACTACAACAAAGAGATTATCTTAAAAATAAAGATAAGGTAGCATTCACAAGTCACATCTCGGCTGGTGTGGCCAAATGTCGCGGCTCGTCGGGCGTTGGCGACTGTAGGGCAATTGTGTCTATGTTTAACCCAGAACAAAGCAAAGACAGCAGATGGAAACAGCAGACGGACGATGAGATACGATTCCGAGTTGACTCGTCGGGCGGATGGAAGAATGATTACGCCCGTAAAGGCAAAATATATCTTGTAAGAGCCGATTAGTGATTTAATGTAAATGTAAATGTAAATGTAAATGTAAATGTAAATGTAAATGTAAATGTAAATGTAAATGTAAATGTA
>MDTC01038323.1_pt1 | contig 10371 bp, 7 predicted proteins | sample 811181 | NCBI WGS metagenome assembly MDTC01 (sample SAMN05326644, study PRJNA326480) | marine metagenome | isolation source: seawater | place: Pacific Ocean: North | collected 2011
TCAAAGCCAGTCGCCAAAAAATGGTTAGGTAAGCTCAGCGATAAACTCTTCGAAATTGGCGAGAGAGGTCAGCAAGCATTCTCGGAGACTGATAAAAAAGACGACAAACAATAGGTGGTATTTTTATTTATTCTGATTGTAGCGCTCAAACCATCGATTGGCTTCATTAGCATCTTCGCCGACTCCGTGGCCACTTTGATACATCATTCCCAGATTGTATTGAGATTGCCGGTGATTTTGTTCAGCGGCCATTCTGTACCATTTGGCTGCTTCTAATAAATTTTGAGGCACCTCATCTGAACCTTTCTCATAAATACCTGCAATCTTAAATTGAGCTACGGCCTCACCTGATTCAGCCTTGGACATCAAGCTGCCAAAAGATTCATCATCCTCGACGATTAGGTTCTGATTGGTAGAATCTTTTTTTGATCGTGAAGCCAAACCTCGTTTTTCTTGAGAACTTGGCTCTTTGATATCACTAATGGCTGTAGAGAGATTATCTTGACTTGTAGAGGATTCGGTAACTTCATTAGAACTCTTGGTTGGATTTTCAGATGGGCTTGATGGATTGTTACAGGAAATAAAACTTGAGAGAATAAAGCAAGCTATGAGTTGCCTATGTGGAAATTTCATATCAATATTATTATATAATTTTTAAGCTATCGCAAGGAGTGGCATTTAATAAGCAAATCATGGAATTAATTCCTGTGATTATTACAATTAAGACTACAATTGAACCCTATAAAACATATTAACATTATCATCTCATACTGCGTTTAGTTAAATAAAAATAAAAACAATCATCATGAAAGAGTTATTTTTTTGCTTCATTTTAATATTCCCCTCACTCGTCAGTGCCGAGACTCCAAACAAAAGTTTCAAAATAGCTCAACGGACATTTGACGTTCCAGAAAACTGGACAGCTCAAACTCCAAGTTCGAGGATGAGAAAAGCTCAATACAAAAATGGCAAAACAGAAATTGTTGTTTTTTACTTTGGTGCCGGCAGCGGTGGAAGCGTTGAGGCCAATATCAATCGATGGCTAGGCCAATTTAATGAACCCAAAGAAAAGCTCTCTGCCAAAGTCGAAAAAAAGAAAATTAAGAGTGATACAATTACCACGGTTTCTGCGAAAGGTACCTATATGAGCGGCCCACCACTCGGACAAAAAGTACCAATGGCTAACTATGCTATGAGAGGAGCAATTATTGAATGCAAGGGAGGCCCTATTTTCATTAAAATGACTGGGCCTGTGGATGAAGTTACAAAGTCTGCCGCAGACTTCGATAAAACGGCACGTTCTGGGCTATAATTATTCCAAACGATCCGAATCAAAGGAGTTCTCTTCTTTATTCACTGAAAGAGACTGGAACATTTTTTTTATATCACTGAAACCACCTATGGTCACGTATACAACTAGCAAACTGTAAAAGGCGAGAGTGATAAATAGTACTGCTCCCCAAAATGTAATCCAAGGCTCCATGATCAATTAGAATCGTTCGTCTGAGGGTTAAAATTTTTGTTAGGTATTAATAAAGAAACCACTATCATGCCAACGATAGCCATAACGGCAACTGATAGACTAATATGATGACTAAGGATATTATTACTCTCAAGAAATTCATCCAAATCAAAAAATTCTTGTACCGGCTTCAACCCAAAAACAGCAAGCGTACCAAGCATGAGTGCAGTGTAGGCACCGGCCGCACTAGCCCTTTGCCAATACAAACCAACCATTAGTATTGCAAATGCCCCAGTGAAATAAATCGCCCCTGAAACAGCCATATAGTCCCAAAGGTCTTGTCCAAGAGGGTACCACATACCCCAAAGCACAAGAAAAACTGCAATCACAATGAGAAAAAATCTAGTCAGCACAATTCTCTGCCTATCAGACATCTTTTTAGCTCTAATGGGATTAATCACGTCTTCGGTTAACACTGAAGACCAGCACAAAAGGTAGGTGTCATGCGTAGACATGAAAGCTGCTATCATTCCTGCAGCCACTAAACCAATCAAGCCAACAGGAAGAAGTTGACCCAGAAAGACCGGCATCGCCTTCATCGTCACTTCAGGGTCACTGCTGACGACACCATCGCCCTCAAAGAAGGGTTGAACAGAACCCAAGTCGAAAAAATAAATCAATGCACAAATACCAATAAACTGAGGGATCAGGAATCGAATCATGAATCCAAGCGATGACCATATATACATCTTTTTAACTACCTCCACACTTTCTGCAGCACATGCTCTCATCACGGCGGTTTGCCAAACAGCACATGAAACTATGCCAAGTAAGAACATCCAAGAAATGTAAGACCCTCCTATGCCTTCAGCTTCAAATGGATTAAAACCTTGATCCGAATAGATAATGTCTACTCCTTTGACGATGGCAGACCAACCGATTTTTTGAACCGCTATTAGACAAGTAATTAACAGACCCAAGGAAAGAACGACGAACTGTACGTAGTCTGTGATAATTACAGATATCATACCACCTAGGCATGTATAAATGAGAACCAAAACAATCATTGCTGTCATGACCCACTTAACAGCGTCGTCATTAATTCCAGTGATACCAGCCACAAAAATTGCACCAGCTTTAAGGAAAAGGCCCATATTCAAAATACCAGCTACAGCAAGAATAAGCCCTCCAAGGATTCTTAATTTTGAACTACCAAAGCGCTTCTCATAAAACTCGGGAATGGTCATGACTCCCATCTTTCGAAGAGGTACGACAATAAAACCCGTGACACCCACAAGAATGGTGGCAATACCTGCCATTAGACCAATATGGAAAGCGGCAAAACCGTCTGCGAATCCTTTCTGCGCCGCAAACATGGCAGTGACCAAACCCAACTCAGAGCCTATCATTGTTGCTATGCCTAGCCGTGTCTTGAGTGATCTTCCGGCCACAAGAAATTCACCCATCCCCTTAATGTAACGATTTACCCAAAGCCCAACGACAACCGTACCGGCTAAGTAGGCGGCAACGATGACCCAGTCAAGTGATGAAAAATTTGTTTCGAACACGTTTAAGTTTGTTTAATTACAATGATCCATTCACGGTAAATTGCAAAATCCTTGCACAATTGCCTTTGGTAGTATTGTTGGATCTTTTTTTAAGACGAATCCGGGCACTGTGGTCATTATTACTAAGTTCAGAGGCAAGCATGACTGTGCGCGGATAATGCAAACCTTTGCTGTATCTATGATATAAGTCACGAGACTGCCATTCTCCACCATCTATACTCACCTCAATAATTCCAGCATCTGGCCCTGCTAACAAGTAAACCCCTAGAGCAGATCCATTGAAATCAACTTTAATTTCCTGGTTAACTGAATCACTACATAGCAGTTTCAAGCCAGAGAAAGTATTCCTAAAATTGCCTGGAATCTTTTTCCAGTCAGGTATTTCCCATGACCAATAATTATTAGAAAATTTTTCCGGCGATAAAAATTTTCCACGATAATAACTTTTATTATCTATTAGGTTTTCAGGAACCGAATGAGCCCTCCTACCTTTTGGTGTTTCTTGCTTCCATGCTTTGGTTAGCAACTTTTCAATCATCTCTGCTGCAATAGCATTACCATAGGGCTTTGGGTGAGTGCCTCCGTACTGATTCCATGTCGTCTTTCCAGAGGCAATCCTTTGAGCAACTTCCTGAGCTAAGAACACAGAAGAAACATTATAGTGTTTAAGGACTTTTTCGTGAGCAGCAATTGACAAGGGAACTTTACCCTCCTGTAGCTGACTTAGCATGGATGGGTTTACGAAATAGGTAACAACAATATCAATGTTAGGTTGTGCAAGACGGGCATGACGGATAATCCCTTCCATTCCACGAATACAATTCTTTGTGGAATGCCCAGCGTCTTGATCATCGTTTACCGCAAACTCAATAAAAAATAAATCTATATCTCCCTTCTCCAAAACCTGATCATTGAGACGAAACGCACCAGTGGTCGAACAGGTCGATGAAATACCTGCATTGATAAATTTAAATTTGGTTCTTGGAAATTTTCGATCTAAAAATTTTGAAACCATTGGCCGATATCCATCCATCTGAGTGATGGACCCTCCCATAAAAGCCACTGTTCCAGTCTTTTTGACCATGAATTGGTCATACGAATTATCAAAGTTCCCTCTCAAATTGATGTTTTTATCAGAGGCGTCTGCAAAAGTAACAAATAGCAGACAGTAAAAAATAAGAACTAATTGGGAGCTAATTCGATGCATGAATTGATTAATATCATAAGATCACCCTTTGTTACCAGTGCGACTTTCTGCATGAAATGGTTTAATTCTTTGCGAAGTGATCACCTAGGCTAGAAATTTCCATGCATAATTTCTGCCTTGTAAGCTTAGAATTTAGTTTTTCACTAAGTGAATTAGACAACAAGAGAAAGCACTCAGTTCCTGAATCATCTCGGAATTCATTGGCACTAAAAGTCATAAGAGCTTCCCTCCTCAAAGCAGTCACCTCATCAAGGAGCTCCTCAAGAACCATAATCTCATCACCACTGGATCCATTTTCATCAAGCTCGACCTGCTCCTTTTCAATTTCTAATAATCTTCTCAAATATTTGTCTAGGTGATGTTCCTGCTTTGATCTACTTCTTGCCCTGAACCATCTAAAAATCAGGTATAGTGCTATCACTATAGAAACAAAAAATGATCTCAGACTCTCAGTCGAATCAACAAAGTCAGGATTCAGCAAAGGTTTAATTTCAGGGTCGTAAAAATGCTCAGCTCCTGAATGTATTGGTAATGAGGGATTTTCTTTCGCATAGTCATTCCCTCCAAACCGAAGATCATTAAGATTGTTATCCGATAAAAAGTCGGGATCTAACATTATTTCTGCCATCGCAGTCACCATAAATGCACTCACATTAGAGTTAGTAATTAACTGGGCATTGACGGCTATGGTTTGGATTTCTTTATCCGGATAAGCATCAGGATAAACTCCATAAAATCCCTTGGGTATTTTATAAATATGGAAATCGGGATTTTTAGAAACAAATGATTCTGCAAAAGGCAGGTCCAATAGTTGAGTGACATCACTATCAGCTATTTGTTTTTGTATAAGAGCATTTTTTTCGGTGGTCACTATGGCTAGGTCTATTTCTTTGGATTCGAAACCTTTCACAATTTCGCGATACCCTGTGTTTTTTCTGATCACAGGATATCCACCATCAAAAAAATCTAAAATTACGTTCCCTGTGACTGAGTCGCCTGAGCCAGGTTCTCCTATGGCCACTGTCGTATTCTCTCTTTGTTCTCCCCCCCCTATGAATGGATTATACCCTAGATCCTTTCGAGCATGTGCCAAAACTACCTCTGGAAACACATTAGCAATCATCCGAACCTTATCGCAATCAAGAGATGAGTTAAGAACGTTTGGTTGAAAGAGTGCAAAATCAGCATTTCCATTTTGAACTTTTTTTACGTTCTCCTGAGCTCCAAGCGTTTGAACATAATTAACTTCAATTCCGTATTTTGAACGTACTCTTTCTCCTAACGCTTCGGCTATTATTTTATATCTGCCTCCATCCTTACCAGTGGCAATCGTGATCGAACTAGGCAGTTGCCTGTACTGGATTAACTGTTGAATCCCGAAAGGAACTAGAATCAACAATGTCAGTATAATTAGTGCAAAAACAATCCTTTTCATGATCAATGAAAACAATAATCAGTAATCATATTTTTATAATTAATCTGATTTATACCTCTTAAGATATACAAATTTATAAATCTATCCGATTACAAAAAACGATTTTTTTTATAATTAACGAGAAAGAAAGACCAAAAAACATCTCCAATTCATATCGACGGAAAAGGCCAATAGGTATATCCTTAAATCCGTCTTTATGAAACATACCATGCACGAACAACAAAAGACTCTTAACTCAATATTTAAAACTGCTAATTTTATTGTATTAACACTCTTTAGCTTTGTTGGCTTTGAAAATAAAATTACTGCAGAAGAAATTAGTTTTTCAAAACAGATACTGCCACTATTATCAAATAATTGCTTTGAGTGCCATGGACCCGACAAAGAGGAAAGAAAGGCCGGACTGAGATTGGACACTCAGGAGGGAGCGACAATGGAACTTAAATCTGGATTCACCGCATTGGTTCCGAACAAAAGTTCTGAAAGTGAAATGTATTTACGACTCATTTCCGAAGACTCTGAAGAACTTATGCCTCCCCCAGAGTCTGGGAAGAAACTGACGGCAGACCAAAAAGAACTCATTAAGCGTTGGATCGATTCAGGAGGTGAATGGGGAAAACATTGGGCATTTGAAAAACCAAAAAAAGAGGAAATTCCTCAGCCAGCTAAAGAAGAATGGAATCCCGAAAACCCCATCGATTCTTTTATTCATTCGAAATTAAAAAAGGAAGGACTAACGCCTGAGAAAGAAGCTTCCAAAGAAACTTTAATTCGCCGAGTGACTCTTGACCTAACTGGACTACCTCCAAAGATTCATGAGATTGATCAGTTTCTAAATGACAGTTCTGAAGACGCCTACGAAAACCTCGTAGACAGACTCCTTAGCTCACCCAGATATGGAGAAAACATGGCAAGGATATGGCTTGATGCGGCACGCTACGCCGACACTCACGGTCTTCATTTGGACAATGAAAGATCGATCTGGCCTTACCGCGACTGGGTAATAAATTCCTTTAACAGTAATCAAAGATTTGACGAGTTCACCATAGAGCAAATTGCGGGAGACCTAATGCCAGAGCCATCAATTGAACAAAAAGTCGCTACAGGATTCAATCGATGCAATGTAACCACTGGCGAAGGCGGTTCAATTGATGCCGAGTACTATGTAAGGTACGCGGCTGAAAGAGTCGAAACCACTTCAACTGTCTGGCTAGGTTTAACGGCAGGTTGTGCCAGCTGCCATGATCATAAATTTGATCCGTTATCACAAAAAGAATTCTATCAGCTCTTTTCTTATTTCTACAGCCTTACAGAAAAAGCCATGGACGGTAACAAACTTCTTCCTCCGCCCTCCATAAAAGCACCATCAAAACTTCAAGTCTCGGAGATAGATTTTTTAAATGAAAAAATCAAATCCACTCAGGCTGAAATTCCTGAAATCACAAAAACCGTAAGTTATACAGATCCAAACGCAGGCCAAGAGCTTACGAGTTTCGGTTCATCCTCGGAAAATATATGGATCGAAGATTCTCTTCCGGCAGGAGCGAAACCTCAGGGTAACGAAGGAGATAAATCATGGAACTTTGTAAAAAAATCCGATAAACATCCCGTCCTAAGTGGGGAGACTTCAACCGTAAGAACCACCACCGGACTAAGCCAGCATTTCTTTGAAGGTGCTAATCCTCCTCTAGTCATTAATGAGGGAGATATTCTCTTTGCTCATGTTTATTTAGATCCTAACAACCCTCCTGAAACCATTCAACTTCAGTTTAATGACGGGAACTGGAACCATCGTGCCTTTTGGGGAGCCAATAAGGGACACAGTGTTGATAACAAAACTGATCATACCAATTTCCCAATGGGTGAATTGCCTGAAAAGGGAAAGTGGGTACGGATCGAGGTTCCAGCGAAAACCGTCGGACTTAGTCCTGGCGCAAAAGTCAACGGCTGGGCCTTTACTCAGTTCGGGGGAACCGTTCACTGGGACAAGGCAGGAATCACTTCAAGAAAACTTTCGGATAAACAGTTAGCTTCTTTAAATTTTTGGCAACAGTTTCAGCTTAAGTATCCTCAATCAGAGACACCCAAAGAGATTGTAAAAATTTTAAAAATCGATTCCAACGAAAGGAATGAAAATCAAAAGAATCAACTATTAACGCACTATTATAAAAACGTTAACCCTGAAACAAAATCTTTATATGCGGCCACGGTGAAAAAAGAATCTGAAGCAAAAGCAAGACTTGAGTCCATCGAAAAATCAATTCCTTCAACCCTAATAATGGAGGACCGCAAAGAACCTCGACAGGCTTACGTTCTCGAAAGAGGAGAATACACCATGCAAAAGGAAAAAGTATTCCCCGGCGTTCCAGAATGGATTGCTCCTCAGATCAAGGATGCTCCACCGAACAGACTCGGCCTTGCGAAATGGTTAGTATCTCCGGACCAACCTTTGACTTCAAGAGTGACCGTGAACCGGTTTTGGCAGCAGCTTTTTGGTACAGGGCTGGTAAAGACTTCTGAAGATTTTGGAGTTCAGGGCGAACAGCCTTCACACCCTGAGCTGTTAGATTGGCTCGCCGTTAATTTCATGGAAACAGATTGGGATGTTAAAAGGATGATCAAACTCATGGTGACTTCATCGACCTACAAACAATCATCAAGAGTCGATAGCCAAAAGCTAGAAAAAGATCCTGAAAACAGACTACTAGCGAGAGGTCCTAGGCACCGTATGGATGCCGAAATGATCCGTGACCAAGCACTTTCAATCAGTGGACTTCTGGTCAAAGACATTGGTGGAAAAAGTGTCAAGCCTTACCAGCCTGCCGGACTTTGGAAACCTGTTGGCTTTGGAGGTAGCAACACAGCCACCTTCAAGCAAGACAGTGGTTCAGCTCTTTACAGAAGAAGCATGTACACATTTTGGAAAAGGACCTCCCACCCGCCATCGATGGCCATCTTTGATGCTCCAAACCGTGAGACTTGCACTGTTCGGAGAGCAAGAACCAATACACCTCTACAAGCTCTTGTTCTTATGAATGATGTCCAGTTTTTTGAAGCTGCCAGAAAATTTGCAGAGAAGATTATGAAGGATGGAGGCAAAGAACTGAATGAGAAACTCAGCTATGCCTACAGGACGGTACTCGGAAGGCGTCCAACCGAAACTGAGTCCAACTCACTCATTAATCTATACAACGAGCACCTCTCTGAATTTTCTAAAAACAAGGAAACGGCAAAGGAAATTCTTGAAAGTGGAGAATCAACTGTTGACCCATCCCTTGATCAAACTCAACTCGCTTCTTGGACCATGGTCACCCACCTCATATTAAATTTAAGCGAAACCGTAACCAAAGGCTAATATTATGAACCCATTACGAGAATCACAACTCATCGAAACTCGACGACACTTCTTTGGAAGAACGTCAACCGGCATTGGTACGGCAGCCCTAGGATCATTACTCAACCCTAACCTCTTCGGCGCAGAGGATCCGGTCGAACAAGTTAAGAAAATTGCCCCTAAGGCCAAGCGTGTGATTTATCTCTTTATGTCTGGGGCCCCTTCCCAGTTGGACATGTGGGATTACAAACCTGGACTGAATGATTGGTTCGACAAAGATCTACCCGACTCGATCAGGAATGGACAAAGAATTACAACGATGACCTCCGGACAGTCTCGTTTTCCGATCGCCCCATCAAAGTTTAAATTCAATCAACACGGTAAAGAGGGCACATGGGTCAGTGAGCTCTTACCACACACTGCAGGCATCGTTGATGACATTGCAGTTCTCAAAGCTGTAAATACCGAGGCGATCAATCATGATCCCGCCATCACTTACATCCAAACTGGAAGCCAATTACCCGGCAGGCCAAGCGCAGGCGCATGGGTCTCTTATGGACTAGGCAGTGATAATAAAAACCTACCCACGTTTGTGGTACTTCACTCGACAGTAAATGGTGGTTTCGGAGGACAGGCTCTCTACGAAAGGCTATGGGGGGCAGGCTTTCTTTCAACTCGTCACCAAGGTGTGTCACTTCGTTCAAATGGAGATCCTGTTCTCTACCTATCCAACCCTAAAGGCGTCAGCCCAAAGATGAGACGACGTATGCTTGATGAGCTTGAAAAGCTTAACTACGAAAGGTACGAGAGTGTTGGCGATCCAGAAATCCGCGAGAGAATCGCTCAATACGAAATGGCTTATAGGATGCAGAGTTCGGTCCCTGAGCTAACGGATATCTCCAAAGAACCTCAAGGCATCATCGACATGTATGGTGAAGAGGCAAAGAAGCCAGGAACCTTTGCGGCTAACTGTCTTCTTGCCCGCAGGATGGCGGAAAGAGGAGTCAAATTCACTCAAATCTTTATCAGACAGTGGGACCAACACGGAAACTTGCCTAAGGACATCACCAGACAATGTGACATCATTGACCAACCGTCTGCTGCACTTGTCAAAGACCTCAAACAGCGAGGTATGCTGGATGACACTCTTGTGATTTGGGGTGGAGAATTCGGTCGGACTGTGTACTGCCAAGGAAAGCTCACGAAAGAAAATTATGGTAGAGATCACCATCCTCGTTGCTTCACCAAATGGATGGCGGGAGGAGGTGTTAAGCCTGGTGTCGTTCATGGTGAAACAGATGACTTTAGTTATAACGTCGTAAAGGACGGCGTTCATATTCACGATCTAAACGCTACAATACTTCA
>MDTC01044842.1_pt1 | contig 10371 bp, 8 predicted proteins | sample 811181 | NCBI WGS metagenome assembly MDTC01 (sample SAMN05326644, study PRJNA326480) | marine metagenome | isolation source: seawater | place: Pacific Ocean: North | collected 2011
GTATAGGCGAACTGATAGGAGACATCTTCCCCCCACTCCACGAGGACCGATCCACCCCATACCAGCAGCGCAGCAAAGAGCCCCAGAATCATGGATCCTGACCAGACTGAAATAAGAACATGAACAGCATAGACAAAGCTGAAGGACAACACGACCAGAGGAACAGCCCAGAACAGGCTCATATTCCAATCTCCGAAGCGAAGACCGAGACTCATGTAGACGATCAGGGTAAAGGGCAGAACCTGCATTAGCACAAACAACAGGCTGCCGAGATATTTTCCGAGGAACAGAGTGACCCTCGCCGGAGGCTTCGAGAGAGCCAGATCGATAGAACCCTTCTGCATAAATTCCGGGAAAATCGAGGCGCACGATATTAGACCGAGCACAATCGAGAATAGCCCGAGCCAGTATGGGACAATGACATTGGTAAAAAGCAGCAAATAGAGCTCTTTCGATGCCTCTGTTCCCATTCGAAAGAGCTCACTCTCAAAGGCAATCAAACCAAAAAAAACAGACACTCCAGCACCATCGAAACCAATCGAAGCGTAAATCAGGCCAATCAACCCTGACAGGACCAAAACCACCCAGAAAAGCCGCCTTGCACGAAGCATTCTGAAAGAGTCCAGAAGGAGCACCCAGAGGACTCTCATGACCGCTCCCCCTCCTCCCTTAAGCCCTGTTTCTCAACGATCGATTCCATGAAGAGATCTTCGAGAGATTGGTGAGATTTTCTTACCTCAAGTATTACCACTCCGGCTGCGCGGAGAGCATCAAGAACCTCCTGAAGCGGGCCGGGATCAGCACCTTGAAGCGCGATCTCCCCCTCACTAATAGAGTGCCCTAGCCTCCGAATGCGAGAAGCCACCTCTTTGGGCAAAGAGCCCTCAACGGCCACCTGAAAGCCTCGACTACCTGCGGTCAGATCTGAAAGTGCGCCTTGGCGGACAACCCGACCTTCCTTCAGGATAGCAATAGAGTCGCACAGAGTTTCCAACTCGCCCAGAAGATGACTGTTAACAAACACGGTCACTCCATCATCGCGCAGCTTTTGCAGAATGTTGCGCATGTGATACCGGCCCTCAGGGTCAACTCCATCAGTAGGCTCATCAAGAATCACAAGACGTGGTGAATTCACAAGAGCTTGAGCTAGCCCGATCCTCTGAACCATTCCCTTGGAGTAAGTTTTGATCGCTCGATCTTCCGCTCCTCCACTCATTCCTACCAGGTCGAGCAGATCGTCAACCTCTTCAGAAGTCACCCTGACGCCTCCCAATCCGGCGGCATAACCGATGACTTGCCTCCCTGTAAGGTAGGCCGGAAACCTCGAATGCTCGGGAAGATAACCAACCTTTCGGAGGGTTGGCTTGTGCCCGACCGGGCTACCAAGAAGGCTGCCCCTGCATCTCGTGGGACGAATAATCGTTGTAAGAATCTTAACTAGCGTACTCTTGCCTGCCCCATTCGGGCCCAGTAATCCGAAGATAGAACCCTCTGGAACCTGCAGTGAGACCCCTCGTAGCGCCTGCACCCTCCCTCGATACGTCTTCTCAACTCCCGAGATATCAACAGCGCATACTGCCATGAGATCCGACTTCTAGGAGAAGAGAGCGGGCCAGGCAAGAAGGGATCAGAGTATCGACGTTCGTGTCCTTCCTGTTTGCACAACCGCTTGAGAACCTCTACCTTTCGAAGCCATGAAACCAGTTGCGATTACGACACTTCTGAGCATGTTCCTTATCGGCGGAGCTTCCTGTCAGGATAGTAGCAGCCAGAAATCCAGCAATCTTCCGAAAACCAAGATGAAAGAATTCGCAACTGATGCCAAAGGCGCCATTCCCGAGGGTTCGGAAACGATCTCACTTGGCGCAGGGTGCTTCTGGTGCGTGGAGGCCGTCTACCAGCAACTGGAAGGTGTCCATTCAGTCGTCTCAGGTTACATGGGCGGCCATGTGCCAAATCCAACCTACGAACAGATCTGCCAGAAGAACACCGGGCACGTGGAAGTCGTTCAGGTCGTTTTTGACCCAAAAACGATTCCGGCGGCCGACATTCTGGCGTGGTTCTGGGAGCTGCACGACCCAACCAGCAAGGACCAGCAGGGAGCCGACAAGGGACCGCAGTATCGCTCAGCAGTATTTTATCATTCAGAGGAGCAGAAAAAGGTGACCGAAGCGTCCATGAAAGCAGCCCAGAAGCTCTTCACAAAGCCAATCGTGACCGAGGTCCGCAAGGCCGAAAAGTTCTGGGTCGCCGAGGATTACCACCAGAATTTTTATTTCCTGAACAAGAAAAGGAATGGATATTGTCGCGTAGTAATACAACCTAAGCTGTTAAAGCTTAAGCTCAAAGACTGACAGAAGACCCACCTCAGACCTCACCACTCCGCGAACTGAATCGAGGACCCGTTGGGCTGACGCGGCGAACGCCTTAACCAAGGTAGCGTGCGGCCAGTTCTTGATTAGCCCCTTGCAAGCGGATGGAAAGTAATTAACTTTCCTTAAGTGCCTGCCGGATATGAATTCCAGATCGACCACCGCATCATTCATGGCGCGGCTTGGGATCACGTGACCTTGGACGACCTTGAACGCTACATGGTGGAGGCCTCCCAGCTACCTGGCGATTTGAGGGGAGCAGTCGAGTATCTTGATCTTAGCGAGGTGATCACTCTTCAGGTCAGCATGGTAGGAGCCCTCCAGTTGGCACCTTGGTATGAGTCGTTGATCGACCGTGGCATCAGGGGATCCGTCATCTTTGCCCCCGACGAGGAAGTTTATGAGATCGCGGAGACCATCATTGCGACCTGCGCCCAAATGGGTGGGGGTTTACCGGACGGTTACCGGCTCACCTCTACACCTGTAGCTCTGACGAACGTCCACCATTTTCTCAAGCAGGGGCCAACCCTCGAGGCGCTAGCCTGCCACGCGCAGGTCGCATAGACCTCACGAAGCGGCCAGCTAAGGGACTGGAAGCAAAACCCCTCAAGGAAAAGCGGCGACAGTCTCACATCACCCTACCGGCGGCCTTTTTGGCAGCGCTACTGGGACCCACAGTCCCACTCCCTCTACCAGTTACGGATATCGTCTGGCGTTCCGTTCTTACCATCTGGCCCAAGGGACCATAAATCGAAATCGGGGTTCTCCTGATCGGGACCTCCCCTCTCGTTACGGAATCGCCAGGCATTTCCCCACGGATCGACCACCGCTACAGGCAGGGGTGTCCCCTTCTTATCGATCAGGTTTCTGGGATTAGTGTTCGGGTCCAAATCTGCCAAGTAGGGCACCAGCCCTTCATCAGGACGGCCATCAAGAGCGCCATCATCCGCTGTACCTACGATCCCGTCCGCGCCCACGCCATCGCAATACAGCATGCGGTAGATAATGAGTCCACTCTGGGCCTCAATGTCCCCCTCAGTCGTCTCAGGAAGAAATCCAGCATCGGTCTGATACTCGGTGATCTTCATGTTGAATGTCTCCATCTGCGTCTTGGCCTTGTCGATGGCGGACTTCCGGTTCACATAGGATGAGACCCCTATGACCATTCCCGAGAGGATCATGATAATGGTCACAACGGTCAACAACTCCACGAGGGTAAAACCTCGGCAATCTCTGGCCTTAAGTGGGTTAGGAGCGATTTCCATTTCGAGATCGGATTGTTCAGATGCGCCGGATTTTACTGCTGCATCTGCTGAATGATCTTAATGAGAGGTAGGAACAATGCAAATACAATTGCCCCAACAACAAGAGCGAGGAAGACGATCATTATCGGCTCCAAAACGGAGGTTAGCGCTGTGACCGCATTATCAACTTCATCGTCATACACATCGGCAATTTTGAGTAGCATCTCCGGTAACTGGCCGGTCTCTTCCCCCACGTCCACCATACTGATTACCATGGATGGAAACACACCACTTGCCCGGAGAGGCTGCACAATTGACTCTCCCTCTTTAACCGACTCATGAACCTTATTAATCGCCTCAGAAATCACCACGTTTCCAGCAGTTTCCTTGGTGATGTTCAGCGCCTGCAGAATAGGAACACCGGAGGTCACCAACGTTCCAAGGGTCCGGGAAAACCGAGACACCGCACTTTTTCTCTGAATCTCCCCGAAAAGGGGTAGCTTAAGCTTCAATTGGTCTAGAAGACCCCGGCCCGTCTTAGTTCGACCCCAAAGCTGGAACCCGAGATAAACCAAAAACACTCCCCCAAGAATCCATACCGCATTGGGCGCAATGAATGATCTTGCCATCATAAATTCCGAAAAACCGAAGACAACCTGAGAAATCTTGGGAAGTTCCGCACCTGCCATGTCGTTGAACATCTCCTTGAACTTCGGCACAATGAACAGCATCAGGAAGGTCACGATCGCCACTGCGATGAACATGACGATCACGGGATAAACCATCGCAGCCACAATCTTGTTCTTCAACTTATGGGCTTTCTCCTGGTATTCAGCCAGACGAGTCAGGACCACTTCGAGAACACCTCCAAGTTCTCCGGCCTTCACCATATTGACATAGAGTTTATCAAAAATTTTGGGATGCTGCGCCAGACTCTCTGAGAAGGTGGAGCCTCCCTGAACAGAATCAGCCAACGAATTGATCGTACCGCGAAGCACCTGATTCGGTTCCTGCTTGCCTAAAACCGTCAAGCCTCGGAGCAGAGGCAGTCCGGAGTCAATCAATGTGGCAAGCTGACGCGTAAAGATCATCAGCACCTTGGGCTTAATCCGACCTCCTGTCGTTCCTCGGGCCTTTTTCCTGCCTCTCGCCTTGGCTGCAGCTTTTTTTCCTGACGCACCGAGGGTCCCTTTGCCCTGTTCTACGATCCCAGTCGGATAAAAGCCCTGATTCCGAAGCTGGCTAGTCGCCTCGGCTTCGGATCCAGCCTGAAGTGTCCCGGTTTGCGGGTTTCCCTGCTGATCGATTGCAGTATACTGAAAATTAGGCATGGGTCTTTTTTGTCTTACGTTTTGGTAATGGTAGTGGAAAAGATGATACTAGGCTCAATTCAAAGCCCTACGTGTATTTGAGAACCTCTTCGATTGTCGTTGCTCCCTCATAGATATTGCGGAGACCGTCTTCGCGCAGCGTAGTCATTCCAAGCTCGATGGCTTTTTGCTTGAGAGCTACTGTCGGCGCACGGTCGGTAATCATTTCACGGATTGGGTCCGAGACACTGAGGAGCTCAAAGAGTCCGCGACGTCCCCTGAGTCCTGTCTCCGCACAGACCTCGCATCCTCTTCCCGTGTAGAAATGCTTGTCCCCGAGCTCGTGGGCTGAAAGGCCTAACTGGTTCAGGACCGCCTCATTGGGCTCGTAACTATCTCGGCAATCCTTGCAAATCGTCCTGACCAGTCGTTGTGCCAGAACACCCTCGAGGGAAGCTGCAACAAGGAAGGGTTCCGTCCCCATATCGACTAATCGAGTCACCGACCCTGCTGCATCATTGGTATGCAGAGTGGAGAGCACAAGGTGCCCAGTCAAGGAGGCTTGAATTGCAATTTGCGCGGTCTCCAAGTCCCGAATCTCACCAACAAGAATCTTATCGGGGTCCTGCCGGAGAAAAGCGCGAAGAATTCTAGCGAAGCTGAGGTCGATAGCCTCGTTTACCGGCACCTGAATAATACCATCAATATCATACTCCACCGGATCCTCTGCAGTAAGAAGCTTCGTATCGATGGTGTTAATCTCCTTGAGCGCAGCGTAAAGCGTCGTTGTCTTTCCTGCCCCGGTTGGCCCCGTTACCACGAAAATCCCGTTTGGCTTTTTAATCGTGGTATTCACATAATCCTCTACATGCTGCGGAAGCCCTAAAACGCTCAAAGACATGTTCACATTAGAGCGATCAAGAACTCGGAGAACTACACTCTCCCCATATGAGGTCGGCAGCGAAGAGACCCGCAGATCGACCTGTTGATCGCCGATCTGCTTTACGATCCTTCCATCCTGCGGCACGCGGCGCTCGGCGATGTTCATGTTAGACATGACCTTCACCCGCGACAGAATCGGCAGCGCAAGGTGGATCGGCGGTGGCGCCATCTCGTAAAGGGAACCGTCTACCCGATAGCGGATCTTGAAATCCTTCTCAAATGGCTCGAAGTGGATATCGGAGGCGCGCTCCTTGATCGCCTGATAAATGACCAAGTCAACATAGCGAACGATCGGCGCGGAGTTCGCTTCATCAGCCAGCTCCTGATCAGAAAGCTCCTTCCCGTCAGTATCCAACTCACCCAGCAGCTCGGCCATTGCCGCACCCTCATCAGCGCCGCCACCGTAGGCCTCATTGATCTTCTTTTCGATGATATAGTCAGGAGCAACGACGACCTTGATCTCTTTGCCGAGTGCAAAGCGTAGATCCTCGGGGGTCTGCGGATTCATCGGATCAAGCAGAGCAACCGTGATGCCCTCCGCATCAAAATTAATCGGTAATGCGCCATGAAGGCGTGCCATCGCAGCGGGAATGACTGCTAAAAGCTCCTCAGGCGGAAGAAATTCAGAAAGATCGACAAGATCAGCTCCAAGCTCCTGGGCGATAATCCCCCACATATCCTCTCTGGACTGCACCACTTGGAAATCAGTAAGAATATCACCCACATCCTTCCCACTTGCATCCATCTCATGGAGCATGTCCTCCGCAAGGGAACTGTCGATCATTCCCCGGGAAACGAAAATGTCCAAGACGTTACGATTTTCCATTGGTATTTGGTAAAATAAGTTCGGTATTAATCAGCGTCGGACATTGTGACCGAGATTACTTCCGAGGCGGAGGTTACGCCGGCAAGAACCTTTCTGATGCCGTCCTCTCGTAGAGTCCGCATGCCAAGCTCGCGCGCCCGACGGCGTAGTTGGGGCGTGCTGAGGTCCTCATTGATTAGGTGTCGCACCTCATCGTCGACCTTGAAGATTTCAAAAATACCCTGACGCCCCCGGTATCCCGATTGCCGGCAGGTTTCGCATCCCACGGGTCCCATGATCGAACTCTCTTCAAGCTGGGCGGGGTCCAGGCGTAACATCCGCATCTCGGCATCACTTAGCTCCGCAGGTCCCTTGCAATCCTTGCATAGCGCACGAACAAGACGTTGGGCCATCACCGCCCGAACTGCTGAAGCAATCAAGAATCGCTGTACCCCAATATCAGCCAGACGCGCGACCGCACTCGGAGCATCATTGGTATGAAGAGTCGAAAATACGAGGTGCCCGGTCAGCGAGGCGTTGATCGCAATACTGGCGGTCTCCACATCACGAATTTCTCCGACCATGATAATATTCGGAGCCTGCCGTAACATTGCACGCAAGGCTGCCCCGAAGGTCATTCCGATATCAGATTTAACCATCACCTGGTTAATCCCGGGAAGCTGATACTCAATAGGGTCCTCGACCGTAATGATCTTGCGATCAGGCTTGTTGATATAGTTCAGGCACGCGTAAAGCGTCGTAGTCTTTCCTGACCCCGTAGGACCTGTCACGAGCATGATACCATCGGGAAGGCCCATCATTTCCCGCATGATCGCTTCATCGTCAGTGAAAAATCCCAACTCCGGCAACCCGAGAAGAAGCGAGGACTTATCGAGAATCCGCATCACAATACTCTCACCGTGATTGCTCGGGACTGTGGATACTCGAAGATCCACCTCTTTCCCGCCGATCCTCATCTGAATTCGACCATCCTGAGGAACCCGCTTCTCGGCGATACTCATTGTGCCACTCATCACCTTAACCCTTGCGACAATCGCAGGTAGAAGGCGCTTGGGGTGACTCTCCACCTCTACCAGTCGTCCGTCCACCCGGAATCGAACCCGCAAGGTTGTCTCCATTGGCTCCACGTGAATATCGGATGCTCGCATCCGAAAAGCTTCCAATAGCATATTGGAGACCATTCGAATGATTGGGGCGTCGTTGGCATCCGCCTCCTCCGTCTCACCTTCGGTAATAACCGTAAAAGAGGTTCCAGTGTCTGCCTCTTCTGTCTCTACTCCGTAGTTGTCGTGGAGAACCTTGGTGATGGCCGATGGCGTCGAGGAAACAAATCGAACCTCTCGCCCCACTACATGTGGCAGACTATCCAAGGTTTCAAAATCCAGCGCATCCGCTACTGCCACTGTCATGTAGGTCCCGTCATCCTCGAGAGGCACAGCCTGAAATCTTTGGGCAACCTCAACATCCATCGCTTGAAACACATGTTCTGTAAAAGGATGCCCGCCTAAGTCGACGTAATCCGTCCCTGCATTCTCTGCGATTGTCTGAGCCACCTGCTCCTCTGTCACATCACCAACCGCTACAAGAAGATCGACGACCCCTTGGTTGGGGCTCACGCCGTCACGCGCTTTCGTGATTTCGTCAGGGGTCACAGTCCCCCGCGCAACCAACAGGTCGCTGAGATAGTCTTGATTTGAATACACGATTGGCAACAGGTAGATGTCACCCCGGACAACCCGGAAGGGAATATCGGGAACGGGGAAGATGCTCAAACCGCCACCGATTGGCAATCCTCTATTTACTCTGAGATCACCCAATTGTCACACTCCCGGAAGCGCGGCGAGAAGCCTCTCTTGGAGAGCGTCCATTTCATCCCGAGAGCTCTTGGTGTCATCTTCATAACCCACCAGATGGAGTATCCCATGCACCAGATATAGAGTAATTTCCCGCTTCAGCGGGGAATTAAACTCCTCCGCCTGCCTTTGGGCCGTTTCAACGCTGATCAGAATCTCCCCTTCCGCACCGTATGGAAAGGTGATCACGTCCGTAGGCTCAGGATTGTCCATGAATTGTGCATGCACGAGTGATATCTCCTTATCCCCGATCAGCGAAACTACGACAGATTCGGGAGGGCTCACCCGTGCTAAGCCTTCCTTCGTGACCTCCTCGATTACAGCATCCCCTGCCCTCATCAGGCTTTCGACGAACGCATCCGACATGGGACAGACGATCTGTCTGTTATGAACTTGGACCCGGGGGCGTGGCATACTTACACCTGGTCTTGCTCAGGATTTACCCACGACCTTGCGCCGGTGCCTCTCCCATTCCTCCACTGGCACCACATTCCCTGTTTGTCCGGAGGCCCGCGCCTCATCTGGGGCCTCTGCCACTGAGGAATCTTCACGCTTTGGATAGTCGATACGACTGTGCATCATGCTCTGAAGCGTCTTGGTAAAGCTGGCCCGCATCTTCTTAAGGTCGCTCACCGTTAGCCCGCAATTATCGAGCTGGCCATCCTTGATTCGATTAAACACAATTTCATCCACCAGAGATCTTATCTTACTAGGCGTAGGTTTCTGTAGGGTCCGCGCCGCACTCTCAACCGCATCCGCGAGGGAGATAATTCCGCTCTCTCTTGTCTGAGGACTAGGACCCGGATACCGAAAGTTTTTTGCATCAACAACAGGTAGATCCTCAGGATTCTCCAATCCTTCTTGGACCTTCTCCTCTTCCATCCTTCTCTGCTCCTCTGCCTTTCGATAGAAGAAATACACTAATGAATCTCCATGGTGCTCCCGGATGACGTCAACAATCCTTGGATTCAGTTTATTCTTGATCGCCATGTCGACACCATCCTTCACATGGGCAATAACTACCAATGCACTCATAGTTGGAGTCAAGGCATCATGAGGATTTGATTCTCCCTGATTCTCAATGAAGTAAGCGGGCTTCTGAAGCTTACCTATATCGTGGAAATAGGAACACACTCTACACATCATCGGATTGGCCCCGATCTTTTCGGCTGCTGCCTCCGACAAAGAAGCAACCACCATGCTGTGATGAAAGGTTCCCGGGGCTTCCAACTGCATACGCCGAAGCAGCTTATGATTCAGGTCGCTCAACTCCAGCCAGCTTATATCCGTTGTCAGGCTGAAAGCTGACTCCAACAAGGGAAGAAGACCGCTGACAATCATTCCTGTAATCAGGCCAATACCAAAAGCCATCGCAATTTCGACTCCAAGGAGTTGCCACTCCAGAAGCCCTCCATCAGCCAACGAACCGAGACCGATCATCTGAAAAGAACAGGCCACAAGAACTGCAGCCCCGCCGATATAGAAACCTGCTCTAAGCAGCCGCCCCCGCTTGCGGACCTGCAGAGTTACAAGAACTGCAACCGCGCCACACACCACACTCATTACCAAGTAGGGCAAGACCGAATTCTGAGGCATCAGGAAAGCGCCCAGTAGAGACGCGGTGGCTACCGCATAAAGGCCAACCCCGGTCCCCAACAAAACCCCAAGAATCAATGGAGCGAATGCATACGGAATAAGCAACAGTTTGAATGGACCTCCCAGAGAGGGGTTTGCATCAACCATCACCGTTGCGAGCCAAATAGCAGACAGCTGAAACGCCAAGCAGCACAGGACGAGGAAGACGTGACTGTTTCGCTGCGTCAC